>Ga0070735_10005803_pt1 | contig 10160 bp, 3 predicted proteins | sample Coa_R1_FD_66443 | JGI IMG/M metagenome (GOLD analysis project Ga0070735, IMG submission 66443) | Surface soil microbial communities from Centralia Pennsylvania, which are recovering from an underground coalmine fire - Coalmine... | ecosystem: Environmental > Terrestrial > Soil > Unclassified ... | reverse complement strand
TCGCGGTCACCTTCAAGTCGAAATGCTGGTTCTCGCCGTCGCTGGTGAGCGTCAAACCGTTGAGCTGCGCGGGCGTGAGCGTCAACGTGTCGGTGGCTGCGTTAAACGTACCCTCATTTAAGACGATTCCGTTGGGAAGGTTGGAGATCGCGACCGACAGCGCCGCGTCGGGGTCGGTCTCCGCCGTAGACAAAGCCGCCGTCGTGATCGACGGCAGCGCGATCGGCGTGCCCTCATTGCCGGTCGTAGGGGGCGTGTCCACGAACCCATGGGTGTTGTTGCTGGCGCTGTCCTGGAAGATACCGACGATCTGGCCGGCATCGTTGATGCCAAAAGCCTGAGTGGTGCCCGATGCTGCGCCCGGGACATCGATGGTGGTGAAAACCCCTCCTTTATCGAGGAACCCATGTTGGCCGTTGCCGTCGGCGAAAGTGCCGACGATATCGCCGGCATCATTGATACCGAAAGCCTGAGTGGTGCCCGGTATTGCGTCGGGGGCATTGTCATCGATGGTGTGGAACGTCCCATTTGTGTCGCGGAGGAACCCATGGAACAAACCATTTTGGTCGGCGACCGCGCCGACGATCTGGCCGGAGGCGTTGATGCCCGTAGCAACGTTAAACGTTGAGCCGGGGAAGGCGGAAGTGTCATCGATGGTTTGGAAGTTCCCATTTGTGTCCCGGAGGAACCCATGGGTCACATTATTATTGTCGGTGAAGAAGCCGACGATCTGGCCGGACGTGTTGATGCCAAAAGCCGCGGTAGACTGTGAGTTGGGGGCATCGATGGTGGTGAACACCCCTCCTTTATCGAGGAACCCATGTTGGCCGCTGCCGTCGGTGAAGAAGCCGACGATCTGGTCGGAGGCGTTGATGCCCTGAGCCTGGGTTGAAGTTACGCCCTGGGCAGTGTCATCGAAGGTGGTGAGCACCCCACCTTGATCGAAGAATCCATGGGTCACTTGATCGCTGCCGACGAAAAAGCCGACGACCTGACCGGAGGCGTTGATGCCGTTAGCTTCGGTGTCGACTGAAGCGAGGTCAGTGAGGGTGACGAATCCCGGCGCCGGAATGTTCAGTGTCGGTGCGTCCGCCACCGGCGTGACATCGACATGCAAGGTCGCTGTCGTCGAGGCCGTTTGCAACGGGCTGAGGGGAGTCCCAGGGATTTGGCCATCGACCGTCGTCGCCGTGACCGTGAGATCGAAATGCTGGGTCTCGCCGTCGCTCGTGAGCGTCAAGCTCGCGAGCTGCGTGGGCGTGAGCGTGATGCTGCCATTGGTGATGGTGAGCGCATCGTGGTTGGCGTCGTTGAACGTCACGCCAGGGGGGATCTTGGAGATCGTGATCGACAGCACCGCGTCGGGGTCGACTTCGCCCAACGCCGCTGTGATCGTGTTGTGAAGCGGGGAATTGATAACGATGGTGGTATCTTCGTTACCGGAAACGCCCCCATTGATGGTCAATGTCGGCGTGTCCGCCACCGGCGTCACGTCCACATGCAGAATCGCGGAGGTCTGTGCCGCCGTCGCCGCATCGCCGCCATCGACCGTGGTCGCGGTCACGGTCAAGTCGAGCGAATCGCCGTCGCTGGTGACCGTCAAACCCGAGAGCTCCGCGGGCGTCAGCGTGATGCTACCGTTGGTGACCGTCAGCACATCGTGATTGGCGTCGTTGAACGTCACGTCGGTGGGAATGTTGGAGATCACGACCGACAGCACCGCGTCGGGATCGGTCTCTAGCGTAGATAAAGCCGCCGTGATCGACGGCAGCGCGATCGCCGTGCCCTCGATGCCGGACGTAGGGGGCGTATCCACGAACCCATGGGTCGTCCCGGCGCTGTCTTTGAAGATACCGGCGATCTGGCCGGCATCGTTGATGCTAAAAGCATTCGTAAAAGTGGCGCTGGGGACATTGATGGTGGTGAACACCCCTCCTTGATCGAGGAACCCATGTTGGCCGGTGCCGTCGGTGAAGAAGCCGACGATCTCGCCGGAATCATTGATGCCGATCGCTTGGGTCGATTTTACGCCGGCGGAAGTGTCATCGATGGTGGTGAACACCCCATTTGTGTCGAGGAACCCATGGGTCACATTATTATTGTCGGTAAACAAGCCGACGATCTGGCCGGAGGCGTTGATGCCCTGAGCCTCGGTGAACTTTGAGTTGGGCGCATCAAAGCCGGTGACCACACCTCCTTGATCGAAGAACCCATGGGTCACTTTATCGCTGCCGATGAAAAAACCGACGCTCTCGCCGGACGCGTTGATGCCAAAAGCCTCGGTGAAGTTTGAGCCTGGGCCATCAATAGTGCTGAACACGCCGTTTGTGTCGAGGAACCCATGAGTCACAGCGTTGCTGGTGAAGAAGCCGACGATTTGTCCGGATGTGTTGATATCCTCAGCCTCGGTGAGGCTCGCGCCGGCGACATCGATGGGGGTGAGTACCCCGCCTTGATCGAGGAAACCATGATCCCCGGCACTGTCATTGAAGAAGCCGACGACCTGGCCGGACGCGTTGATGCCGTTAGCCTCGGTGTCACTTGAACCTGGGTGAGTGATGGTGGTGAATCCCGGCGCCGGAATGTTCAGCGTCGGCGCGTCCGCAACCGGATTGACGACGAGCGAGAGGGTTTGCGTGGACGGGGCGGTTATCCCGCCTTCGGTGGCGCTCGCCGTGACCAAGAGGTTGATCTTCGAGGTATCGTCATCGGCCGCTGTCAATGTCAGGCCGTTAAGGTCGGTCAACGCCAACGTGTGGCTGCCATCCGTATTGACTGTCCCCGGGTGATTGAGCGTGGCGGTGCCCAAGCCCGAGATGGTGACGCTGTTGGTTGCGTCCGGATCGGATTCGAACGTCGGCGTGATATTGAGCGCGACGGTGCCGCCCTCGTCGACGGACGAAGCCGCCGCCGACACGGTGAGTGTCGGGGCATCGGCGTGAGGCGCGACCGCCACATTGATGTCGTGGCTGGCGGAGCCCAAGGTGGCGGTGCCGTCCACGGTGGTCGCGGTGACATGCAAAGCAAAGGTCGACCCGTCCGCCGAGGTCGGCGTGATCGTAAGGCCGTCAAGCGCGTGGTTGGCAAGCTGCGTCGCGTCGAACGTAATGCTACCGGTAGTGCCACCCTGCGGCACCGTAAAGGCCAGCGAGGCCTGCGCATTGTTGCTCAGAATCGCATCGGCCGGAATGCCGCTGATGGTGAGCGACAGCGCGGCCGAGGGATCGACCAGCGTCGTCGGAACCATCGTAGCGACAGAGAGCGCTATCGCATGATCCTCGGTGCCGCTCGTATCGGAGACTTGCAGCGGCGGTGCAAACAATTGATTAAGCGACAGGGTTTGATCGGTGAACACGAAGTTCTGGAAATTGGTGAAGGAATCGTTGGCCTGACCGTCGGAAGCCGTGTGCGAGACGACCACCCCGGTGAGATTGTGGTTGGCATCGAAGATCGGCTTGTAAGTACCGGCCGCGAAGGCGAACCCGAGATCGACGGTATCGTTTCCACCACCACCCGTGGCCACCACGTCCTCGTCCGAGGCCATGTGCGAAAGGTCGACGGTGTCATTGCCGGTGCCGCCGTTGATGGTGATGGTGTGGGTGGCTACGCCCGTATTGCTGAGGTCGCCGTTGACGACCACCTTATCGCCGGCATTGCCGAGATTGAGAACGATCTCCTCGATTCCGCTCGTCGTCACCTGCGCATTGGCCAAGGTGGCGGCGACCACGTTGGCCGGCGCGATTCCGGACTCGATGTGGATTCCGAGCTCGCTACCACCATTGATCGCATTGATATTGTAGGTCGTCGCCGTCGTCGTGCTGTTGACGATCTCGGTATCGGTCCCAGTACCGCCGATCGAGGCCTGCGTGCCGTGATTGGCGACGTTGTAGGTGAACGTATCGTTGCCCGAGCCGCCGCTGGTGAAGGTGTCGTTCCCTGCGCCGCCGACAAACAGGTCGTTGCCGTTCTTGGTGCCGACGATGTCAAAGGATTGCTTATCGTTGGCCGCGACCTCGAAATCGAGGCCTTGCTGGGTCGCGTTGATGATGACGTTGGTATTGCCGATCGACCAGGTTGGCGCGAACACGCCCCCGCTGAAGTTGGCGTCCTCCTGGCCGAGAATGCCTTCCTGGACGTTCGATATCTGGTTGTTGTTGATGGTGATATTGGACGATTGCAATCCGGCGATGCCGATATCGGCGACCGGATTGCCGTTAGCGTCCAACGCGCCGTTGATGGTGTTGCCGTTGAGTGTCAGATTTTGAACGTGGAAAAACAACACATCGGTCGATTGATCGGAGGTATCGGCAGGGGTTTGAATGAATCCAACACCTCCGAAGGTGTTATTGGAAATATCGCCGGAAGCATCGCTGATCTGAATCGCGTTCTGAGCGATTGCGCTGGTGGCACCGGCGCCCGTGAAGGTGTCGTGATTGAACTCGACATTGAGATTGTCGGTGACAATGCCGCCCTTCTGGAAATCCTCGATCGAGGAGTTGGTGACGGTGAGTAGCCCGCCGCCAGTGGCGTTCTCCGCTTCGATGCCGAAACCGCGTTGCAGCCCAAAAAGTGAAGTAGTGTCTCGAACTCCGGTGATGTCGACATGATCGACCGTCCCGGTCGCGTTGACAAACGCAATCCCGGCAAAATCGGTGCTGTTAGGAACGACATCGGTATGCAGACCGTTGACCGTGATACCCTGAATCGTCACATTGGTGGCGTTGCTGACGGTGAGTACCCCAGTGAGGTTTTCGGGCGTGAACTCTGGGGTCGAAGGAGCCGCCACGCTTTGCAACGAACTTGCCGCCGGCGCATCCAGGATCACCGATCCCGCAGGTCCGATCCCCTCGATCGTCAAATTGTTCTTGCCAACGACGCTCACCTGCTCGGTGTAGGTGCCGGGCGCGATCAGGATGGTGTCGCCGGCATGCGCCGCGTTGACCGCCTCCTGGATCGTCGTGAACTGACTGCCGCCGCCGACCAGCAGGAATTCGTGGCCAACCGTGCCGCCGGCGACGGTGGCAACCGTCGTGCCGTCCGCCACCTTGCTGATGCCGTGCAGTGTGTCGGTGCCTTCGCTCCCCGTGGTGACGGTCCAGTTGTTGTGCACCGTGTCGAACGTGAAGTTCGTCCCCGCCAGCGTCTCCTTGTAAACCGCCGTATCGGTCCCTGCTCCGCCCGTGATCGTGTCGTTGCCAGCGGTGCCCGCGATAATATCATTCGCATTGTTGCCGACAATCGTCAGGCCCGTCGTCAACGCCGAGGCATCGACGTTCTTGGCGACATTGTCGGGCGCGAAGGTGTTGGGATCGACGAGGTCGATCTCCTGGAGATTGCTGACATTGGTGCCGACCACCAGCGTGTCGCCCACAATCGTACTGGCGAACGCGATGTTGTTGTGGCCGCTGCCGCCGATCAACGTATCGGCGGCGGTGAGGAACGAGGCCTGCTCCACCAGGAAGGTGTCGTTGCCGGTGCTTCCGGTGAAATGATCGGTGCCCGGCGAGACCGCCAGCACGTCCGGCGCATTGGTCCCGACGATGTTGAACACCGACGATGACGTGGCCTGGGTCGGATTGGGATCGAAGAAGATGCCATTGCCGCCGACCGGCACGCCATCCGACGTGTTACCATTGACGGTGAACGTTCCGAACAGGCCGACCGTGCCGAACGACTGCGCGGCGATGCCATCCTCGGCATTGTGGCTCTGATTGTTGGTGATGGTCTCGTTGCTGGAATCCAGCACGAATACCCCGACCGTCGAGCCGAGAACGTGACCGTTCGCGTCCAGCGCCCCAGTAAAGCTGTTGCCGTCGATCGTGAGCGCGTTGTTATCGAACGCCAGGACCCCGGTGGCGGCGGCAGAAGGATTAATGAATCCGATATTGGAGATGGTGTTGTTTGACACGTCGCCGGTCGAGCCAGAAATCTGAATCGCGTTTTGCGCGTTGTTGATGTCGCCGAGGCCGGTGAGAATATTGTTGTCGATATGAACGGCGGCGGCGGAAATGACGATGCCGCCCTTCTGGAAATCCTCGATCGTCGAATTGGTGATCGTGAGCGTGTTGAGACCGGCGATATTTGTATCGGTCGGGACACCGCCATTACTTGGATCGGTGTTGAGCGCCAAAATCCCGACATTGCGCTGATCGCCAATGCCGGCATCCGACTCGCGGATTCCAGTCACCGTGACGCCATCGATCTTGCCGCCATTGCTGTTGAGCATGGCGATGCCAATCAGCTCCGGATTGTTTTGACCCGATTTAAAGAACGTATCGCTCCCCTGGTGCAGGCCATCCACAGTAAGGTTGTGGAACGTCACATTGCTGGCATTGCTGACCGTGAAGATGCCGTCGATGTCATGCGAACCTGACAATGTCGCCCCGGTCTTGACCAGCGTGTCCGGCGCCTGGACCGTGACCGATGCGCCGCCGAGACCCTCGATCGTCAAACCGTCCGCCCCATGACCGTTGGTGGGATCGACGACGACCTGCTCCTTGTAGGTCCCGGCCTTGATATCGATGAATTCGCCAGGAGCCTTCGCGGCATCGACGGCGCCCTGGATCGTCGAAAACGAGCCGAGCAACGTTTTGTGGTCGGCCGCGAACAATTCCACCGGCAACGTCAAAGTGAAGGTGTGGCTGATCGGCGCGCCGTCCGGCTCGCTCGCCGTGATGGTAATCGGGTCGGGCGGAAGCTGAGTGAACGAGGCACCGGCCTTGACCTCAAGCTGGAAGTTGCCGGGCATCCCCACAACGTCAAAGTTCGGATTCGAGACAGTGAAACTGAACGCCGTGTCGTCGGGATCGCTGACCGTCAGCTGGCCGACAACGGTTCCCGGAGCGTTCGATGTCACATCCGTGCTCGACAGCGCGAGATCGACGGTGTGATTGACCGTCAGCGAAATGACCTGCTCCGCCGAAGTGGCAGTGGTCCCGCCTTCCGCGGTGCTCGCCGTCACGTGCAAGTTGATGCCGGACGTGACGTTGTCTGCCGGGTGCAGGGTCAGGCCTTGAAGATCGGCGATTTGCAGCGTGAAGCTGCCGTCGCCATTGTTGTGACCGGCCGAGAGCGTCGCCGCGCCGAGGTTCGAGACAGTGACGGTGGTGACGGCGTCGATATCGCCCGCCTCGGCCGGCGTCACCGTGATATTGAGCGCGACGCTGCCGTCTTCATTGACCGACGAAGCCGCCGCCGATGCGGTGAGCGCCGGCTTGTCCGGGACCGGGGTCACGTCCACATGCAGGGTCGCGGCCGAGGTCGCGGTCACGGTGCTGTCGATGGTCGTGCCTGTCACGGTCAGCGTGAAATGTTGCACCTCGCCGTCGCTGGTCAGCGTCAATCCCGTCAATTGGGCCGGCGTCAGCGTCCACGAACCATCGGCGTTGTGGATGCCCGCCGAGAGCGTGACGCCCGCCGGCACGCCGGTAATGGTGAGATGACCGAGCGAGGTGCGGGGATCGGCAAGGCTCAGGGCGTCGGTGATGCTAAGCGCGATCGGCTTGTCTTCGCTTCCGGCAACGTCATGAACGCCAAGCGTCGGGCCCTGCACAAGTAAACTGGCTACGGTACCATTAACGGCGCTGGCCGGGCCGCCGTTTCCGGTTGGAGCTTCGGGGCCCAGCAACGCCAGCGGCGCCTGGCTGTTGGCGAACTGATTAATGGTGACCGTTTCGAAATGCCCGCCAGACGCCGGCGAGCTGGCGTCCCCTGCCGCCGGCAAAATCGACTGGTCGGTCACGATCGGAAACAGGCTCGCGAATTCGACACCCGACACGCTGCGATCCGAACTGAGCTCGACCGAGATGTCGGCAATCGGCAGTCCGTTGGAATTGTAGAACGGCTCGATCGTCACCGTCGAATGATTGTCGAACAGGATGACCAGACGGTCGCCGGCATGGACGAAAGTGACGTTGTCGTTGCCGATCGCCGTGAGATCGAGCTTCGAGGCCCCATCGAGATGAATGGTGATCGCCTGATCGGTTTGCGGCTTGGCGAGTTTTATAACCTTGGGAAATTCGGAATTGGGCAAAGCACCAGTGATCTGCGCTACCGTCGAGCGAGCGTCCATGACTTCGGCCTATCTATTTGGTTCGGGAAAAGAAACGAATTTTCAACTTTGAGGCGAGGCAGCGGATACCCATCCGTCGCGACGTTAAGATATTCTTAACGTTGACCAATCGTCAATCGAATTGGGGGGGCATTCCCTTGCATTCCCGGGATTTAGTTAAAGCCGTAACGAGCGCCCTTTCAGCGCTCGGGCGGCCCCGCGCAAATTGTGGTGCCGGCGTCACGGGTAAGCCAAGAACGCCCTTGTGGGCGCTGGTGAGCTCCCTTAAGAAGAATTAGGGCAAGTGAACAAGAATTGTGGCGGGGGAAATGAACCATGGCGAATGCATGTACATGTAATCGGCTCGTGGTATTTGGTCTCGCTGTGGCGGCACTGTTCCTCACGGCGCCTCAAGCCTTCGCGGGCACATATCGTCCGGATTTCGTGGCGACCTGCGAGAATGGTCACAGCTATCCCGTCCGGGCCCTTGCCATCAGCGAGCAGGGTGAACTCGTCACCGGAACTCTGTGGTCCGGACATCACCGCGCGGCGCATATCCGCCTGATGCCTGTCGGTTTCGGATACCGTTATGCCGCGCAGGGCCTCTGGCTCGACGGTTGGCGTAGCGACGCCGACCTGTTTTTCGGCAAGCACCGGCCGGTCGCCTGCACCGTCGCTTCGGGCCGAAGTTGAAGCGCCTGTCGCGGAACTCCGATTGCCGGGATGGTTCAGCGCCCGCCTGTCGAAGGCGACCGTGACATCGAGAAATTGTCGACCACGGACGCCGTATTAAGTCGGTGAAGAAGCGCCATGTTCTTGACCCCCCATGGGGAGACGTATGCGGAGAAGCGCCCGCTGTCACGCATCGCTTCTCCTTTTATTTTTTCCCTTAATTTTTATTTTTTCCGGCCGTATTTCGTCCGTTGTCCTTTGGGTAACGCACTTGCCGCGAGCATTATAACGGTAGATCAACCACTGCAAGGTCCCGCTTCTATGCCACGTGAAGTTGCGCGGTGTGCAGGGCGTGGTCGAGGATCGCGGTGACGAAGTCGCCGGAATGAACGTTGTCGAGATGCGCGATCGCCACGAACTGGTTCGGTGTCGCGGTGCCTCCGACATCGACCGAGAGCGTCGCCGAATGGCCATCGGCATTCTCCGTCACCTTGACAAGATTGCTCGCCGGCTGGCTGGAGTTGGCGCCGAATGCCGCGTCGAGCAAGGCACTGAGGTCGATCATATCCTGCTTCGCGTTGCTGAAATTGGTGATTTCGGCGAGCGCCGGCGTGGCTTGCAGCGCGCTGTTGAGCGCGTTCTGGTCGAACACGAATGTGTCGGCGCCGGTGCCGCCGGTCAGCGTGTCCGCGCCGCCGCCACCGTCGAGAATATCGTTTCCGTTGCCGGCGATCAGCACATTGGCGGCCAGATTGCCGACAATCGTCAGATTCCCGCTGAAAGCCGAGGCATCGACATTCTTTGCCACGTTGTCGGGAAAAAGTGAGGTCGAACCGACCAGATCGACTTCCGCGATATGGGTGACGTTGGCGCCGACGACCAGATTGTCGCCAGGAGTGCGCGCACCAAAGGTGATCGCAAAGTACGTGCGAACATATCTCAAGGAACGAAAACGGCTTGCAACGTCATCGAATGCAAAACGACAAAGACTGGAACACCAGCTTAGTCAGATAAATCGCGAAATCGACCGTTTGGTTGACGCGATAGCAAAGGGCTATGGGGATCCTGCGGTACTCGGTCCAGCTCCTTGGATGCCGAACGAAAACGCATCTCTCAAGAGCTGCAAAGCGAGTCCCCCGTTCCGAAAGCGGCTGCGCTCCATCCGGCAGTTCTCAAACGATATGAAGAACAGTTGCTTCGACTCGAAGGCGCCTTGGGGCAAGGTGTGAGCGCGGGCGGTAACGAGGCAACGGAGGCCATTCGGGAGCTGGTCGAAACGGTCACTGTATTCAGAGATACTACTTGTCCGGGCGGTGTCGCCGTCGAAAGAACGGGTCGACTAAACGGGCTGCACGGCGAAGAAGCCTATCCGAACCGAGTAAAAGGAGTGTGGGGATCGATGGTAGCGAGGGTGGGACTCGAACCCCCGACCCCAGGA
>Ga0070735_10005802_pt1 | contig 10161 bp, 8 predicted proteins | sample Coa_R1_FD_66443 | JGI IMG/M metagenome (GOLD analysis project Ga0070735, IMG submission 66443) | Surface soil microbial communities from Centralia Pennsylvania, which are recovering from an underground coalmine fire - Coalmine... | ecosystem: Environmental > Terrestrial > Soil > Unclassified ... | reverse complement strand
ACTACTTCATCGAATGGGATAAAAGGTCGGAAAACGAGCGGAAACCTCTTGGAATCGAATTGCATTTGCTCACGGTCGGTCAATGGGAAGGGGCATGGTCCCTCGCCCAACTTCACCATGACCAATTCCTGAAGCACGAAGCGCACAAGCGCGAACGAATCTCGAAAGGGCATCCTCTCTGTAATCTTGCAATCGTTGCCCGCGAAATTGATTCCCCTACGCTCACTGTAATTGTTTACCGCCCGGCGCGGGCAGACGGAATGCGCCGGCGCGGATGATGCGCGCAGCGAGCAATTGCGCAACGCCGACGGGTTGGTCGGAAGACTTTTGGGGTGGAAGAAGGAGAGTGAGCGCGCCGGCTGACGGCGCTTTATGGCGGCAGCGGGAGCGGCGCCTGGGCGCAGCGGGCGGCGGCGAACCATTCCAGCGCTTCATGGCCCCGCTGCTGGAGCGTGACCAGTAATGAAGTGAGGATCGCTTGTATCCTGGCGCCTGCCCACGTCCGATTCCCGCCCCACACCTTGCGGTTGACAACCGCCGGACGAATCGCCTGCTCGCCACGCCAATTGGTGGCGTCGATCGTGGGATCCATCAGGAACCAGAACCAGTTGATGGCGTGGCCCAGAACGTGCTTCGCCAGCGCCGGTTCGGCGCATGAGTGAATCGACCGGAGACTACGTGCTCCAATCGGCATGCCAGCCGCAAGCCGGCGTCCGTCAGATCATCCCGGTTGAGCCGGTGGCCGCGCCATTGGCGACGAAGCGAAAACGCTTCGTCGATGAGCGACAAGATGGCCCGCGGCAGGTTCACCGCTCCTCGGCACCACCCAAGCCGACTGACGCACGGCAAGGCGCAACTGCTGGTATGCCGGTTCCGTCTGCGCGGCGGTGCGGAGCAGGCTGCGGACGCTGGTGGCTCGCGAGATCGCAATACCGAACATGTCACGGAAAAAGCTGCGGCATTTCCCGTGCGAGAGACCCAACCCCTTGTTCAGCGTTACAAAGGCGGCGTGTGCATCAGGCCCGAGTTGACTGGCCGCCGCTCCCACCGCGTCGGACGTTTGGAGCGGATGACGCCCTTACAAGGACCCGCCGCAGTCCCGGCACTTGCCGAAGTGAATCGTGAACTCACGGTGGATGGGACGGCGCGGAATTTCGGTCTGATATTGTTTGGCCGAGTGCGTTTCCTCAATATGCCGTCCGCCGCACTTGGGGCACTGTTTGGGCACAGGCGCCTCATACCGCTCGTCGATCTGTTCGGGCGGGATGGCCGCACGATGCGCTTGCTCGCCATAGCGTCTTCCCGGCTTGCGGCCGGGCGGCTTCGGCTCAAGCTTGGGGCCATCTTCTTTGCGAAAGGGCGCCGCTTGGCGCTTGCCGGCCCGTTGCGTGGCTTCCAAGGCCGCAGTCAGCCGCTCGACCGTCGCACGCAACTCGCGTACCTCCCGGCGGAGCTGCTCGTTCTCGGCTTCCAACTCCCGAATTCTTGCATCTCTCGCGTCCATGCTGACGCAAAGAATGCCGCAAAACGCCTGTTCGTGGCAAGATCAGTTTCCCGGGGCGGTAAACAATTACAGCGAACCTTGCACTTGAACCGGGCTGCGGTTTGGTTGAATGCAAATCGTCGGCCGGCCCTGTGAGTAGCGCGGAGCTGCGCGATTTCGGCGCGAAGTGTCTGTTTCACCGGGTCAAATTTGGAATTCTCATTGCCCGCGCTGGGAGAGCCGGCGGTGGAGAAAAATTCAAGACGCCGCAACATGCGGAACTTGTCCGGCACAGGTTCCAAATTGATGGGTTGACCATTCTGGTTCTCGACATGGATGAACTTTTGGGGAAGTCTCGCACCCTTCGCGGTCTGCAAGACGGACTTTCCGCAGATTACAATGAGCTTGTCTTTGGTCCCGTACCATGAGAGAGACACGGCCCGCGACACCGGCGCACGTCGGACCAGCAACAGGCGACGGGCCGGGTCGTGTCGGGATGGATTATCGACAAGCCGGACGCCGGGCGGTAGCTCGCGGGGCGGCGCTCGCCGCGAGCTGAACGCCCGCCAGTCGAGGTTGCCGGCCCGTGACCTGGACGCCCGGCGCTTGCGGGTTGAGGCTCGATACCTCGACCGATCGCGACACTGCGGCTCGCAGTTTTCGCCTTGGACGTCCGGTTCCAGGGGCGTCCATTCGGAGCCAGCGCCGCGGCGGTACTGAATCATGGTGCGGGGAGGTTCCAGGATTCCCGGACCCGCCCCGGCTGACGCAGCAGCACCCTGCCACTGGGGCGCACCGCAGATGAAAGGGCTTGAACACCTCAAACCGGCGGGCCACGGTCATCGACCGCGAATCTGACCCCGGCCGGGTGCTGCCGGCCCGTCCGCGGCCCGTATCGTTGCCAGTAAGTCAACGCAACACGTTCGCAACGTCATTCCTCACGGCGGGTTGCGTAGTTCGGCTCTCGCGGATCGGTGCAACTCGGGTGCAACCTGCACGGCGAGCGGCGCTGCCGCCGGCGAAGAGTCTGCCATGTGGCGAGAAGGCGACCGAGAAAACGGCTCCGCCGCACTCCATCGCGGCGGGTCGATCATCGTTCATCCCTGTGCGAGTATCTCCAAATTCGGAACCCACAATCGTTCCATTTCCCGCGGCTCGAATTTCGTCAATCCTCCGGCGTAGGTTCGCCCCTGCGTCATGCAGACCGTGCGCGTCAGGTATTCGATCAGGCGGGTCAGAATCGTATCGTTCATTCGCTCGCGCGGATAGATGCCGTGCGCTATGTTGATATGCCGCGCTTGCGCCCGGTTGCGAACGAACGCGGGAGGGCGGCGCGCCATATACGTTGCCAGGATCGGCGCGGGTTCCCGCAATCCGACAGACCACCATGCCTTGCGATTCGTCGCCACGTATCCCAAGTTTGCCCCCAGCACTTTCGCTCGCGACAAAAAAATGTCGATGATCCTTCGCATCGGCCGATCGAAGACGTCCAGTTCCACCGGCAAATCAATGACCCGCCGCAGCCTGGACGCATCTTTCAGCACCGGGCCAGCCGCGAACAGTTCACGGGCTTTCGTAACCGTTGCGAAAAGCACCGATGCGGGCAGGTCATCGCTATGGTCGCCGGCAATCCAAAGCTTGTTCAATCCCGTGACCTGTCCGCGATGAACTCGGCAAAGTTCTCCAAGTTCAACGTAACCCGCGGGCGCTTTGTTCCCGGTGCGCGTCAAATGCGACCAGCGGGTTTCCGCCTCCAGCCGTTCGCGGCGCACGACCCGCCTGCCCATCGCCGGCAGGTCTCCCAATTTTTCGACCCGGCGCAAGTTGACCTGGTTCGGTTTGCTTCCGATTCGAGATGGGGACGCAAGTGCAAGTAAGTGCGAGAAAATCAAGGCGTGCAGATTTCCGCCCAGAAGCGATTATGTCATCGACGGGGCTTGGGCGCGTTCTCGGTCACGTCTACGTCAAAAACGAGACGCTCAATAAACTGGCGCGCTGGATCTCCCGCGCACATTTTGGATCTCTGTCGAGAGCGATGGAGCGGCCGGAACCGGCAACCTGAAAGGTTGCCAGCCGATAGCCGCGGGTCGAGCGAAGCCAAGACCCCCGGTTCAACGGTATGAACGCAGCAGCACCCTGGCAGGGGTGCCAGACGAATGCAACTTTGATCTAAAATCGAATGGATGCGTCGGCAAAACTATTCATCATGACGCTCCACCGCGCCTCGATTGAGACGATCGAGTGTCGCCGCGCGCTGCTGGCACCCCTCTTCGGGGTGCAGTTCTTCTTCCGCGCAAATCCGGGGGTCTTCGCTGCGCTCGACCCCCGGCTATTGGCTTGCACTCCTATTCGGGGTGCGACTTCGCGTTGCCCAAGTTGCGATTCCGGCTTTAGCCTACCGACCAGATCAAATGACGGTCCGAGGAATTCGTCCAGGATTTCGCGGCCCGCGACGCGGACGCGGGTCAAGAAAAGCGAAAACCTCCGGTTCAACGGTATGAACACAGCAGCACCCTGGCAGGGATGCCAGACGAATGCAACTTTGACCCTAAAACCGAATGGACGCATGGGCAAAACTATTCATCATGATGCTCCACCGCGCCTCGATTGAGACGATCGAGTGTCGCCGCGCGCTGCTGGCACCCCGCTTCGGGGCGTGGTTCGTCTCCCACCCGAACCCACGGGGCTGACGCCCGTGGCTCGCCTGATCCGACGCCGGACGCCCGTGTGCGACTGGCCGTCTTGCCGTTGGCTTTTATGTCAATGAAATCAACATACGTGGATGCATAACCATGCCGAGACTTATGCATAAGACTCGCATTGGCGCAACCCGAACGCAACAAATAAGTTATTGCTGGATTTCTGCTCAAATTTGCCCGCCTCGTCGATTTTCGACGCGCGGGCGTCGGTCGCGGGAAACGTTCCGCAAATCGTGGCTGGCGGAGGGTTAGCGGCAAAGTCGGCATGCGGCTTGCGAAAAAATTGTTTTCGGGGAATTATGCACTCCAAGTATATGCATCCATGAAATTGAATGGGTTGCCCCCTTTTGGCTCCTGAGGAACATGACCGGAACTGGTTCTGCGACTCCGATTCGTCGGTCCTCAACCCACGGGCTGACGCCCGCGGCTCGCCTGAGCTCGTTCCTGTCTGAATCGCGTCTTGGCCGCGACTTACCGGTCGAGCTTACAGGAATGCGCCGCGTCACCCCGCTCCAACTGGATTGTGGGGTGCATGATGCCAAAGCGGTCGTGCAGCGCGTGCTCGACGTCAGCCAGAAATGCGTCGTCGATTTGTCCGTCGGGCTTGACCAGGTGCACGGTGAGGGCCGATTCGGTCGTGCTCATGCCCCAGATGTGCAGGTCGTGCACGCCGCTGATCCCCGGCAGGCTTTCGAGGTAATCGCGGACGAGGGCCGGGTCGATGCCCTTGGGCACCGCATCGAGCGCCAGATTGACCGAATCGCGCAGCAGGCCCCAAGTGCTGATCAGGATGGCCGCCACAATCAATAAGCTTGCCAGGGGATCGATCCACATCCAGCCCTGCCACTGCACGAGGGCTCCAGAAACGACGACGCCCAGCGACACCGCCGCATCGGCCGCCATGTGCAGGAATGCTCCGCGCACGTTGAGGTCGTGGTGGCATCCGGAAAAAAACAGCATCGCGGTGGCGCCATTAATGACCACGCCGGCGCCGGCGACCGCCATCATGGTTCCTCCACCGACGGCCGCAGGGCTGGCGAAGCGAGTCACGGCTTCCCAGGCGATGCCGCCGGTGGCCAACAACAGGATCAGCGCATTGAGCAAAGCGGCGAGAATCGAGCTCCGCCGCAAACCGTAAGTGCGGCGTTCATTCGGCTCGACCGTGCTCAAATAGGCCGCCGCCCAAGCCAGAAACAGGCCCAATACATCGCTCAGATTGTGTCCCGCATCGGCCAGCAGCGCGACAGAGTGCGACCAAAGCCCAAACGCGACTTCCAGACCGACAAACGTGAGATTGAGCGCAGCGCCGATGGCGAAAGCCCGATAATGACTCGCCGGTGCGCGGTGAGAGTGGGAATGGGCGTGAGCGTGGGCCATGTCCAGCCGATCGCCGGGGTCGATTCAAAATGTCCAGCCGGTGTAAAGTTTCGACTGAAAGTCCATCCATTCTTCGTGGTGTTCGGGAGCATTGTTGCGTTCCAGGCGCTCGGCGATCCAATCGTCCATGCGTCGTAACCGCTCGATCAGCACCCCCATCGTATTGAACGCCAGCTTGTAGGCCGCCAGGGACCCGCCGCGCAAGAGGTGGTCATACTTGTCGCGCGGCAGGCGGACGACTTCGGTGTTGGTTAGAGCGCGGACGGAGGCCGAGTGGGGCGCCGGATGGAAAAACGACATTTCTCCGAAGACGCCGAAGGGCTCGAGGATCGAAAGCTCCTTCTCGGCGCCCGATTCCGCCTTCTTCACGACCTGGCAGCGTCCTTTGAGGACGATCCAGACGTATTGAATCGACTCGCCTTCCGCGAGAATCATCTCGCCGGGCGAGTAGGCCTTGGCTTCGAGCATGCCCAACAGCTCTTGTCGCTCGTGAACGCTCATGCCGCGAAACAACGAACATTTCGCCAGGGCGGTATCGGAAACGCCGGTGAGCATCAAATGCCTCCTAAGACGGTGGCCCGGCCGACGCGGCCGATCCCGATGATGTACGCCGCGGTACGGAGCGACACGTGCTTGTCGCGGGCGATGTTCCAGACCCGATCGAAGCTGTCGACCATCACGCGGTCCAACTCTTTGCGAACGCGGGCCAGGTCCCAGTTGAAATGCTGGCGATTCTGGACCCACTCGAAGTAGCTTACCGTAACGCCTCCCGCATTGGCCAGAATGTCGGGGACCACCACGACATTACGTTTGTGTAATAATTCATCGGCCTCTGCGCGGGTGGGATTGTTGGCCGCCTCGATCACCACCTTGGCGCGCATGTCTTTTGCCACCTCTTCCGTGATGACTCCGCCCAGCGCCGCCGGCACGAGCAGATCGACTTCGGATCTCAGCAGCTCATCGTTCGTGAGTGGATCGCTGCCGGGATATCCGGCGACGCCTTTGTGATCGGCCGACCAGTGCAAGAGCGATGGGACGTCGAGACCTTCCGGATTCCAGACTCCTCCGGAGACATCGGTGACGCCCACGATCTTGGCCCCCGCCTCGTGCAAGAACCGCGCGGCGAAGCTCCCCACGTTGCCGAAGCCTTGCAGCGCCACAGTGCTTCCGGCCAGCGTCTTCATGAGCTGTTTGAGCACGGCCTCGGTGACGATCACGACGCCGCGGCCGGTGGCTTCCTCGCGCCCCTGCGAGCCGTGCAGCTCCAGCGGTTTGCCCGTGATGCAGGCGGGGCTGAAGCCGTGATACTTCTCGTACTGGTTGACGGCCCAGGCCATGACTTGCGCATTGGTGCCCATGTCGGGTGCCGGAATATCTTTGTCGGGACCGATCATGTCGTGGATCGCGTCGATGAACCTGCGGGTGATGCGCTCCAGCTCGCCGCGGCTGAGCTTGGCGATATCGACGGCGATCCCCCCTTTGGCCCCGCCGTAAGGAATATTGACGACGGCCGTTTTCCAAGTCATGAGTTGCGCGAGCGTCACGACTTCATCGGCATCAACTTCGGGATGATATCGCAGACCTCCTTTCATCGGCCCGCGCGCATCGTCGTGCTGCACCCGGTAGCCGATGAAGGTTCCGATTTCGCCGTTGTCCATTTCCATCGCGATCTGGACTTTGACCTCGCGTTTGGGGGTCAGCAAGAGCCTGCGCATATTTTGCGAAAGCCCCATGTGGTCGGCGGCTTGATTGAAATATCTGCGAGCGGCTTCAATGGCGTTCATGGGCACCTCGGATGGCGATCAGTTGTCGTTTGTGCTCATATCGAATTATCGGTTTCGTGACGTTGACTGACTACGGCGGAACCAGCCGCGCCTGCGGCTGCGGCGCTTCCAAACCCGGCGACGGGAAGTCGGCTCCGCGCAGGCGATGCAACAAAAAATCGGAAAGCTGCCGCGCAAACAGGGCGTGTCCCTCGCTGGAGAACGCGGCCGCATTCTTCAAAAACAAGAGCTCAGGCCGGCTTGCCTGGGCGAAAGCGCCCGAGACGTCGCAGAAGGGGATCTGGTGGCTTTGACAGAATTCGGCGAGCGCTTCGAAAGGACGGCGGCTGCCCAGGCAGATCTCGCGCGCGACTCCCGCTTGTTCGCGCACCCCTTCTCCGTTGCTGGCCGCCGCTGAAATCTGCCATGGCGCCGGGCAGGCGGCCACCACCAGCCGCCCCCCGCTCCGGCGCACCAGGTCGTCGAGATGCTTGATCGGCCCCAGAGCCTGGCTGATGTAGGTCGACCAGTCGGGGGGATGATCTTCCAGCCACAAGTAGCGGCAATGCGGCGATTCGATCGATCGTGATTTTTCACTCAACACGCGATCGGCGAGCAGGCAGTTGACCCGCTGCCTGATGACTTGCGGGCACAAGAGCAGCCCCTCGCAATTCGCCTTTCCGACGCCACGGGGCATTTCGAGCGCCGGATGAGCGCAGGCCAGTGGCAAGCCCTGCGGGCTCATCACGACATAACGACGCACTAGGTAGTCGTCGGCGATATCCGACATGTCGAAGCACAGTACGACCAGATCGGCCTCTAAGGGCAAAAGAACATGCCGAAAGAGCAGGTATTCCAGCAGCGGACAGTAATCCGGAACGCCCGCGTTGATGACTTCGACAGCGAGCCCGGCGCGGCCGGCGAGCTCCCGGGGCAGAAGCGCGCAAAACGTCTCGGGATCGGCAGTCGTTGCGGCGAATGTCGAATCGTCTCCGAGACAGACAATGCGATAAGTCCCGGGCGGCTTGGGAATGGCGGGTTCCGGCCCGCGCAATCCAAGACTATTGACTGCGACCCGCACGCGCAGCCCCGTATCGGGGTCTTTCACCGCGAAGGCGTGCGACGGCTTGAGCGTGTGGTGCACAAACCAGCTTTTGCAGACCATGCCGCGGTCATAAAGCTCGCGGCGCGTCACCTGGGCCGTCGCCGAGTCGTAGACGCGCAGGCCCACCTCGACCAGGCAGATCAACAGCGCCAACACGAGCACGGCATACGCCAGGTGTTTGCACCACAGGAAACACGAACGAATCATCCCTGATTCTCGCGCGAGGAACCGGCCTCGGACGGCTGGAATCGGGCGATCGTATCGGGCCGCGCGAATCTCGACAAGGCGACTTGGCGGCGCAAACGGCCGCGGCGCAAGGCCGATGCGTCGCGCGATCTTCTTGACACGATCCGGCGCGAATGCTACGTTGCGGTTCGTCGATCGACGGCGTAAGCCATCGGTTCGGGGGATTAGCTCAGTTGGGAGAGCGACAGGCTGGCAGTCTGTAGGTCACCGGTTCGAGCCCGGTATCCTCCACTGGCCCCGATCCGCGGGCCTTATTTGAATCCGTAGCTGTTGTTATTGACGTCGAAGTCGCTTTCGGTGACGGCGACGTCGGTCTTCAATTCAGCGTACGTGTATTCTTCGATCAGGGGCGCCGCTTCGCTCGTCTTGGCCGGGTATCCATAGTTCTCGATGTGGATCAGCAAGTTCGTCTTCTTGTCGAAGTAGGCGCACGTCTTTTGGAACTTGAACGGTTCGCGCCGCTGCGGGTGCGAGATCTCGTACATCGTGCATTCGATTTGACCCAGCTTCGCCTGCGGGTATCTCTGGATTTGCGTGTCGGCGTGCTTGAGCGCCTCTTCCCACTCGACGATCAGAATGTCGAGCATTTTTTCGATGCCGAGCATTGTGACGGGGTAGCGATTCTCTTTCATGGCGTCGCCGCCGGTGGGAGAGAGTGAGATCGTCCCCACGACCGAGGCCAGCCCCGATGGCTCGTGGACTTGCAGCTTCCCCTTATTGCGGCCGTCGACGTAGATCACTTCGCGCCCGGCGTGAGGTTCGATGTACTTCAGATAGACGCTGAAGGGCTCGCGGCGGAACTTGAGCGTCATGACTTGACGCATCAAAGGGCCCTTTTTGAGCTGTTCCTGCTTGATGAAGGTGCACGTGTAGCCGGGGAACTTGCGGATCGAGTCGCGGCTCGATCTTGCCGCTTCGAGCAGCGACGAGAGCAGATTCTTGGAATCGGTGTTGGCGGCCAAGCGCGCCGATTCATCGACCTTGCGGGCCACGGCGCCGCTTTCTTCGCCCTTGACGGCCGAGCCGTCGTTTTCCCTGGTCGGCTCGTCTGGCAGATTCGCATCCTTGTTCTTGCGTTTGGCCCTGCGTTCTTTGATGGGCTTATCTTTTGCGCAAAGACCGACGCCGGCCGGAATGGCGATGATTGACAACATCAAGGCTGACAAAACCAACAAGCGAGCGTCTTTGACCATACCGGCTGAAAATCTTCTGCCGAGAAACGTTTGCATGCGATTACCCTGCTGCAGGAACAGACCCGGAAACGTGCAATCAATATCGGCATTTCCCTCAGATCGGGTGAAATCGGAAAATCGCGGCCCGGAAGAGTTGACATGGTTCACTGATCCCCGAAAAAGGGCCGACGGCCGGGCGCTCGATTTATTGCCGCAACATACGGTTGCATATCATTTTGTGAGGCCCTTTGAGACTCGGTTGCGCTGTGCTCGAAAAATGAGCCTGCGCACGGCTGGGGTGGCCCGGCCGGCGCAT
>Ga0070735_10005801_pt1 | contig 10162 bp, 10 predicted proteins | sample Coa_R1_FD_66443 | JGI IMG/M metagenome (GOLD analysis project Ga0070735, IMG submission 66443) | Surface soil microbial communities from Centralia Pennsylvania, which are recovering from an underground coalmine fire - Coalmine... | ecosystem: Environmental > Terrestrial > Soil > Unclassified ... | reverse complement strand
AGCAGCGCCTGCGCTTTGTCCCAGGTGAGCCGGTCGATGATGCCCGCGTGTTCTCCGGGATAGAGCTCTTTCTTGTGCCGGATGAAACCAATGTAGAGCGGATTGCGAAGCATCGTATACCCGATTTCCTCAGGGCCTAAGAAGAAGAGAGCTTCAGGCGCGCTGACTTAGTTCAGGAAGCCTGAAAGAGAGTCGCGGGACACGTCGGAATCCAGCTTCCCCCATAATTACGGCTAATACGATCATACAGGGCGGGCCGTATGGGGCCCGCGATCCTTTGCGGCCCTTCGGAGAGCGCATCATCGCCAAGTCGCTCATCGAAGCCACATTGGCCCCAAGAGGCCGGCCAGTACCCCTTAAAGTGAACGCCAGCAGCAGGCAGAGATGGGCACCCGATTTTCGAACCGCAGGTCCTTCGACTCGCGCCTGAACCTTCGTTGCGCCAACAGCGGGCGCAACGGGCACCCTGCATCAACTAAATTGCGGGTGTGAGCAATTCTGATCAGACGATCAAAGCTGCATTCCCGAATAATTCTCCTGCTCCTGGTCCCGATGTGAGTTCGTTGCGTGTCGACCTGGGCTTCTTCCGCCCCGTGCATTGCAGGGCACCTTCACTTCCTGGTTTTCCTCGTCTCCAGTCGGGTCTGCGAAAGGAATCGTATGAACAACCGACCACTGTACATGGTTTCAACTGGTTTTCTGGGAGCGCTTTTCCTGGTCAGCTGTAACTCTGTTTTGAAAACGCCGGTCTTGCCGCCGCCGGATGCTCCCACGGTCTCGATGGTGGTCCCTCAAACGAACGGGGTAGGCACCAATCGAGAAATTGCAGTGGTGTTCAGCAAGTCCATGGATCCGGCAAGCATCAACACCGGCACCTTTGTGGTTGCCGGCGTGACAGGCACAGTGCGCTACGACGCGGTGAACAAGATTGCGGGTTTCAAGGCTAACGCGAACTACACCGCCAATACCACCTACAGTGCGAGCATCACGACTGGCGCCAAAGACACAACCGGAACCCCGCTTGCCGCGCCCTTCAATTTCACTTTCACTACGCGTGATACCCCAGACGCTTCTCCGCCGGACGTTTTCGCCGTAAATGTTGCCGCGGGTGCGACCTGTGTGCCGCTTGATCAAAAGATCACGGTCACGTTCGATGAGCAGATGGATTCACTCACCATCAATCCCAACACAGTGTTTATTGCAGGTGTTACCGGCACGGTGACTTATGACGTGGTGAGCCAAAGCGCGACTTTCACGCCTTCGGCGAGCCTTGCGGCGAACACAATTTACACGATCATGGTGACAACCGGAGCCAGGGACATGGGCGAAGTGCCATTGGCCGAACCCTATTCTCAGACGTTTACTACCGGCCCCTGCCAGAGCGGAGTGCCGACCGTAGCTCTTTGCCCCTTTATCGGGGCATTCACGGTGCTGGCCGGAACCACCGTCACGAATACCGGCTCCACAACAGTCTCAGGAGATGTTGGAGTGAGTCCGGGTACGGCGGTTACCGGATTTCCGCCGGGGCTGGCGGGCGGCGCGATCCACATGGCAGACGGCGCTGCCGGGCAGGCGCAGGCCGCGTTGACGGCAGGGTATATCGATGCGGCCGGGCGAGCCGGCGGCACTTCGGTGGCCGGAGACCTGGTCGGACAGACACTCACTGCCGGCGTCTACACTTCCAGCTCGTCGCTTGCTGAATCGGGAGATCTTACTCTCGATGCACAGGGCAATCCAGATGCGGTTTTTATTTTCCAGATCGCGTCTACGCTGACAACGGGGAGCGGCAGCCACATTATCCTGGCCAATGGCGCCAAACCCTGCAACGTCTTCTGGCAGGTCGGCAGTTCTGCGACCCTGGGAACGAATTCTGTATTCAAGGGAAACATTCTGGCGCTTACGTCCATCACGATCACCACGGGCGTGAATATGGAAGGCCGGGCGCTGGCGCGAAACGGCGCTGTAACGCTGGACACAGATGTCATCACCGGCTGCACTTGTCCGTGAGGGAGACACGAAAGCCCCGCATCGCTGCGGGGCTTTCGTTTTTGAGGCGAAGCCGCTATTGTACTCATCACCGCCGTCTTTTCAAGCCTCTAGTCTGCATGGCTCGGTCACGCTTCCCCTTCATCCTGTCCGTTTCGGGTGCCTGCCACAGCGATCTGGCCTGCTCTGCCGTCAGCCAATTTCCCAGGCGGATGCCATTCTTCTTGAGGCCCTTCACCCGCCGGATATCGGCGGCGAGATCAGAACTGAGTAGACCGCAATCCGCCGCCTCGAATGCCAGTCGTCGAACCGCGCCGAGACGGAGGTTGATCGATCCCGGAGCCAGCCGCCGCGATTCCAGATGATTCCGGTATCGGAGCACCACGACGCGGTTGAAGGCCAGGCGAGGCTCCGAGCAGTACCAGTCCACCAATTCGTCGATGGCATGGCGATAGCCGCGCTGCGCGTCGTTGTTAGTCAGGCTCTTCAGGACCGCTGTTCTGGCGTGCCCCAGATCGGGGAGGCGCAATACGGTCTTCGGCTTCTTCCTTCCGCCTCGGCGGGTATGCTTCTGCTTCATGGCTCGTGGCCTCCAGTCCACGGTGCCATGTTGGCTCCGACGCGACTGCGACTGCGGCTCAGAAGCGGGCGATGCGTCGGATGGCATCGATCTTGTCCGGGGCGAAACCGCGGAGGTCGTCTTCGCTGAGTTGACCGTTGCGGAGCAGGGTGGCAAAGACGAGCGGCAGGACGGAGTACCGAAACTGGAAGTTGCCGTCAATCTCGCGGCGGCGGTCATCAAGCCAGCGCTCCAAGGGTGCTCAGGGTCGCCGAATCGTTCTGAGCGAGTTGTTGGCAATACGGCCTTCCCGGCCCGGGGTACTGTCCGAGTTACGCATGGGTCTTTCGACCCACCGATATGCATGAAAATCGTGCCGGTGCTTTAGCATCTGGTGGGCGGTGGAGGGCAAAGGCCGCGGCAACTCTGGATGGGTTGAGGCCGTGTCCGAGTTTGGCCTGGGTTGCGTGTTTGGACCAATTTGTGTCGCGCCATCCACTGCGGTGGCTGGTAGCACGTGACGGTGTGTGATTTCTGTGTGCACGCTTCCTGCCGTCTCCACGCCCGGAGGGAGCATGGCAGACAAGCTGGCAGGGATAGATGTGCATAAGAAGGTTGTAATGGTGGTCGTCATCGATCCTCATAACCGCGAGGAGAAGCCGGAGCGGCGGCGATTTCTGACGATGCCGGGTGATTTACGCCTGTTATCGAACTGGCTGCGGGACCGGGGCGTGAAGGAAGCGGTAATGGAATCGACGGCGCAGTACTGGCGCTCGGTGTGGCTGGAGTTGGAACCGCACATGCGCCTGCATCTGGCGCAGGCATATTCCAATCGCGCGCCGCGGGGGAGGAAGCATGACTTCAGGGACGCCGAACGGCTGGTGCGACGACTGTTCGCAGAGGAACTGATCCTGAGTTTTGTGCCCGGCGAAGAACAGCGCATCTGGCGCAATCTGAGCCGGATGAAGCTGCAGATGGTGCGCGATCGTGTGCGCCTGCAGGGTCAGGTTGAATGTCTTCTCGAAGACATGCGCATCAAGCTGTCGGTGGTTGTCACCGATCTGTTCGGGCTGAGCGGCCTTCGCATCCTGCACGCCCTGGCACAGGGAGAGACCGATGCCGGGAGGCTTGCAGAACTCGGCGACGAGCGGCTGCGGTGCACGCGGGAACAGCTGACGGAAGCACTGACAGGGAGGTGGCATCCTGCCCACTGCCGGATGCTCGCATTACAGCTTGAGCGGTTGCGGCTGATCGATGAACAAGTGGCCAGCCTCAACGCCCTGCTCGCTCAGGCCATGAATGCTCACCAGGACACGGTGCTTCGTCTCGCACAGGTTCCGGGCTTCGGTATCGATTCGGCGCAGCAGGTGATCGCCGAAGTCGGCGCCACTGCCGCTTCCTTCGCATCTGCGGCGGAGTTCACCTCGTGGGTGGGGACTTGTCCCGGCAAGGAAGAAAGTGCTGAACAGAACCACAGCAGCCGCTCGGCGAAAGGCAACAAGTACATGCGGCGACTGCTCAATCAGGCGGCTCATGCGGCAGCCAGAAGCAAGGGAACCCATTTTCAGGTCGTCTTCCGCCGCCTGCTGCCCCGGCTCGGCTATCAATCTGCCATCTGGGCAATCGCGCACCGGCTCTGCCGTCTGGTCTGGAAGATCCTCCACCAAGGAGTCACTTACATCGAACAGGCTGCCGGTCCGGACCCCAGGGCCCTGATCAGTCGTGCCAGATATCTCGCCAAACAGCTTCGCAAGTTCGGTTATGAGCTGCGCGTCACCAGCGCGAACCCTTCACCCGCATAGTCTGCACCGAGGAGATGATTTTCGACGGAGTTGCCGGTTTTTCGTCCGTAATGTCCAAGATCGTCTGCCGATGGCGCTCCGACGACAACAAGTCTCTTTTTGCGAGTGAGCAATATTGAACAGCCGTGCGGCGCAGCAATCGGTACTTTATATCGTGGCCAAATCCCTCTCCACAGGAAAGGGGATGCGCGATGAAAGCATCGACTATCGGTTTCGTTCACAGGCACAACCTGGACGGAACTCACGATTCCATCTGCCCGTCATGTTGCGCAACAGTGGCGACGACTCTGATTGAAACAGAACTTCTGGCCCGTGAGCGAGCGCACCACTGCGATCCCCTGTGGGTTCACAGGACAAGTTGGGATCGGGTTCCCACGCTGGTAGAGCGAACAATAAGGTTGTGCAGTCGTCGCCGGGAGACAGCCTGACTTCGTGCCAGGGTACTAGGCGTTTCATGGATTGCGGATGGTTGACCGTCCAGAACAGACCGGGGACTGACCCTTATTCCGAAACGGCGGCCAGGCAATGCAGTTCCGCACAGAAGACCCCGGCAGGACTTCCCGGCACCCCAATGTCGCGCAGCCCCGCCGCTGGCTGCTCGTCACCATCGCAGACTTGCAGGAACGGCAACGCGACTCAGATGGCGATTCCGGCACCGCCTGATCCCGGCTCTGGGCCGGTTATTCGTTCAGCTCTGGAGCTTTTCCAGCAAGGATGCAGCAAGCACCGGCTTCATCATCAACTCAAATTGATGGCCGCGCTTTGCGCCTTTCTCCAGCTTCTGAATAGCGTCCTCTGCACCGGACATGAGGAGAATCCGGCAGCGCGGGAGGAGTTCGCAGATGGCAATCGCAGCGTCCACCCCGTCGATTTTTTTCATCATGACATCCATCAGGATGAAATCCGGCCGCGAAATCAGGGCGGTCTCGATCGCCTTTGCACCACTGTAAGCCACGCTTGTATCGAAGCCGTGCTGATTCAGTACGACACACAGCGCATTGGCCAGCCTCTTGTCATCATCAACGACGAGGACACGCGGTCTCTTCTCAGGCGGGATGTTTGTTAATGGCCGGGCCTCAGCAGTGGGGGACATGAGGACTCGAAGGAACGCAGAAGACTCTGGCAATGATAATGATGCGCCCCACAGGAGCCTGAACACAAGCGACATTCGCCTCCTGGTAAAGACGACCCATGCGCTCGCTGGGGTAATTTTCGCTTTTTGCGTGAGTGAAATCGCCCTGATGTTGTGTTGAACCCACGAAGAGAAGCAGGCAAAATATTCACATATTCTCATGTCCCCCACCAAGCCACCTGAATTTTCCCGTGCGCTCACGCGCTTGGAATCACGTCTGCTTATCGCCTCTACATGCCTGAGGTGCGGTGAGTCAAAGCTGGTTTCTTCCTCCGATGGTTCTCTGGAGGAATGGGAGAACGATCACAGATGTGACCCCGAAAAGCCGGGACAGGAGAACGGTTCGCGTCTTTGTTAATAGACTGGGGCAGTTCCAGAGATGAGGGGCCAGAGCAATCCGGTTGGGCGGAAAATGCTTTCCAAGAGGGACCCGTCAGGCGGCGCTTACCGGCACGATGCCGCTTCCGTTCCAAAAACGTATCCGGGACGGCGTTCGTTCCTTCTTTCCGGTTGGCGTACCAGAATCCTCCATCTGCGGGTCGAGTACCGCGAGTCAATGCCTACCTGGTGGGAGGTACCGTCTACCACAAGAAATATCGAGTGTAAAACGGGGAGATCGCTCATCTCCTTCATTGCCACTCAGCCGCTGGATTATCGCACTGCTGCCTGTCTCTTATTGTTCAATTGTGCTCACTCGAAACGAAACGTATTGATGCCATAACAAGATCGTGCCCTCCGTCGTTTTTGATCGACAATACCCATGGTGTTCACCTAAGTTGAGCAGTGAGGCAGTTACTCGCGCTTCTCCCCATGTCAGGTTTCCTGAACTAAGTCAGTTGATCTGAAGTTCTCCTTCTTAGCCAACACCGGCCTCCCAAGGAGGACCCATGTTCGCATGTACCGTTTCTGTTCGCCTGAAAAAGCTTGTCATCGCGTCAGCCCTGCTGGCGTTTGCTGTTACGTCTGCTTTCGCCGAGACGACTACTCTGAAGGTACCTTTCAATTTCCTGGCCAACGGGAAGCAGTGTTCATCGGGGGTATACTCCGTGATCCTCGATGCTCAGTTCAATATAGTCAAGCTGCAAAGCGCCGATGGCGTCAGTAGCTTCCAGTGGGTGGCCGGGGCGGGTTCGCCGTCGCCGACCGACATGCGCGTCATTCTCACGTTTGACCAGGCGAAAGGCCGCTACGCGCTGCGCACCGTCCAGTATCACAACAAGATCCCCGCCAAAATTGACAAGAATATTCCGGAGTACATGCCCACGCGGACCATCGTGGGGCAGTAGCGCCTCGTTCGCCAACGGCTTCCACACAGGTTCACTCGACCAGGGCCATCGCGCGCACGGTGGCCCCCTTTTTTGCTGATCTCTTTCTGCTGCGGTTTTCTCGTGATGGACTGTGAATCAAACGGGTCGCATCGTATTTCCCTAGCCGAGAAACCTCAATCGAGCCGTGATGGTATTCGGCATCGCTTGAATCATGCAGGCTGGAACGTGTTCTGGCCTGAAATCAACAGTTGAGATTCGAGCGATAGGAGTTCGCCGAGCACCGGCCGACGTCGCGGGGCCGATTGGTGTCAATACCAAGCCCAGATCGTGCGGATTATTCCCTGAAAAGCGATTGCGCCGACATCGGCTGACACGAAAACGATTAAGCAATTTGCGCTTCGAGCAAGCTGGCGAATTGCTCTGCAGGTACTGGCGGGCTGATATAAAATCCCTGCCCCTCCTCGCAACCATGCGCTCTCAGGAAATCGATATCTCCGGCAGGCTCAATACCCTCGACAATGACGCGCAGTCTAAGGCCTCGGCCCATGCTGATGATTGCATCCAGGATGGATGGATCGCCAGCGATGTCGGCAATCTGCCGAAAAAGCGATTTATCTATCTTGAGGGCATCGAGCGGGAGCCTCTGAAGGTAGCTCGAGCTGGAGTATCCGGTGCCGAAGTCATCGATGGTCACTCGGATACCTCTGTCTCTGACGGTTTGGAGAAGAGGCCCCGTCGCTTCGAGGCGCTCCAAAAGAACGCTCTCCGTCAGTTCAAGTTCAAGAAATTTCGGATCCAGACCAGTTTCGTCGAGCATGACCAACAGGCCGGTGAGAAAGTCGGGGTTCCTGAACTCGACTGCCGAGACGTTGACGGCCAGTGTCGATAGCGATAAGCGCCGATCTGCCCAAACTCTGGCTTGCCGACAGTTCTTCTTCCAGATTCTTGCGTTCCACGGCATTGCGCATCGCGCGCACCAGCTCGCGCGCTTCGAACTCATCTTTGATGAGATAGTCTTGTGCACCCGACTGCATTGCCTGAACGGCTGTCGGCTCATTGCCCGCGTCGCACAGCAGCACAATGGCGACGCGGGGCAGCGCAACATGAATTCGGGGGACGCCCTTCAGGCCCGGCGCGAACCCTTGGGGCTTTCGAAGCTGGGCTTAAAGGCATACCTCTTTCAGAAGTATCGCTGGTCGAGACTTGCAGTCTGTTCTGTTTTGCTCATATCGGGTAGGAAATGGCAGCCAATTGCGCGGCCGGTCGAACCAGAGTTGGGGCTCGCTCCAGCGGCTGCGGCTACTCCTCGATTACATGAACATTACTGCTCTGCCTGAATGCTTACGAGAGATTGTGGCCATCAGATGAAGAAGGGGAGGGAGTATGCGACTGGCACAGGTTATCAGGGATGACAGGACCTTCAGACAGCCTGTCACGTGGCTCACGGCTCTCGTTATCGTGGCTTTCCACATCGGAGCGGTGGCTGGCTTATTTATGTTCAGCTGGAAGGCGTTCATGCTCGCCATCATTCTGTGGTGGGTCGCCGGAAGCCTCGGCATCGGAATTGGATACCATAGGCTCCTTACACATCGTGGCTTCAACACTCCAAAGTGGATGGAATATGTTCTGACCGTGTGCGGCACACTGGCTTTGGAAGGGGGCCCAATTTTCTGGGTCGCAACTCATCGCATGCATCATCAGAACACGGATAAGGAAGGCGACCCACATTCTCCGCGGGATGGCGGCCTATGGGCTCACATGGGCTGGATCCTGACGGGCCAGACGATGCATAGCGATGCTGCAGGTCTTCTTCCTTATGTTCCTGATCTTCGCAAAGACAGATTCCACACGTGGATCAGCCGTTGGCACTGGGTTCCGATTACCGTGCTGGGTGCGGTACTTCTAGTTGCCGGCGGATGGCGATTCCTGTTGTGGGGCATCTTCCTGCGGACGGTCATTGGCCTTCATTCCACCTGGCTGGTAAACTCCGCCACCCACATGTGGGGAACGCGGAGATTCCCCACAGGGGATACATCCAGAAACAGTTTTTGGGTGGCACTGCTGACCTTTGGTGAAGGCTGGCATAATAATCATCACGCCCATCCCCAGGGTGCCCGTCATGGCCTGACCTGGTACGAAATCGACATCAACTGGTACGGAATCTCGACACTGCGGGCGCTCGGCCTTGCGTGGGACGTCAAAGTGCAAAAACTCAGTCGTGGTGAGGACAATCCAATGGCGCATCCGCGAAGCCCTGTCGCACAGAGCGGAAGGAGGATGTGTATCCCAGCCGTAACCCAGCGGTCTGCCAGCCATATTGTTCACCGCGAGTCGCAAACGGCTGAAATTCATTACTCCTCCTAAGCAGCACCTCCGAGTGCTGAACCAGGACAGAGGTGCTGGCGAGATCAGGTTTCAGGCCAGTCGTGCTGGCAAGTGGGTGAAAGCTGCGGATGTGTGGCTTCGTGCGCATTCGACCGGCTGCAGAGACTTCTGTAAAGAGCTGTGCTCCAATGGAGCGGAACGGGAGTGAGCTGTTTTGCACAGTTTTAGGGATGCTACCTGTTCGATGATCTCAATCCGAGGACGCATTTCATCCGAGAAAATGCGGCATGGCCATTGAACCGCAGCTACGGGTAGCCGGAGCTTTGATTTCGCTTCCCCGAGCCACAGGCCAACTCGTCGCCGATCTGCAGTTAGCTGAAAGCCAGCCTCGAAGGAGTCCCATGTCGCCGCAACTGCCCTTCTCCGCAATACGGTCGGCTTCGGTGGGCACTCCTGAGGCCCCCGGCATTCGGACGAAGAAAGGCAGGACATGATGAGGGTCCACCTGGTCAATCCCAGCGACAATTCGTTTGGTACAGCCGTCATTACGCCACGATGGCTGTTCGTGCTCGCGGCAGCAACTCCGGAGTCGGCGGGAGATCCCATCCTTGTCGATGAGTCGCTGGACAAGATTGTGCCGGAAAGTATCAGCCCGGGAGATGTTGTCGGCATCAGCGTACACACCGGCAATGCGCTGCGCGGATACCAGGTGGGCCGGATGGCGCGGGAGCGCGGCGCCTGGGTGGTCTACGGAGGCATTCACGCCACGCTGTTTCCGGAAGAGGCCTTGGAGCGCGGCGCGGCGCACGCGGTGGTGAAAGGCGACGGCGACGTGGTTTGGGGCAGGGTGGTGAGAGATTGTCTTGCCGGGAAGCCCAGCGGAATCTACGAAGGGGGACGCATCGCCGGGACCGACTTCCTGCCCGCCCGATGGGATCTGATTCATCCGGACAAGTACATGTGGGCATCCGTGCAGACCATTCGCGGATGTCCGAAGCACTGCTCGTTCTGCAGCGTGTGGCGAACGGATGGACAACAGCCGCGGCAGCGGCAATATCAGAAAGTAATCGACGAAATCATAACTCTGCGG
>Ga0070735_10005799_pt1 | contig 10165 bp, 7 predicted proteins | sample Coa_R1_FD_66443 | JGI IMG/M metagenome (GOLD analysis project Ga0070735, IMG submission 66443) | Surface soil microbial communities from Centralia Pennsylvania, which are recovering from an underground coalmine fire - Coalmine... | ecosystem: Environmental > Terrestrial > Soil > Unclassified ... | reverse complement strand
CAAATTAGCTCCTAATGTTTGACAAAATCCCTCTGCTCACTTCAAATCGAGTTTCACGTCCATAACAACTTGTCCCGCATTGATTCCTATGGAGGTTCGATGTCTCGTGCTATCAAGCTAGCAACTCTGGTCTTGCTGTTTGGCGCCGTATGTTCCGCTCAGGATTTAGCCTCCTTCGAGAAACGAGTGACGGTAAAGACGCTGCCAAACGGTCTCACAGCAGTCATTTGCCAACGTCCGGACACCGCACCAGTTTTTTCGTTTTTTACGAACGTTGATGCGGGCTCAGTCCAGGACCCGATGGGCAAAACCGGCTTGGCGCACATGTTTGAACACATGGCCTTTAAGGGCACGGAAACAATCGGCACCAAAGATTACGCCGCCGAGAAAGTCGCCCTGCAAAAAGTCGAAGACGCTTATGCCGCGTATATTCGCGAACGGGACAAGCGGGTTGACCGGGATGAGCAAAAGTTGAAGCAACTGCAGGACGCATGGCAAGCCGCCATCAAAGACGCACAGCAATATGTGATCCCCAACCAGTTTTCTGAAATTGTCGAGCGTAATGGCGGCGAAGGGATGAACGCGTTCACGTCTGACGATCAGACGGCGTACTTCTACTCATTTCCAGTGAACCGCCTGGAACTTTGGGCCTACCTCGAGTCGGCGCGCTACACTCATCCCGTGTTCCGCGAGTTTTACAAAGAACGCAGTGTGGTAATGGAAGAACGCCGCATGCGCACTGATAGCAATCCCATTGGCCGACTGCTCGAGCAGTTTCTCGCAGAAGCTTTCTCCGCGCATCCTTATCATCGTCCCGACGTCGGATATATATCTGACCTCAACTCGTTTTCGGCCACTGACGCCCAGCACTTCTTTGATACCTACTACATTCCATCCAACATGGTGGTCGCCATAGTTGGAGACGTTGATCCCGTAAAAACCATGGCGGTGATTGAAAAATATTTCGGCGCGATTCCCTCGCGTCCAAAGCCGGATGAACGCACCACAACTGAGCCGCCGCAAAATTCTGAGCGCAGGGTAGTGCTGCTCGATGTCTCACAGCCCATCTATCTCGAGGGCTACCATCGGCCTGATTACCGCGACAAAGATGACGCGGTCTATGACGCGCTGGCGGATTTGCTCTCTGAAGGGCGGACTTCCCGCCTGTATCGCGCTTTAGTGCGCGACAAGAAAATCGCCTCTGAAGCCGAAGGCGGGACCGGCTACCCCGGGGTCAAGTATCCGCACATTTTTTATTTCTTCGCGACCCCCATGCCCGGCCACACTCCGCAGGAAGTGGGCGATGCGATCCACGCCGAGATCGATCGATTGAAGAAAGAAGACATTAGCGATGAAGAACTCAAGATGGTAAAAACGCGGGCTAAAGCAAACCTAATTCGCAGTCTCGACAGCAATGACGGGCTGGCGCAGAATCTGGCTGTGTATCAAACACTTTATGGTGACTGGCGCGAACTCTTCAAATCCGTCGACCGCATCGATGCGGTCACCAAAGCAGACATTCGTCGCGTGGCAAATCAGGTATTCATTCCGACCAACCGCACAGTGGGCGTCATCGAAACGGCTCCTGCAACCAGCGGAGGTGCGCAATGAAGGTCGCCGCCATCCGAAAGCTCACATTCATCGCTGTGATTTTTAGCTTGGCGCAGCTTGCGGTCGGGCAAGAGCCTTGGACCAAAATCCCGATTCCCCCACTGCCTGCATTCCATCCGCAGGAACCCAAGCGGATCGTGCTGCCCAACGGCATGGTTATTTTCCTGCAGGAGGACCACGAGCTTCCGACTATCGATGGTCTGGCCCGCATTCGCGGCGGCGCGCGTTCGGAACCGGCAGCAAAAGTTGGTCTGACCGGGATCTACGGCGAGGTCTGGCGAACAGGTGGCACGAAGGACCAAACCGGCGACCAGTTGGACGATTATCTTGAGGTACGAGCCGCCAAAGTTGAAACCGGCGCCAACGACGACTCCACAACCCTTTCTCTTTCCTGCCTCAAAGATGATTTCAACGACGTCTTCAAGATTTTCAGCGAGCTATTGAGAACACCGGAATTCCGTGCAGACAAGCTCGATCTCGCCAAACGCGAAGCCTTTGATGCCATTTCGCGCCGAAATGACGAGGTCAACGAAATCACTCATCGCGAGACCCTCAAGCTGGCTTACGGGGCAAATAATCCTTATGCTCGCGTCCCTGAATACGCGACGATAAACGCAATCACGCAGCACGATCTGCTTGAATGGCACCAGACCTATGTCCATCCCAACAACATAATCATTGGGATCGTAGGCGATTTCGATTCCGCTCAAATGGAATCGACGTTGCGCAAAGCCTTCGGCGATTGGCCGAAAGGGCCGGCCGCGAAAGCTCCTGACATTCACTTCGAGCCTGCGACGCCTGGTGTGTATCTGGTCAAAAAAGAAGACGTGAACCAAAGCAACATTCGGATGATCGGCTTAGGGACTACCCGCAATACTCCGGATTACTACGCGATCGAGGTCTTCAATGAAGTGCTGGCGGGAGGCTTCTCATCTCGATTGGTCCAAAGTATTCGTACGGCTCAGGGCTTGGCTTACTCGGTCGGCGGCGGCATCGGCACCCGGTACGACCATCCGGGGATCCTACAGCTGGCGATGGGGACGAAGAGCGGCACAACAGTCGAATCTATTCGGGCGCTGTATGCGCAAATTGACCAGCTAAAAACCAGGCCGATCGATGATGCTGAGATCGCTCGCGGCAAAGACGCCATTCTGAATACATTTGTATTTAATTTCGACACTCCGGGCAAAGTTCTGCGCGAACGCATGGCTTACGAGTTTTACGGATACCCTGCGGATTTTCTGGAGCGCTATCGCGCCGGCGTTGAGAAAGTCACCACAGCCGATGTGGCCCGCATCATTCCCAAGTACTTGCACAAAGACCAATTGGCGGTGCTCGTGGTTGGCAATCCAGCCGAGTTCGACAAACCGTTGTCGACCCTCGGTTCGGTAAAGGATATCGATATCTCGATTCCGCCGCCTCCTGCACAGACGGGAGATGCGGGTTCGGTAGGGCGAAACCAGCCCTGACACGAGCGACGATCGTGCCCGCTAATGGGCCGCGGCGGTCGCGCGGGTCATTCGATCCGGATCGAGCAATACGGCTACGGCTTCCGACCGCTTTGCTGCGCGTTTCTTGAGCCAAACCTGCAGCGCGCGCCGGCATGCGGGGGCGATTTTGCTGAAGAACAATCCGGCCCGGCCATTCCCGTCCGCCCAGATGAAGTCGCCGGTCGCGTGAATGACTTCAGACGTTCCCGGTAACAGGAAGCGCAATGGCACACCGCGCAACGGAGTCAAGCCTTCGGCTGCCTGCAGCGATAGTCCTTGCTCAGTCACATCGATGACCAACGCAGGAAGGATCCCAGTTGGAAACTGCAGGTATGCCAGGGTCTCACTTTTCTGGCGGGTCGCGTTGCGGCGATCTCCGTGCATGAAGCCACGCGCCGCGCGGAACGAGTGTAATACCTGACCAGGATCGAGAGGCTTGTACAAAACAAAATTAGCTCCGGCCTGAAATGCACTACCTACAGAGGTTGCCATGCCGATCATCCCGAATAATACTGGCCGGCGTTTCTCAGGCAGGTTGCGCGCCATCTTGGCCACGCACAACGCGTCGGGTATGTCGAAATCAATGATGAGGGCTGAATGGTGCTCGGTAGCCAGAATTTCGAGGGTCTCAGAAACAGAGGCAGAAACTTTATATTCGATTCCCAACTCGGCAAACGTTGCCACCAACACCTTGACTGCTCCGTTGCTGCGGGACATCACTAAGGCGTTGATTCCCATAAATGCAGCTTAGTTCCAGAGCGGCCCTCATGAAAGATATCGGCTGTAACACCGGGCAGGTTACTTCGAGGCTTTTCACAAAAAAGCCGCCTTATTGAAAGGCAGCCAGTATCAAGGGTTTTCAGTGGATTAAGCAACGCGCCGCTCAGGTTGCGAGCCAGTCTTCGCTTGCTGGGCAAATACCTCAATCATGGCCCGGTTGAATGCCGGGATATCCGACGGCTGCCGGCTACTCACCCAATTTCTGTCTTGGACGACTTCTTCATCCTGCCATTTTCCGCCAGCATTCCGGACGTCGTCTTGAATGGTGTGATAGCTAGTGAGCGATCTGCCATTAACCAGTCCCGCCGAAACCAGCAACCAAGGCGCATGACAGATGACGGCAATTGGCTTTCCGGACTGATTCATCTGGCGCACAAATTCCTGGGCCCGTGGATGCACGCGGATTGTATCCGCATTCAATGCGCCACCCGGCAGCAGAACTGCATCGAACTGTTCGGGGCGCACCTGGTCCAGAGTTTGATCGACGTTATAAGTCGAAGCTTTGTCGCTGTGCTTCAGGGATTGAATCTTTCCCGTTTTGGGGGCGATCAAGGTGGTTTCTGCACCTGCATCATCCAACGCTTTGCGAGGCTCTTTCAATTCCGCATCTTCAACTCCGTCCGTAGCCAGAATGGCCACACGCATTCCCTGCAGTTTCCCTTTGTCAGCCATGGATCCTCCTAATGTTTTCTTAGTCTGACGCAAAAGCTGTTCTGATTGGATCAGGGCAAGACTGTATCCCGGCTGAGGACGGCGGGCGGAAGCTTACGATCTCAATGCTGCTCTTCATCCGCCATCTGCGCACGCTGCTGAAATACAGCAAGAGCTTGTCGCGCGGTCAGTGCATCCTGCGAATTCGGATCTCGAAGCAGGTAGCTGTTGATGTGCTCTGCCGCCGACTTGTAATCTTTTTTGTTACCCAGGACCAGTCCATAGAGATATTCCGCCTGCGGTAGTTGATGCTGGGGATCCAGCCGCAACGCACGGGTAATGCTGTTTTCTGCTTCCTTCATATTGCCCAGATTGTAATAAGCAGCCGAGTTCAAAAACCAGTACACCGGCGAGGAATCCGGGAAGCGCTGAACGAGAGTGTCGGTCATTTCTGCCACCGCTTGCCAGTTCTGCTGTTGCGCCGCAACCAGGGCGAAATCCACGTAGCCGGTAGCTAGACTTGAATCGCTCGTGACCGCCTGCCGGAAAGATTCCTGAGCATCAACGAAACTGTGCTGCCTTGCTTGTAGTTGGCCCAATTCGAGCCATGCCAGGGCATAGCGGGGGTATGTATGAACGGCCTCCTTAAAATGATCGTAGGCTGCTTGCAATTTTCCTTTGCGCTCCTCCTGCTCGCCTTTGTCGAAGGCCTTGCGAGCTTTTTCCGGAGTGGCCAGGGAACTAACGCTCACCGTAAAGCGTGGGTCCCCGCTCCATGTTGGATCACTTGGCAAGGAAGGCAGTATGATGCCGCCAACATCCAGGTTTGCGCCTTTTCGCGGGCGCACAGGGTCAGGCAGAACTTGCTGATTATTCTGTGTTGATTGCGGCAGTGCGCTCGCGTTCTCGGCGGGGCTGCCCGTCAAGGTGGCCACATCCTGCGATTGTGTATTGGAGTTTGTTTCGGCTGTCTGAGCAAACAGGAAAGTGCCAGCAAAGAAGAGAATCAGAACGGCGGAGAACTTGAATGACCTCATCATTTCACTCCTTTCGGAAATGACCGGAAATTAGATGGTCCGCAAGCCACGCGGGCATAAGCCGCGACACTCTATTTCGGGTGAGAAGATCTCTTATGAGTTCTCGGGTAAGTTTTGTAGAAGCGCAACCCTCGTTTCGCCTTACAAAGATTTTTGCACTACGGTAACTGCAAACGTATTCTCGAAGGAAAGTAGCTGAAGTAGAATGAGCTCACTTTCTTTCGCGTGCGGGCACAAAGCCTGGACGTCCTCGGTGGCAGTTTGTCCGGTCTTAAGAGAAATGATTCGATCCTAATTCGCGTATTTGGAGAGTGCCGTAGTTGCTGGCCCCACCTGTCAGGAATAGCCTTTCTCAGTTTTCTTTCCCTGCCGCTCACGCTCCTGTTCCCGCTGCCTCTGAAGATTGTCGTCGATAACGTTCTCGGATCTCAGCCACTGCCGAAATGGCTGCTGTGGAACGCGTCTTTTCTTCCGCGTGATTGGACCAGCATGCACCGTACGGCGCTCGAGTTCGCCATTGTGGTGCTGCTTGCAATCGCCATTCTGGTAAACGTTCAAGGCTTGGCCTCATGGTGGTTGCAAACCTACACGGGTGAAAAGCTGGTGTGGGATTTTCGTGCTCGCCTGCTCAATCATGTGCAGAGGCTCCCGCTGGTTTTTCACGACCATTACGGTGCCACTGACTCCGTCTACCGCATCCAGCATGACGCGCCATCGATTCAATACGTGACGATACAAGGCATGGTGCCGCTGCTTACTGCCTTGTTCACTTTGGCGGGAATGATCATTGTGACGGCGAAGATGGACATGGAACTGGCGCTAGTCGCCCTGCTGATCACTCCGATACTTTTCCTGCTGTCCTTAGGTTGCAGCCGGATCGTGCGCAAGCGTTCGCAAACGATAAAAGGCCTGGATAGCTCGGCGATGTCGGTTATTCAGGAGGTCATCGGTTCCATTCGGGTGATCAAAGCCTTCGGACAAGAAGGCCGGGAGCACGCGCGGTTCGTCCGCCGCTCCGGAGAGCGCATGTCGCACCAGGTGCAACTTGCGCTTCAGCAGGCAGTATTCAACGTCCTGATTGGCTTGACCATTGCTGGGGGGACGGCCGCGGCGCTCTACATTGGCGTTCAGCACGTTCGAGCCGGGGCGCTTAGCATCGGCTCGCTGCTGATGATCATGGCGTATGTGGCGCAGGTCTACCAGCCATTACAGACGCTCACGACCAAAGCCACCGAAATGCAGGCCGGACTCGCCAGCCTGGAGCGCACCTTCATGCTGCTCGATCAGCAGCCAGAAATATCCGAGGAGAAGGGCGCTCTGGCTCTGGATCGCGCAAAAGGCGAGTTCGAGTTCCGGAATGTTTCTTTTTTGTACGAGGAATCTCAGCAAGGGCTGCATAACGTGTCTTTTCAAGTTCCTGCAGGCAGCCGAGTGGGAATCGTGGGCGCAACCGGGGCCGGCAAAACCACGCTGCTGAATTTGCTGATGCGTTTCTATGACCCGTCAGACGGCACGGTACTACTGGATGGCACCGGCATTCAGAAATATCGAATTGCTGACCTGCGACGCCAATTTGGAGTCGTGCTGCAGGAACCAGTCCTGTTCGCCGCCAGCATTGCTGAAAACATCGCCTACGGAAAGCCCGACGCCAGCGATCAGGAAATTATCGCCGCTGCCAAAGCTGCAGCTTCGCATGAATTCATCTCGGCACTCTCTGATGGTTACGAAACCCAGGTCGGCGAGCGCGGTTCACGGCTCTCCGGCGGAGAGCGCCAGCGAATCTCGTTGGCAAGGGCATTTTTGCGTAACAGCCCAATCCTGATTCTCGATGAGCCGACGAGTTCGGTTGATGTTTATACCGAAGCGGCAATCATGGAGGCGACTGAACGCCTGATGACTGGGCGAACCACTTTCATGATCGCGCACCGGCTGAACACGCTTAAGAGTTGCGACATGATTCTCAAGCTCGATCAAGGAAAGCTGACCGAAGTGAAACAGTGCACTCCGGAACAATGGTCGAGGGCCGCTGCAACTTAGGTCTCTTGCACAACCCGCGGCAAAAGCTCCCCGGCGCCAAATCAGGGGAATGTGATTTTGTTTCGCTTTCCTTCGTGGACCTTCGTGTTCTTCGTGGTTAATGATTTTGAATTCAAAGGCATCAACCACAAAGGGGACGAAGGAAAGCGAACCACTGGCGGCGAGGATTGCCCTGGGTTCCACAGTATCAGCCGACTTACTTAATATCTTTCATCGGCATCATCGTCCCGTAGTCCCTGCCGGACGATTCCACGCCCCGTGCCACCACGCCCTCAAACGCATCGCGGACTTCAGGATACTTCTGCACCAGCGCCTTCATGACGGCCATGTTTTCTTGAAACGCTTGTCCGGTATCCGCGACACTGGCAGTTTGATATCTGACTAGCAAATCGAGGTTATCTCCAACAGGCAAAGGAGAAAACGTGATCAGTTTGTAGGTTTTTCCGTCGGGTGCGACTAAGTCCGCAGTATTCCCACCTGTAGGAACATCTGAGGGCTTCATGCTCGCTTCTTCCTCATAGAGTTTGTCGATGGCCTGCGTCTCCATGAAAGGAACCGACAGCGCGAGTTCGCGACCTTCAAGGTAATAAAGCCATGCATTGTGAACCTGGCCCTTTGACTTATAGGTGTTCGCGTGATCGAGGAACCACTTACTATCGTGGCCGCCAAGCTGAGCCGGACGCAAAAACAGCCCTCCGAGTTTCCAGTCCGTACCGATCTGCTGCAGCACGAAAGAAACCGTGTACGGACTTTTTGGCGCGGTCACATCCAGGATCGAAACTCCGTAGGTTCCCGGCGGCAAGTTCGGAATGACAAACTCAGTGCTGTTGGCAGTTTGGCCGGCAGCTCCAAAAACTCCACACAAAAACTCAGCCCGGGCCAGCGGCGCAGTACCTTCGGCCTTCAGCTCAAAAGGGGAGCGCGGAGTTGCGTGCGCACCCGAAAGGTTCGACTGGTTCTCTTTAATCGTTGCTTCCATTCCAGCAAAATTGTTCGCCAACGCCGGAATTGCGTTCTGCTTGAGCGATGCCGAGTCTCCGCGCGAAACCATGTCGAAATACCGGGTTGCGGCGCTTTGAATAGCCGACCGCGTCGCCGCGTCCATCTCATCAGAGGTGATGCAGGTCTGCGCCAGTCCCCACCCCGACGCCAGCAAAATCACCGCAAGTATCAGACTCATCAAGCGGAAATTGTGATCAGATTTCATTGCCCATCCCGTTCGCGGCATCTCGGCCGCGCAAATTTCAAGAATCCACTACTTTGGATGCGAGTTGTTGGTTTTAAGCCAAACATGACCAGAACCTGAAACTGTTCAAAAATTAACATAACTGCGCAAGTGAATGAAATTACAACCGCCTCCCCGGCGGGCATTCTGGCATCGCGAGCCGAAACAGAGCTGGAACCAACCAGTTCTGCCGCTTTCTCATCGAAATGGCTGCCCGTAAAAGAAGGAAGAACCATGTCCAGCTTTGGGAAAGCTCTGATGCCGGTCGTTGTTGTGATTTCTATTATCACTTGGGTGGGTTGCGTGGGATTCGTCCCGGGGTTAGACCAGGTCACTGTCACCATGGCTGGCGGCGGCATTGGCGTCGTGACTAGCACGCCAAATGGGATTAACTGCTCCAGTTTGGGCACTGGCTCCTGCCAGTCGCAATTCACCAACTCGCCTACCGTAATCCTCACCGCAACTCCGAACACGGGATTCACCTTCGGCACGTGGACTGGTTGCAAATCAACCAGTGGAATGACGTGCACCGTCTCCGGCGCTGCCAATGTCACCGCGACTTTCAATGCTTCCCTGAACAACATCAACCACATCATTTTTATCGCGCAGGAGAACCGGTCTTTCGACAGTTACTTTGGGGCGATGCGAGCTTATTGGGCGCAAAACGGAATCACTGACCAGCAATTCGACGGCTTGCCTCAATTTAATCCACCGGCCAACGCTGCTTTGGCTCCAACTAATCCCGGATGTGATCCGGCATTTCCCGACCCGCCCATCACAAATACTTTCTGCCAAATAGATGCGAACAGCCCGAACGTTCAATCCTTCCATGCTGCGAGCATGTGCGTCGAAAATCCAAGTCCTTCCTGGGGCGAAGCGCACCGTTCATGGAACGTACACGATCCAACTTCTCCAACACCTTTGTTGAATGGCTTTGTTGATGCCGGCGCGAACGATGCGCGTCAACACACAGTTGTCGTAAACGGCCAACAAACGTTAGCGCCGTTTTTTGATACCAATGGCGTTCGGGTCATGACTTATTACGACGGCACTGACTTGAACTACTACTACGCCCTGGCGACCGCATTCTCTACATCAGACAGATGGTTCGCGCCGGTGATGACCCGCACTCCGCCCAACCGGGAATATCTGATTGCAGGAACTTCACACGGCTATGTCTATCAACGGGGATCCAATGCCGCCGACACTGCATTGATTCCGAGTAAAACAATTTTCGAGGCTCTGCAGAATGCCGGCATTAGCTGGAAGATTTACGTTGAACCTCGCGGCGCCCCAGCAGGTGGCACCCCGTGCACTGATACCGATATCGAGTG
>Ga0070735_10005798_pt1 | contig 10166 bp, 10 predicted proteins | sample Coa_R1_FD_66443 | JGI IMG/M metagenome (GOLD analysis project Ga0070735, IMG submission 66443) | Surface soil microbial communities from Centralia Pennsylvania, which are recovering from an underground coalmine fire - Coalmine... | ecosystem: Environmental > Terrestrial > Soil > Unclassified ... | reverse complement strand
AGAGCCTTTTAGAACATTTGGCAAGTGGCATACTGGTGGCCGATAAATCGGCGGTGGGCGCGGTAAACCGGCCCACCGCCGATTTATCGGCAAAGTGGCCCACCAGGGAATTTGACAAAGGGGGCATACATACGTTATAGTTATAATATGTCGTATAGCGATATGTTTTAAGGAGAAAAACGATACGAATGAGGAAAGAATTTTCGCTGCTCAACTATCAGGAGCTGGCTGAATTTCGTTATGAATTACGCAAGTTCATCCATTTTAGCGAACAGACGGCGCGAGCCGGGGGTATTGAGCCGCAGCAACAGCAACTGCTGTTGGTTGTAAAGGGGATGCCGGATGGGAAATTGCCAACCATCAGCAATATCGCCGAGCGGCTGCAACTGCAACATCATAGTACGGTGGAGTTAATTGATCGGTTGGAAGAGCGTGAGTTGGTGGAGCGGCACCGCGATGAGTTGGATCAGCGGCGTGTCCTGATACAGATTACGCCGCAAGGCGAAGAGGTTTTACAGGAGCTTTCATTTCATAATCTCGAAGAGTTGCGAACAGCGGCCCCCTCGCTTGTGCGGACGCTCAATGCATTGATCAAAGAGGGTATTCATTCTGGAGAATAACAACACATATGCTAGAAAAAGATAGTACGAAAGAAGAGAATATTGCCGATATTCCACAGGTAAAAAAACGACGTGGATTAGCTGAAACCATAAGGCGGTTGCGGTCGGAGCCGGAAATTGGCCCACACGGCAAAAAGGGAAAACACAGCAAAAGTACGTTGGAGACGCTGGGTGATTTCACGACCACGCCGCGAACTATTCTTATCTCACTTTTTGCCATTGTTATTGGCGCGGTAGGCGCATTTATTGCACTTATTCTTTTGCGATTAATCGGATTATTTACTAATCTGCTTTTCTTCCAGCGTTGGGGTTTCGCGCTGGTCTCGCCTGCCGGGAATAAGCTTGGTGTGTTTGAGATTTTAGTGCCGGTTATTGGCGCACTTATCATTGGTTTCATGGCGCGTTATGGCTCGGAGCGTATTCGCGGCCACGGTATTCCCGAAGCTATTGAATCCATCCTGATCAATGGCAGCAAGATAGAGCCGAAGGTAGCGATCTTGAAGCCGATCTCTTCCGCCATCTCTATTGGTTCCGGCGGTCCGTTTGGCGCGGAAGGGCCAATTATCATGACCGGCGGTGCGTTTGGTTCGATGATTGCGCAATTCTTCCACTTTACCAGTGCCGAACGCAAGACATTGTTGGTAGCAGGTGCGGCAGCTGGTATGTCAGCAACCTTTGCCGCGCCAGTTGCCTCGGTCCTGCTCGCGGTCGAACTGTTGCTCTTCGAGTGGAAGCCGCGTAGTCTGATTCCGGTGGCGCTGGCAAGTGCGACTGCTGCTGTTTTGCGGCGCTATATCATTGGCACAGGGCCGCTCTTTCCGACGCCGCCGCATCCCCTGGTTATTGGTCCTGATGCCATACTGGGCTGTATTCTGGTTGGGATACTCGCGGGCGCTCTTTCGGCCCTTCTTACAGTCATGGTCTATGCCGCCGAGGATGCTTTCCGTCTGCTGCCCATTCACTGGATGTGGTGGCCTGCTATCGGCGGACTTGTGATTGGCATAGGTGGCTTGATTTTCCCACAGGCGCTTGGCGTTGGCTATGATACCATCGGCGCGATGCTTAACGGCTCTGTAACGATGAATGTTATCATCGGTGTCCTGATCGTCAAATCCATTATCTGGTCGGTCTCACTGGGGTCTGGCACATCAGGGGGTGTTCTCGCTCCTCTCTTGATGATGGGTGGCGCACTGGGGGGAATATTAGGCTTATTCTTGCCCTATGAAGGTATTGGCTTCTGGCCTCTGATTAGCATGGCTGCCATTCTCGGTGGTACGATGCGCTCACCGTTTACCGGGGTCATCTTCGCGCTGGAACTTACCCACGATGTCAACTCCCTCTTGCCTCTGCTGATTGCGGGGGTGATTGCGCACGGTTTCACTGTCCTTGTCATGCGCCGTTCCATCCTGACAGAGAAGGTCAGTCGTCGGGGCTATCATTTGACCCGTGAGTACGCGATTGACCCGCTCGAAATTCTTTTTGTACGTGAGGTGATGCGCACTAATATTGTGGCGCTGTCGAATACGTTTTCGCTCAAAGACCTGGCACGTTCGTTGCGCCGTAACCCGGAAGCGGCTACTCAGAAGCAGCGCCTCTACCCCGTCATTGATAAAGACCGGCATTTGCGCGGCATAGTGACACGCAGCGAACTGAATACATTGATTGAGCAAGACCAACAGGATGGTGCGACTGAGCATTACGAACTTTCTGCTCTGCTTAAGCAGCATCCGATTGTTGCGTATCCTGATGAACCTTTGCGCAGCGTCATTTACCGTATGGCGGACACCGGCTTTACGCGCTTCCCTGTTGTCGAAAGCGCGGACTCGCCCACACTGGTCGGCATGGTTTCCCTGAATGATCTACTGACCGCTATGAACCGCAACCTCGCTGAGGAGCGCAAGCGCGAACGCATCCTGCGCATCCGCACGCTATTCCCATCCCGCTCGCAAACGACAACAACTATCGAGGCACCTGAAACCGATCCTGATGCCGATGTCACTCCTGTTGCCAGGACGACACCGGATACGACAACGACCAAAAGCTGAGAGAGTACGCGCAGGGCATTTTTCTTGTGTATGCCCTGCGCGTACTCTCCTGACTGCTCCTTGAATTTTGCACCGTGCGAGCGTTTATTAAGCAACCGGGTATCTTTTTGCGTGCGCGGCTACACCCATGCGGTCGTCGTTTTTGGGGTATCCGGTTATTTTGATGTCACCCCTGATCAGCTTTTCTCTATCACTCCATCACATGCTATAATGTAGCAAATCAGGCCCACGTCATAATGGCACACTGTGACGTGTTAGTATTGTAATATGACATTCCACCGTCCAACGGTTTGAGATACAGAAGCATGGTAGTTTGCTTAACAGGAGTTAAAAGACTGTTTGTATGATAGATAAAAAACCGCAAGACTCGCAGGAGCCACAGGGTCAGCAAGATCAACTTGTGCAGCCAGCATCGCAGGATGGGCAAAGCGTGCCGGTACCACAGACTCCGGCGGGTAGACCGCAACGCTCAAACCTTGCGAAGGTTTTGATGGCGATTGGATTATTTGGTGTAGCACAACGTCTCGACCGCACGACGCCTACAGTTGCGGTAGGGCAGCATACCAGTTCTAACCGTTTCCTTTTACAAGTAGTACAGCCTGGGCTGGCAGGTTTGATGGATGGCTCGGTCTCGACGCTGGCCCCTATCTTCGCCACCGCGTTCGCGACGCATCATTCGATGACCGCGTTTCTGGTTGGTATGGCTGCTGCGACGGGTGCGGGTATCAGTATGGCCTTCTCAGAGGCATTGTCCGACGATGGCGTATTGACGGGGCGCGGCAATCCTGTATTGCGCGGCGCGATTACCGGATTGATGACCTTCCTCGGTGGCGCGGGACATACGCTGCCATTCCTGATACCGAATCTGCATCTCGCATTGATTGTCGCGTATATCGTTGTCGGCGTGGAACTGACGGTGATTGCGGCCATTCGTCATCGCTATTTTGGCACAAAATGGGCAATTTCTATCTTGCAGGTTATCGGCGGTGGTGCGCTGGTGTTCGCGGCAGGCTTCATCTTTGGTAGCGCGTAACCCATCGCAGGTGGCAGAAAAGCAATGAGTGTACATGTGGGTACGCCCATTGCTTTCTTGTTGTTTATGAAGAATTGTGTGGTAATTATCTCTAAGGTGTTGTACAATGACATCATGGAGGTAATAATTATGGAACTGGTTCGCAAACAAACGTATATCACACCGGCTCAAGATAGGGCAGTGAAGCGCCTTGCCCAACAACAGGGTATTACAGAAGCAGAGATTTTGCGGAAAGCACTGGACATGTTTCTTACCAGAGAAGGTATCGGAGAAAATGAGGATCCTTTTGCTGACCTGATCGGTTTGTTCTCAGGGCCGTCCGAGGTAGATCATGACGACATCTATAGCTGATATCAAACGTGTGTTCATTGATACCTCTGCCTGGATCGCTTTGATGAATAGCAATGAACTTTACCATACTGCTGCCGTCACATTCCATAAAAGCCTCGCTCCCATGTCGCTGCGAATCACAAGCTGGGGTATAGTGTCCGAGACATTTACCTGGATTCGTTATCATGTTGGCGAAAGGGAAGCTTCAAGATGGCTCACCGTCAAAGATTCGATGGAAAATCAGGGTTTCCTTCAAATCATCTATCCGGATTCCCAGATGGAAATTGGAGTTCGAAGGGTGATTGGCCGCTATCAAGACCAAAAACTTTCCTATGTGGATGCTTTTTCCATTGCATTGATCCAGTCGCGACCGGACATTGACGCGATTTTTGCTTTCGATCATCATATGGCTCTTGCAGGGATACCCGTTCTGCCCGGTTTCCTTGATAGAAGCAGCCGATATGGACAATGATCTCTGAGTATACGCAAGCCACATGAGGATAGACGAAGGCACCAGGTGCGAACTGCATCACCTGTCTAAGGGTGATGCAGTTCGCACCTGGTGCCTTCATGAGCTACTCTGCTTTACGTGAACAGAGTAGTCTACAATTACTTGCCCCCGCCTTGCTGATAGCGTTTGGCGATTTCGTCCCAGTTGACGACGTTCCACCAGGCATTGAGGTAGTCGGGACGGCGATTCTGGTATTTGAGGTAGTAGGCGTGTTCCCAGACATCGTTGCCCATGACCGGATACATACCGTTCATCAACGGACTGTCCTGGTTGGCGCTGGAGATAACCGAGAGTTTGCCGCTCTGGTCGAGGACAAGCCATGTCCAACCGGAGCCGAAACGTTTGACACCAGCGTCGTTGAACTGCGTTTTGAAGGTGTCGAACGAGCCGAAGGTCGAGTTAATGGCATTGGCAAGAGCGCCCGTTGGCTGTCCGCCGCCATTGGGCTTCATAATCGTCCAGAACATACTGTGGTTGGAATGACCACCGCCATTGTTCTGAACAGCCGTGCGGATGTTATCCGGCACATCTTTGATGTGGCGCATCAAGTCGTCAACACTCATCGAGGAAAACTGGCTGTTATCTTTCAGCGCAGCATTCAGGTTGTTGACATACGCGGCGTGGTGCTTGTCATGGTGCAATTGCATTGTCTGCGTATCAATGTACGGCTCTAATGCATTGTAGTCATATGGCAGAGGTGGAAGTTCAAAGGCCATAAAAATCTCCTTATTCAAATACTCTCTAGTTCTCTACGGAAGTAGCGGAGCAGAGCATTTCCCTGTACGCTATATCCACTTTCCATTCTATCCAAAACACCCGGCAAGCCGCAAGGGCCAAAAGGACAGTTGTACACAGTGGCACCTTTACCTGTGTACCATTATCCTATTGCCCGGTACGTGTTTTGTGGAATTGTGCCACTCTTAACACGAACGAGGCATTAGAAGTGGATGCACTCTATGCGGTACTGTGGTATGCAGACTTGCGCCATTTCCTTTGCTCCCCTATAATGTGACGATTACGGTGAGAACAGCGTAGTTATAAATAAGGCAAAGTGGCAGGTATGTATCCAGTTCATCCAGTAAATCCATTTATTCGCCGCAGCTGGCCTTCACAAAACACATTGTTAGAAGGAATCATAGTATGGATATTGAGGGAACATATACGTTACAAGCGTCACAGGAAGATGTGTGGCATTGTTTGATGGACGCACAGGCGTTGCGACGAGCGATTCCGGGCGTGGAGCGGTTGGAAGTGTTGGGGGAATACAAACATGGCATCACGCTCGATATCAGGCAATCGCCGCTGATGGGGGCGTACCGTGGGCAGGTGACAGTGACGGAGCGGCATTATCCCACCGATTACAGTATCCTGTTTGAGGGCGAGGGTCGTCAGAGTACAATCAGTGGGCAGGGTATTGTGCAATTGCATACGCTTGGTGAAAATACTATTGTGAGCTATAAAGGCGCGGTCAATCTCGGTAAACTGGCGACGTTGCTGCCCGCTCCGGTGGTGAAAGGGGCAGCGAAACTGCTAATCCAGCAATTTTTCCTGGCTCTGGCAGACCAGTTGCGTGTGATGCATCCCGTCCGAGTAATAGAGGTGGGGGGCGGCAGGAGTGGTGAAAATGGCAACAGACAAGTGACAAGTGTTAACGGGGAGGGTTATCGTGCGGGAGCAGAAACGTTGGTAGCACCAACAACGTTTCTTCACCGGGTTGTGCGGCGTCTGGGTATCGGTGGGGGCGATCTTGAGCAGGAATTGTTATGGGTACAGCGCGTGCGGCGCTATGGCGTAATCGTCGGCTTGCTTTTCCTGGTGTGGGTGGGAACCCGTTTGCCACGCCGTTAGGATGCCGGTCATTTATTTGTCCATCATGGAGCGCAGACGGGCTTTCCAATCATCCTCTTCATTGTTGGTTTCCGTTTCGCCAACAGTCCAACTGCGAGCGCCGTCGGCGAGTTTGATTACGGGCGTAGTGTAGGTACGCAGAGGGGTATTGCTCAGGTTGCGCAGCGCAGTCTGGGCCGCTTTGCGTACATCTTGCACCGGGTCTTGCAGCAGTGGCCGAATCAATGGCTGAGCCTCCTTGATGCCGAGGCGGCCCAATGCCCTCGCGCTGGCGGAACGCTCATCGGAGGTGGGAGACAGCAGTAAGCTTTCGATATCGGCAGCCATTTCCGTAAGCGAGAGATCGGCAATGAGACGCAGCAGACGACTGCGATGCATAGGGTGGGTCAGGGCAGTGAGAGCGGCGCGGCAATCGCCAACGATTTGTGCATTGCTGAGAATGATGCCCTGCGCTTTTGCTTCCGCGACGGCAGTTTCGGCTGAAACGGACGATGTGCCGCGTAAAAACGGTTCAATCCAGGAGGCGACCGGCTCGAACGTACTGGTATAGTCGTGTAATTGCAATGCCCAACTGTAATGTTTTGCCAGCCAGCGGTAGAGTGCCAGCGTCATTTCCGCGTCACGCGCCGCGTAGGCTACCATTGCGGGTGGCAAGGGGCGGCGCGACCAGTCGGTGCGCTGTAGACTTTTATCCAGGTGGACATGCAATGCACGCTGCAACATCGCGGCCAACGACGATTCGTGCTGTCCGAAGATAGAGCGACTGGCGGCTTCCAGGTCATAGTAGTGGAGAACGTTGAGGTCGCGATCAGCCATCACGCGCAAATCCGCGCCTGCGCCATGCAGCAAGATAACAATGGCGGGGTTTTCAACGACGGCCTTTAAGGGAGAAAGGTCGTGCAGGCGCAAGGCATCCACAACAAAACATTCCTCCTCAACTGCCAGTTGCAGCAGGGCAAGACGTTGTGAGATGGTGGCGGTATCAACCTGCATACGCGAACGTACCTGCGTGAACTCTGCGTCAACGGCGACAACAGAAGCTTGCGCGAGGACGCTGACTGCATGCAGCAATTGTTCAGGTCGGTCAACCCAGGCGCGTTTCCCTTTCCCAGGCGGTGTATCTGGAGGTGGGCTGTTGCCGAGATAGCCCTGTTGGGTGCTGTCCAGGCCCTCCGATTCCCCTGGTTTATTGCTCTCGTTCAATGCTATGCCATTCTACCTGTTTTTATACAATCGTACTTCAAACTGTTGTAACTTAACTATAGCAGATTTTTGCTGAAACGTATAGTCTACTTGTCTCAAGTGCCGTTGCTATGCTACACTGAAGGCACAACAAAAGCCTATCAACTCAGAAGTTGGGAAAGAACAGTTATGACAGAACATCCACAAAATACACCGATAACCGTTGCGTATGGCGATGGCATTGGGCCGGAAATTATGGCCGCCACCTTGCATATCATTCAGTCTGCCGGGGCGCGTATCTCGATTGAAGAGATTGAAGTCGGCGAAAAAGTCTATTTACGCGGCATCAGCGCCGGTATTGAGCCGAGCGCGTGGGAATCGCTGCGCCGTACCAAAGTGTTTCTCAAGGCTCCGATTACGACACCGCAAGGCGGTGGCTACAAGAGCCTCAATGTAACAACTCGTACCGCTTTTGGTTTGTATGCGAACGTGCGTCCCTGTGTATCGTATTATCCATTTGTCGAGACCAAGCACCCGGTGATGGATGTGGTCATCGTTCGTGAGAACGAAGAAGACCTGTATACTGGTATTGAGTACCGCCAGACACAGAATATGGTGGAGAGCCTCAAACTCATCAGTCGTCCCGGCTCCGAGAAGATTGTGCGCTACGCCTTCGAGTACGCCAGAAGTCACAACCGCAAAAAAGTAACCTGCTTCATGAAAGATAATATCATGAAGATGACCGATGGCCTGTTCCATAAGGTGTTCAGCGAAATTGCCATCGAATACCCCGATATCATCAATGAGACATGGATTGTGGATATTGGTTCCGCGAAACTTGCGGATACGCCGGAAGCCTTCGATGTAATTGTGTTGCCCAATCTGTACGGCGATATCCTCTCGGATGTGACGGCACAGATTGCCGGTTCCGTTGGTCTGGCCGGTTCAGCCAATATCGGCGACGCCTGCGCTATGTTTGAGGCGATTCATGGCTCCGCGCCGCGCCGCGCAGGTCAAAACGTCGCCAATCCTTCCGGCCTCTTGCTCGGTGCCGTCATGATGCTGGTGCATATCAATCAGCCCGATGTTGCCACCAATGTGCATAACGCGTGGTTGCGCACGCTTGAAGACGGCATTCACACCTACGACATTTATGTTGAAGGGGTGAGCAAGCAAAAGGTCGGTACCAGAGAGTTCGCCGACGCGGTGATCGCTCGTCTTGGGCAGAAGCCGCAGACGCTCAAAGCGGTGAGCTATAGTTCCGCGCCGCAACACCTCTCTAGCGACTTTACTGGTCTTACCGGGGCATATGAAGAGAAGACACTGGTGGGAGCTGACGTTTTCCTGGATTGGAACGAAGGTAGCCCCGAAACGTTAGGCGAGCATCTCAAACATACGAGTGATACTAGCCTCGAACTGGTGGCGATTACCAACCGTGGTGCCAGGGTCTGGCCGCATGGCATGGCCGAAACGTTCTGCACCGACCACTGGCGCTGTCGCTTCATGGCTCCCCGACGTGGCGAGACCGTGACCCCGGCGCAGGTCATTGCTGTACTGCAACGTGTCAATGAAGCTGGCTTTGATTGCATCAAAACAGAGAATCTGTACAATTTTGACGGCAAGGCCGCTTATTCATCCATTCCCGGCGAATAATAAGAAGGATAATGATTTATATGCTTGAAGAAATTCTGGCGAGTAATGAACGCTTTGTGAATGAGCAACATCCGCCAACAATAGGGCATGCGCCGCGCAAACATACAGCTGTTGTGACTTGTATGGATTGCCGACTGGTCGAGATGTTTGAGCCTGCGTTAGGCTTGAAACGCGGTGATGTGGTAGAGCTGCGTACCGCGGGCGCAACAATTTCTATGCCTGAGCGGGAACAGGGCGGCAACGATCTCATTCGTTCTCTGGCGGGTGCTATCTACTTGCTCGGTGTGCGCGAGGTCGTAGTCGTGGGGCATACGCAATGTGGTTTGTCGCATGTCAACCCGGATGTTGTCATAGCCTCAATGCAGGCACTGGGTGTAGACCCACAACAGTTGATCGAGCGTGAGGGCCTGGGCGATGTTGATGGGCTTGTGCGCTGGATAGGCGCTTTTTCTGATGTGCATATCAATGTGAAAGAAACGGTACAGGCAATTCGCACCAGCCCGTACCTGCCAAAAATTCCCGTGCATGGCGCGGTGATTGATATCAACACTGGCAAACTAGAACTGGTTGAACATGGTAACTAAGTCGAATTGCAGAGCAGAACACCCAACCTACCGGCATGATGCATTGCATCGTGCCGGTAGGTTGGGTGTTCTGCTCTGCCTTTTGCTCATCGCTGTTGTCCTGTTTGTCGGTTGTGCATCAGGAACGAACAGCAGCACGGAGACGAGTCCAATAGCGACAACGACACACGGTACGCCTGTACTGGCGGTACCAAAAATACATTTGCCAGCAGGCCCAATTACCTATGTCGCGTTAGGGGCATCTGATGCTGTTGGCGTTGGCAGCGACCAACCGGCAACGCAAGGGTATGTGCCGTTGTTGTATAAGCAGCTTCCAGCCGGTTCGCATCTGTTGAATCTCGGTATTAGCGGTATTCACTT
>Ga0070735_10005796_pt1 | contig 10170 bp, 8 predicted proteins | sample Coa_R1_FD_66443 | JGI IMG/M metagenome (GOLD analysis project Ga0070735, IMG submission 66443) | Surface soil microbial communities from Centralia Pennsylvania, which are recovering from an underground coalmine fire - Coalmine... | ecosystem: Environmental > Terrestrial > Soil > Unclassified ... | reverse complement strand
GGTCATTTTTGGATTCCAATCGACGACGAAAATTGCTGGGCTTGGAGTTTCGACTATCACCCGGTGCGGGCGTTGACGCCCGCGGAGCGGCAGGCCATGGCCGACGGCCAAGGTATCCACGTTCGCTACGTGCCCGGCAGCTATCGGCCGCTCGCCAACAAGGATAACGACTATCTGATGGATCGGGCGGCGCAGAAGGCCGGGATCACCTATAGCGGCGTCGAGGGCATCGCCATGCAGGATGCGTCCTTGCAGGAGAGCATGGGACCGATCGTCGATCGCACCAAGGAAAATCTCGTCTCGACCGACAACGGCATCATCATGGCGCGGCACCGCCTCCTCAAGGCGGCGCGCGCGCTGAAAGAAAAAGGCACGGTCCCCCCTGGTGTCGATCCGAATCATCACCGGGTTCGCTCCGCCGCGGTGATTCTCGCGGCCGAGCAGACATTCAAGGATGCCGCGAAAGACGACCTCATTGTCCGTCCTGGCGTTGCCCAGTCTTCGGTCTGACGCGATGCAAAGCGAATCCGCACGATTAACGACGCGCGATGAGTCCCGGTTTCGTGTCGATTACCCGAACTCGATAGCCCGATCGGTGAAAGTGATCGCCTTGGACGAGACCGGCCGGCGGCTCGTGGACCAAATCGCTTTGTTGCCATGGGCGCGTGCGACATTTTTCACGTCGCTATCGCATGAGCAGTCGCCGGGGCCGTTGCGGGCGGAAAGTAATGCTGTGCGGGCCTGGCTGAATGACATCGCAGGACAGACCAAAAGTCTGATCGAGGAAATTGAAAGCGCCGACGTCGTCGTGATGATCGCAGGTGCTGGTAGTACGGCAGATGCGGCGCCCCTGATTGGAGAAGCCTGTCAACTTCGCAATGTGACGGCTTTGGGCCTTGTACTCCAGGACGAGGAGACCACGGATGAAGCTATCGAGCGAACGCTGAGAAAGATGCGGCAATTTGTGACAATGCTCGTTGTCGCAAGCGGTGACGAATACGCCGAAACGATGCTGACGGCGTTGCGCGCGTGAGGGATACTTCCTTGCCACCAGGTGCATTGACCGAGCCAAAGGCGCGTCTGTCGTCCGTTGTGACCGCTATTGGCTTGCTGAAGGCTTTTTCGGAGTCTGACATTGAAATTGGTATCAGCCGGCTGGCAAAGACACTCGGCATTGCCAAAAGCACAGCGCATCGGCTGGCGATAACGCTGTTGTCCGAAGGGCTATTGGAGCAAAACCCGGAGAATGGCCGTTACCGGCTCGGCATTGGCCTTTTCCGTCTTGGCTCGTTGGTCAGGCAACGGATGGACGTGTCCGCGGAGGCGCGTCCGCATCTCTTCGACCTGCGCGAGACCACGGGTGAGACCGTGCATCTGGCGCTGCTTGACGGGACGCAGATCATGTACGTGTACAACCTGGAAAGCGCACACGCCATTCGCATGCGCTCCGACGTCGGCGTTTGTAAGCCGGCGTTCTGTACCGCCGAGGGGCTCGCCATGCTGGCCTTTCAGCCGATGACACTTGTCGATTCTATCGTCAGCGAGGGGCTGAAGGCGCGCACGCCCAAGACCCACACGCATCCGAATGAACTACGTGCGGCGCTGGAAGAAGTTCGTATGCGCGGCTACGCCGTCGAGGACGAGCTGAGCGAAGAGGGCATGCGCGCTGTCGCCGCGCCAATCCGCAACAGCGCCGGCGATGTTGTCGCGGCAATAGGGGTTGCCGGGCCGACGCAGCGGCTTTCGGATGCGGTCCTTGCCGACGTCGTGCCTAAGGTCGTGCATGCCGCATCCACCATCTCGGCGCGGATCGGCTACGATGATTCGTCGCCTGCGCGAGCGGCTCGGCATCTCGGCAGAAGTCTTAATCCGATCGAGTCGAAAGAGGGCCGCGTGAGGAAAGCCAACCCAGCTTGATCCGGCTTGCCGTGAGACTGCTCGATCGTTTTTTGCTGCATCCTTCGTGTCGTGTGCAAATCTGAACGCGTCGGAGCCGGGATCGACCGTATCAAATTCCGCGACAAGTGCCTCCGCTGCACTAAAGGTGTCCGCGTCTGCGGATTGCGGCTCGTAGGGCGGCTCATCATGACCCGCCGTTATGAGTTGCCAGGATGGCGGGTTACGCCTTCGGCTCCAACCCGCCCTGCGAGCTATCCTTTCATCCTGAGAGTCTGACCGGAAATGCAGACCGTAAAATCAAGAGTTCACGATCGTCATTGCGAGTGTAGCGAAGCAATCCATGAGGTTTATCTGGAAAAAATGGATTGCTTCGTCGCTTGCTCCTCGCAATGACGGCAATATAGCGTCTTTCACCTACCTGAATTCCCAGTCAGGTTTTGACCAATTGCTATGGAATAGGAATGCAATTGCTCCCCGAAATACTGCAATTGCTTCCTGAATAAGATGGATCGGTGATTCTGTCTGAGGCGCGGCTCCCGCATACACGCCATGCGCAAATTGCCCGTCGTGCCAATCTGTCGCAGGCAAACGCGCTTGCGGCGTCGGGCAAATCAGAACGATCTTCTCGCCCATCCCGCCTCGATGAAGAGGGACGTTCGCGCGATCGTCACGACACGTGAGGCGGGATGCGATGGACGCGGATGGCACGTCAGACGAATGTGCCTTATCGCGGACGGTGAAGTCGCGTGGTCCCGGCCTCCCGATGCTGAGGTCAAGCTCGCAAGATGATCTCGCGGGCGACGGGGGCAAGAAAGCCCGGTCCCCGAGGAGATCGCGATATAAGCCGTAAACCATCGCGCAGGGAATGCCGGTTGATCCGGCCAAACCTGTGGAGACTGCCGCCTGCTTTTTTGTTGCAGGTGGACCATGGGTGAGGTCGTCACCCGGCATTCCCTGCGCTCTCTTCATTTCCGGGAGCCCAATTATTTGCACCACTCGGGCGCGAACGCGTCGCGGGATCCTTCTCCCTCGCCCCGCTCTTGTCCGCCGAAGCCCGCCTTCTGGCGAAGGCGGATGCGGGGCGAGGTTATCCGACTGTTGGAGCCGTGTTTCAGATGTTGCGTGGAGGCACCTGCGCGTGCTTCACATGCACCTTCCATCCGCCGGTAAATGGGTCTCATTCTGACGAAACGAAATTTCCCGGCCTGTCGGAAACGCTGGAGCGTGTATGGCATCCTATTCTGAAGACCTCCACGCCGCGGCGCTTGCCTATCACCGGTTGCCGCGGCCGGGTAAACTCGAAATCCAGGCGATCAAACCGCTCGCCAATCAGCGCGACCTCGCTTTGGCTTATTCTCCGGGCGTTGCCGCCGCCTGCACTGAAATCGCCAACAACCCGGCGGAAGCCGCCACGCTCACCTCGCGCGCCAATCTGGTCGCGGTGGTCAGCAATGGCACGGCGGTGCTGGGTCTTGGCAATATCGGCCCGCTCGCCTCCAAGCCGGTGATGGAAGGTAAGGCGGTCCTGTTCAAGAAGTTCGCCGGGATCGACGTTTTCGATATCGAGATCGCCGCCGACACGATCGAACGCGTGGTCGAGACGGTGGCGGCGCTTGAGCCGACCTTTGGCGGGATCAATCTTGAAGACATCAAAGGACCGGAGTGCTTCGAGATCGAGGCGCAGCTCAAAGCGCGCATGAAGATTCCGGTGTTCCACGACGATCAGCATGGCACCGCCATCATTGTCGGCGCCGCCATCACCAACGCGCTTCTGCTGAACGGCAAGGAACTCGCCGATGTCAAGATCGTTTGTTCGGGAGCGGGCGCGGCGGCGATTGCCTGTCTCAATCTCCTGGTTTCGATGGGCGCGAAGCGCGAGAACATCTGGGTGTGCGACATCGAAGGCGTCGTCCATGAGGGCCGCACGAAACTGATGGATCGCTGGAAGGCGGTCTATGCCCAGAAGACCGACAAGCGGGCGCTGACTGAGGTCATTCCCGGCGCCGACATCTTCCTCGGTCTTTCCGCGCCCAATGTGCTCACGCCCGAAATGGTCAAGCAGATGGCCGACAAGCCGCTCGTGATGGCGCTTGCCAATCCCAACCCCGAGATCATGCCGGACGAGGCGCGAAAAGCCCGCCCCGATGCGATGATCTGCACCGGGCGGTCTGATTTTCCCAACCAGGTCAATAATGTCCTTTGTTTTCCGTTCATCTTTCGCGGCGCGCTCGATGTGGGGGCGACCGCCATCAACGAGGAGATGAAAAAGGCCGCGGTGGACGCGATCGCGCAACTCGCGCGCGATCCGCCGGTGGATGCGCTCGCGCCCGGTTTCGACAGCGGCGAAGCGCAGGGTTTTGGTCCGGGTTCGCTCATTCCAAGCCCGTTCGATCCGCGATTGATTTTGCGCATCGCGCCCGCGGTGGCCAAGGCCGCGATGGATTCGGGCGTGGCAAGCCGCCCCATTGCGAAGTTCGAAGACTATGCGACGCAATTGGAACGCTTTGCATTCCGCTCCGGGCTTGTCATGAAGCCGGTATTTGCCAAGGCCAAGACCCAACCGGTTCGGGTGATCTACGCCGAAGGTGAAGACGAGCGCGTGTTGCACGCCACCCAAGTCGTCTTGGAAGAAAACCTCGCGCGGCCGATTTTGGTCGGCCGTCCGTCCGTCGTCGAAGCACGGATCAAGCGGTTTGGTCTCGCGATCAAAGCCGGTAAGGATTTCGATCTCGTCAACCCCGAGGATGATCCGCGCTATCGATCTTATGTGCAGTCCTATATCGACATCGCCGGCCGGCATGGCGTGACCCCCGACGCCGCCCGCACGATGGTCAGGACGAATGCTACCGTGATCGCGGCGCTTGCGGTCAGCCGTGGTGAGGCCGACGCGATGATCTGCGGCGTCGAGGGCCGCTATATGAGCCATCTGCGTCATGTCAGGGAAATCATCGGTTTTCGGCCGGGGGTGAGCGATTTCGCGGCGCTGGCGCTTCTCATCACCCGCAAAGGCGCTTACTTCATCGCCGATACCCAGGTGCGGCCGAATCCGAGCGCCGAGGAAATCGCCGAAATGGCGGCCTTGGCGGCGATTCACGTGCAGCGCTTCAACATCAAGCCCAAAGTCGCGTTCGTGTCGCATTCCGATTTCGGCAGTTATGATACCGAATCGTCGCGCAAAATGCGCCGTGCCACGGCGCTTCTGCGGCAGAACCATCCCGAGATCGAAGCCGATGGCGAAATGCAGGGCGATACCGCGCTCTCCGAAGCGGCTCGCAAGCTGATTTTGCCGCATTCTCAGCTCGAAGGAGAGGCCAATATTTTGATCATGCCCAATCTCGACACCGCCAACGTCGCCTATCAAATGATCAAGTCGCTTGCGGACGCGCTGCCGGTGGGGCCGATCCTTATTGGTCCCTCGCGGCCTGCGCATATTCTAACACCGTCGGTGACCGCGCGCGGCATTCTGAACATGACGGCGATTGCGGCCGTCGAAGCCCAGGAATTTGCGGCCCGCCAGCAGCCCTCTCTCTTTAGCTAGTAAGCCAGAAAGTCCGGTCGGCGGAACCGGGCCGATTGATTGTTTGAAAAGCGGATGCGGAACGCCCATAATCAACCTCGCGTTTAGCGAACCAGCGGAGCCAGTGAGGCCGACCATGCCAGCGTTCATTACCTTCGGACGAATTTTATTTGCCGTGCTTTTTATTTTCTCAGGGGCCGCCAAGCTTTTGGACTTGGCCGCGACGGCCCAGATGACCGGGAAGATCGTTTTCCCCGCGGCGATCGCGGCTTATGCCACTCAGATCGAAAGCATCACGGGAATGGCGATGCCGCAAATGCTCGCGATTGCCGCGGGCGTGCTTGAGGTCATCTGCGGGGTCATGATCGCGCTCAATTTCGGGGCTCGTTTTTTCGCGATCCTGCTGATTTTGTTTGTGGCGGGTGCGACGTTCTATTTTCACGATTTCTGGAATCAAAGCGGTATTGAAGCCAGAAACAATCTGGTTCATGCGCTGAAAAATCTATCGATCATCGGAGCGTTGTTTATGATCGTTGGATATGGCCGCCCCGCCAAATCCCGAGAGCCGGCTTACGATGTTTGAGATATCCGTCGCCACGGCGTCACGCGAACTTCATGTTCCGCGTCGAGAATTTGGCTTTCGCCGGGGGTGAGGCCGTGGCGCGCCAAAATCTCCTGAGGTGTTTGACTTGGCACGCCGGAGAATACCGGCTCTCCGCCGGGAAGCCGCACGCGAGGGGCTTGCGAGAGCCAGAACGTGTCGTAGCGTTCCATGAACATGTCGAAAACGTCGGGACCGCCAATGATCGCGACGGTGCCGGCGCGAATGCCGGCGTGATCGCAGGCCGCCTCAAAAGAGGCTCCGGCCGGATTCCAAAGCGTCGCCTTCGGATCGGATCGATCATCCGCGATCGCGCCGACCGTCCGGGTCAGGATGATCCGTTTTCGTTGGGGCGAATTCGGCTGTCCTTCATGGGAGTGGCGGCCGTGCACGATCAAGTCCGCTCGATCGAGAGCGGCGGTGAAAAACCGCTTGTCGCCCTCGAACGTCAATTCTTGCGGCATCGCACGGTGGCTATCCGCCAACATTCCGTCGGCGGAAACGATGACATAGCCGTCAATGCGAAGTGCCGGCACGGCGTCTATCGACGTTCTCTGGGTCGGTTATTCCGAAATCGTTTGCACGACGCTCGATACCGGCCGCGAGCTGACCGTGGGCAGTTTGGCGTCCTTCAGAATCTCCTCGTCATATTGAGGAAGGGTCTGGACCGGCGCTTTGGCCTTCATCTGCACTACTTTATAGCCGCCCGCTTTCAATTTGCGGAGCAAGGCCGGGAGTGCCTCGGCGGTGTGCTTGTGAAAATCATGCATCAGGATGATGCCTTTGCCGAGCTTGTCGAGCTTCTTCATCGTCACATCGATGACTTGCTGGGGGTTGCGCGCCTTGAAGTCGAAGGAATCGAGGTCGCAGGAGAACATCGCGATGTTGCGGGTGCCGAGATAGGTGACCATTTCGGGCGGGTGTTGCAGCGCCGGGAAACGGAAGAAAGGCGCCGGCGAGACGCCGCCCAGCGCCCACTTGACGGCGCTAAAGCCCTTCTCGATCTCTTCCTTGCGCTGATCTTCGCTCAGTTTTTTGTTGGTGAGGGTCGCGTGCGACCAGGTATGTGCGCCGATGGTATGGCCGGCGGCCGCGACCTGTTTCAAGATTTCGGGGTAATAGGTCGCATGTTTTCCGATCGAGAAGAAAATACCGGTCGTGCATTCGTCGGCCAGCGTCTTGAGAACCGAAGGCGTATTTTGCGGCCAGGGGCCGTCGTCAAACGTCAGGACGACTTCCTTGTCGCGAAGGAAGTCGAGCTGTTTGAAATGCTCGAAACCGAATCCTGGGCCGCCCGTGGTGTCGATCTCGACGACGCGGCCGATTCCAAGCGCGTCAGGATTGGCGCAAGCCGGCTTGGCCGGCGAAGGTGCGGCTGCCGGCGCGGCGTCGGGCTTGGCGGCCGGGGCTTGCGGCCAGGCAGCGCCGGTGCTGCACAATGAAAGGATGCTTGCAAAGATCAATCCTGCTGCAATTCGCATGTCGTTCTTCCTTAAATCTTTGGATCGCGCAGATTTCCTCGGGGGTTCCCATTCACTATCATAGCCTAGTTGGTGGGTTACGCCATATCGGCGTTGGCAGGGGCTTCGTTTTCACATTTCGGGCGCTTTGGGCATCGAACTTCGCGACAAGCCTTCAAGAGCGTGGGCCCATACACCAGGGCAGCGGCATCAGCGGCATGTAACTTTGGTTCCATTCGCAGATCGATTCCGGCCCGCGCCGCATGAAAGCATATTTAACCGGCTCGGCTTGGCCGACCAGGAGTTGCAGGACAAACAACACGAGAGCGATGGGAAACGCCCATTTGTGGAAACGCAGATCGGGCAAACGGCCGAGCAAGAATGCGCCCGCGAGAATGATTAGCGGATCGGTAAAGACGAAATATTCGGACTTCAGTCCCCGGCGGACACCGAGCGCGTCGATTCCCATGGCCGCGAGCAGCAGCAAGAGGGCCTGGACCGCGGCCTGACGTTCACCTCGCGACCATGCATAGACGATGCCGGGTACGATCAGCCATGTGAGGAAGACCGTAGGGCGTGGGGAGGAATGGAAGACAAAGGAGTATCGGGCTATCACCGAGGCAATGCCATCCAAGAAAAGCCGGAAAATATCCCCAAGGTTTGACTGGCCGGCGGCGCTAACCGCTCCAGCGTCGGCGAAAGTCAGCATTTTTTCAAGAGGATTGAATACGGCGATCACATTGCCCGCGTTGTAGTCGAGGTTGAGCGCAAGCAAAGCCATGAAGGCGCCCGTTGCGAGTGCCGCCATCGACGCGACGGTTTCGGCAACGCTGATTCGCCAGATCGCGGCATAGACGATCATGCAACCGCCGACGAAAAACAGGAGGGCCGCTTGATAGATTCCGAAGCGGCTAAACATCAGCGGATGAAATCCGGAGGCATCGAGCAGCGGGCGGTCGAGACCCGTGGCAATCAGGGGAGCCGCCAGCCAAGTGGCGGCAAACGCGGCGATCATCGCCAGAATTGTGAGGAGGAACGCCGTTCGACCACGCCAAAACGGCGCGCTGGCGCTTTCCGCGCTTCCAAATGGCAGGATGAGCAGCGGCAACGCCGCGATCAGCAGGATCGTTTGTACTTTGTTTTCCAGGCCGAGCACGCAAAGTGCGGCCGCAAGCGCCATCCACAACGGACGTGTCGGGCTCGCGCGGCGTCCGATCACGATCAAAACCATCAAGGCGAAGGTAACTGGACACGCCGCCACGAGTTCGGTGCGCAAAATACGAGTGTGCACGGCAAGGCCGCCGGAGAAAGCGAATGCAAAGGTTGCCATCAAAGCCAGTCGCCAGTCGCGTGCGATGGCGCGCATCAGGCCGGCGAACACCATCACGCAGCCGGTTGCGATCATCCACGCCAGAATCCGGCCGGCGCGAACGGCGCCGGTCATGGCGGTGTCAAAGGCCTGAGAGTCGGAAGGCGCGGGCATGGTCGAGAGCGAATAGGAATTAAGCAAGCCAAGCCCGTGCAGAATCGTAAACCAGACTTTGACCGAGAGAATGGTGATATAGCCGGTGTGGTCGAAGAAATGCTGCGGCTTGCCGTCATTCAAGGCGAGCGCGTTGTAGATCACCATGAAATCCATATCGGCGTTGCGCCAATAGACCAAAGCGTAGCCGTAAAGCAGGAAGGAGACGGCCATGCCGGCGACGATCGCCACCAATCCCCACCGCCAACCCAGAAAGGTCAGCGGGGCTAGGGCATCAAAAGCCGCGCGGGGCGGTGTTCGAGACGCTGAGGCGGAGGAGAGTAATTGGGCCATGTCGGCGGTGTTGTAACTGAGCCGGCCGCCCAAAGCGATGGGGCTGCTACGGCTCTCCAAAATCTAGCGCAGCGGAACGATGAAATCTGTTCCTTCGCCGGTTTCGCCTGCCGCGATGCCCTGATCGGAGACGATGATCGACCCGCCGGCCGAAACCGTCTCATAAATTTTCGCCATCACTTCCGCGGGCCAGTTGAGACGATCCAGGGCCTCGGTCGGGCTATCTGGCATGGGCAACGGCTTTGTCGCGATCGACCCAAGACTCGCGCTCTTGCGGCCGCGTGAGCTGTGCTCTTCCTCACCGCGCCGGTCGGCGGCTTTGAGAGGCAGTGAGACCACCGACCAATGCAAGAGCTTGGCGTCGCCGCTATCGACCTGTGCCGTGAAAATATGCGTGCCCAGCGGCCGTTCGTCGGCTGTAATCATCACCGGCACATCGAACAGTGGTGAGAAGTTCTGCCGGACGTAAAGCTTTGAATCCTTGCGACTGACGAAAACCGCGATTGGGCCGGAATGTTTGAGCGCAAGAGAATCGAGCTTTGAAGCCGCGGCTTTCGCGACATCGTCTTTCGGATCGTTCTTGAGCGATGTATCATTTTCAACCGGTGCAGGCGGCACGCTCGTTTTCGCCGTCTCGGCCGGTTTTTCGCTTCTGATCTGAACTTCGGTCTTCGGCATTTGCGCCGAGGAGATCGTGGCCTCGTTCGGCTTGAACATCTCACGCGTCACGGCCTCAGGCTTCGTGGATGGATCGTTTGTGGTTTCGAGCGGTTTGACCTCGCTATCTGATGTCGCGGCATCTGGTTTGTTGGAAACCGCGCTCTCGGTCGGTCGCCGGATCTGTTTGTCAGCCGATGTTTCGGAGATCACTTTTGAA
>Ga0070735_10005795_pt1 | contig 10173 bp, 8 predicted proteins | sample Coa_R1_FD_66443 | JGI IMG/M metagenome (GOLD analysis project Ga0070735, IMG submission 66443) | Surface soil microbial communities from Centralia Pennsylvania, which are recovering from an underground coalmine fire - Coalmine... | ecosystem: Environmental > Terrestrial > Soil > Unclassified ... | reverse complement strand
TACGCCTATGCGATGAAATGCACCATGCCGCTGCTCGATCCGCGGCCCGATCTGCCGTCGATCGTGCGCGCGGTCGAGGAAGGGTTCGAGCTGTCCGAAGCGAGCCACGCGCCGGTGATGCTCGAGCTGCGCATCCGCGCCTGTCACGTGACCGGCGAGTTCGCCGCCAAGGCCAACCGGCCGGGCGCGCATTCGGCCCTCAACAAATTCAGCGCGCCGGCGCCGCACGATTACGGACGCCTATCGCATCCGCCGGTCACCTTCATGCAGGAGCGCCTCAAGGTCGAAGAGCGCCTGCCGGCGGCGCGCGATTTCATCCGCGCGCACAAGCTCAACGAGATACTCGCCGGCGATCTGGACGAGATCGGCATCGTCGTCATGGGCGGGCTTTACAACGTTCTGATCCGTGCGCTGCTGCGTCTCGGCCTCGCGGATCTGTGGGGACAATCGCGCGTTCCGATCTATTGCCTCAACGCGGTCTATCCGCTGGTGCCCGAGGAAGTCCGCGAATTCTGCGCCAGCAAGCGCGCGGTATTGGTCGTCGAGGAAGGCCATCCCGACTACATCGAGCAACAGATCAACGTCATCCTGCGCCGCGCCGACATCAACACGCGGATCGAAGGCAAGGGGACGCTGCCGCCGGCGGGCGAATACACCGCCGAAATCATGCTCAAGGGCCTCGCCGCCTTCCTCGCCGCGACGCGGCCAGCCGGTGTCGCTGCCGACGCCATCGTCAAAGCGGTCGACGAGTTGATCAGACGCAAGGACGAGGCGGCGCGCGACGTCGGCCATTTGCCGGCGCGGCCGCCGACCTTTTGCACCGGCTGTCCCGAGCGGCCGGTGTTCAGCGCGCTCAAGCTGCTGCAACGCGAGACCGGCCCGGCCCATATCAGCACCGACATCGGCTGCCATTCCTTCGCTACCTTCGCGCCGTTCAGCATGGGCAACTCGATCCTCGGCTATGGCATGAGCCTCGCCGCCGCCGCCGCGGTCGGGCCCAATTTGACCACACGGCCGATCTCGGTGATGGGCGACGGCGGCTTCTGGCACAATGGCGTCATCACCGGCGTCGCTTCGAGCCTCTTCAATCAAGGCGACGGCGTGCTGATCGTGATGCAGAACGGCTACGCCTCGGCGACCGGCCAGCAATATCTGCCGTCGAGCGCCGGCGCCCGGCCGGGCGGCGCCGCCACCATGGACATCGAACGCACGCTCAAGGCGCTCGGCGTGCGCTGGCTCAAGACGGTGCGCAGCTACAGCGTCGCGACGATGGTGAAGACGCTGCGCCAAGCGATGACGACCAAAGCCGGAGGTCTCAAGGTCATCATTGCCGACGGCGAGTGTCAGCTCGCGCGCCAGCGGCGCGTCCGGGCGGACGACGCGGCGCGGCTCGCGGCCGGGCAACGCGTGGTCAAGACGCGCTACGGCGTCGATGATGCGATCTGCACCGGCGATCACTCCTGCATCCGGCTGTCGGGCTGTCCGTCGCTCACCGTCAAGCCGAGTCCGGATCCGCTGCGCACCGATCCAGTGGCGAGCGTCGTCGACAGCTGCGTCGGTTGCGGTCTGTGCGGCGAGGTCGCCCACGCGGCGGTGCTGTGCCCGTCCTTCTATCGCGCCGAGATCGTGCGAAATCCGTCGTGGTGGGATCGCGCCATCGACCGGATCCGCCGGCGTGTGATCGCGCGCTTCGGCGGCGCGACCGGCACGGTGTCGGCATGATCGCCGAGGTCCGCCCGCTCTCGATTCTGATCGCGGCGCTCGGCGGCGAAGGCGGCGGCGTGCTCAGCCAGTGGATCGTCGCGGCGGCCGCGCGCTGCGGCTTTCCGGCGCAAAGCACCTCGATCCCCGGCGTGGCGCAGCGCACCGGAGCGACCACCTATTATCTCGAGATCATGCCGGTGCCGGCATCGGAGCTCGGCGGCCGCCGGCCGGTGATGGCGCTGATGCCGGGCATCGGCGACGTCGATCTGCTGCTCGCGACCGAGCTGGCCGAGGCGACGCGCCAGATCGCGCTCGGCTTCGTCACGCCCGATCGCACGCATGTCGTCGCGTCGCTGGCGCGCAGCTACATCATGCCCGAGAAAACGGCGATGGCCGACGGCCGGCTCGACGATACGCGGTTGGCCGCGCTCGTCGCGCGCCATGCGCGTGCGAGTTTGCTCCTCGATCTTGAGACGCTGGCGCGCGAATCAGGCGCGATGGTCAATGCCGTCATGCTCGGTGCGCTTGCCGGCACCGGCATGTTGACGATTCCGGTCGAGACCTTTGAGGCGGTGCTCGCCGAAGGCGGCCGCGCGGCGGATGCCAATTTGCGCGGCTTTCGTGCCGGATTGGCGGCGGCGCAACGCGGCCGGTCCGCGGCGCCGCAGCCGCCCGCAAAACGCTGGCGGCTCGGCTCGGCCGACCTCGCGACGGTCGAAAGCGAAGCCGCGACGTTGCCCGACTCCGTCCAGCCGATCGCCGTCGAAGGCGTCCGCCGCCTCGCGCAATATCAAGACGCCGATTATGCGTGGGACTATGTCGAGCGCATCAAACGCACGGTCGCGATCGATGCCGCTGCCGGCGCGGGCGGTAAGCTGGCGCAAGCGGCGGCGCGGCATTTGGCGCTGCGGATGTCGTTCGAGGACGTGATCCGCGTCGCCCAGGTCAAATCCGATCCGGCGCGGCTCGCGCGCATCCGCGGCGAGCTCGGTGCCGCGGCCGGCGAGCCGGTGCGCGTCGTCGAATATTTCAAGCCCGGCATCGACGAGCTGTGCTCGATCCTGCCGCCGGCGCTGGCGCGGCCGATCCTGGCGCTCGCCGAGCGGCGCGGCTGGCTTGGCCGCGCCTATTGGGGCATGCACATCAAGACGCATACGGTCGCGGGTTATCTGCGCCTCAAGGCGCTTGCCGCGCTGCGGCGCTATCGCCGCAAGACGCATCGCTTCCAGGCCGAACAGCGCGAGATCGAAACCTGGCTCGCGGCGATCGCCGACGCCGCCGCGCTGTCGCCGCATCTCGCGCTCGAGATCGCCGAATGCGCCAACCTGATCAAGGGCTATGGCGACACCTGGAAGCGCGGCATGGCGAACTATCGCGCCATCTTCGAGCATGTGGTGCGGCCGGCGCTGGCGCGGCGGCTGCCGGTCGCCGTCGCCGCCGATGCGGTGGCGAACGCGCGCGCCGCGGCGCTTGCCGATCCCGACGGTGTCCGCTTCACCGCGACGCTCGCCGATATCGAAAAACACACGGCGCTCCAAGCCGCCGAATGAGTCGTTGCGCCTTGCCGCAATTACGCCGCGATTGGGCGCTATCGCATCGGCGTTCGTGCCACTTCGCGCGCGGGAGGGGTTTCCATGCGGTTAGCATTCGCGGCGCTCGCCGCCGGCGTGATTCTCGCACCGGCTTTGGCGCACGCGCAGGCGCAGGCGCAATCGCAGTCGCAGATTTCGTGTGCACAGCTGCCCAAGGCGGCGGATTTCGTAAACACCAAGCTCAAGCCCGGACCGAATACCGACGCCGCCAAACGGCACCTCGAAGCGGCGCAGCACGCGACCTCGGACCAGCAATGCGTCGCCGAGCTCCGCAAGGTCGACTATTACGCCAAACGCTCGATGGCCGCCGATCGACGCGCCGCGGCGAAGGCGCCGGCCGCGTCGCAACCGCAGTCCCCGTCCACGGCCCAGGCGCAACCGCAGATTTCGTGCGCGCAACTGCCCAAGGCGGCGGCGTTCGTGAATACCAAGCTGAAGCCGGGTCCCAACACGGACGCCGCCAAGCAGCATCTCGCCGCGGCGCAGAACGCGACCTCGGATCAGCAATGCGCCGCCGAACTGGGTCAGGTCGATTATTACGCCAAGCGTTCGCTCGCGGCCGATCAGCACGCCGCGCGGCATGTTCCTTGCGGCGACGTGCTGCATCCGACCCGGCCAGGCGGCGTCGATTATCACGGCCCGCCGGTGCCCGGCTGCCTGCCGGTCCGCCTCTGGTAGTCCGCCGCCACGACGGGCGCTAAAATCGCCGCGGCCAAGGGGGCGGGGCGATGCGCAAGGTCGTGATCTGGGACGCACCGACGCGTCTCTTCCATTGGCTCACCGCGATCTTGGTCGCCGCCGCTTACGCGACGTGGCGGTTCGACCGGATGGACTGGCACGTGTGGATCGGCTACGCGCTGCTCGCCCTCGTCATTTTCCGCCTGCTTTGGGGGTTCTTCGGCAGCGAGACCGCGCGCTTCGTCGCGTTCCTGGCGTCGCCGCGCGCCGCGTTCGCGCACCTTGCGCACATCTTCCGCCGCGAGCCCGATCGCCAAATCGGTCACAACCCGGCCGGCAGCTGGATGGTGCTGGCGTTGCTCGTGCTATTGCTCGGCGAGACGCTGACCGGTCTCTACGTCAACAACGACATCGCCGATGAAGGGCCGCTGACCGAAATTGTACCGGCGCCGATCGCCAATCTCATCGACACGCTGCACACTTATCTATGGTGGATTTTGCTCGCCGCGGTGACGCTGCACGTCGTCGCGGTTGCCATCTATCGGCTGGCTAAAGGCCAGAACCTGATGCTGCCGATGGTGACGGGCCGCAAGGCGCTGCCGCCGGAGGCGCGGGCGCCGGCACTGGCCGGACCGTTCCGCGCACTCCTGGTCTTAGGCGGCAGCCTTCTTACGGTCTTCGTCCTGATCAATTTCCTCTGAACGCGCTCAGCCTTTCGGCGGCATTACCTGACCGCAAATCTCGCCGCCCGGATGATCCTTGCTGTGCACGTTGATGTACCAGTCGCCGGCCTCGAACTGCTTCGCCTGGTCCGGCGTCAGCGTCGCTTTGCCGGTAATCGGGCTGTCGACAGGGCTTCCCTTCTTGGTGAGCCAAATCACCACCGGGCCCCCGCACTTGGCACCATTCGCGCCATTGTGGAAATGCGCCATGGTCGCCGCGCCCGACAGTCCGCTAAAGGTGATGCGCCACGACACCACACGTGTGGTCGGGTCCCAGGTCAGATTCGCCGTGCCCTTGCCCTTGGTCGCGACCGGCGGAGTCTGCTCGGCGCCGGTCAGCGGCGCCTTGAACTTAATCGGCGCGGCGGTTGCCGTTCCCGCCCAAGCGACGCAGGCAAGCGCCGCGAGTGCGAAGACAATCCGCCGAGAAACTACACGCATCATGCCACCCTCCTTCGATTGAGTTGGTTTGGTATCGCGCGGTGTCGGTCCGCGGATCGGCGCAAGTCTATGCGACCCGCCAGCGGCAACATAGGGCCATCCTCGCGCTTCACGGCAACGTTACGATCGGCCCCGCGATCGGCCTGAAAAGCCGGGGATTACACCGCGTGGGATGGCGCGCGGTTCGGATCGTGTCGAACTAGAGCCCCTTGCCGCCACGTGGTCCCAAATCATCTTGCCCTTCCGGCCCGTCATAGGGGGCGTAATAGTACCCGTAAGCCGGATAAGCGGACTCGTAGCCATAGCCATAGCCATAGCCGTACGCGGGCGGCGCCGACGGCTCCTCATAGCCGCCATAACAACCGCCAAGTCCAGCCGCCATCGCGCCCAGAAGGAGTCCGCGAATCAGCATTCTCTCGGTCATCGCATTTTCTCCATCTCAGAACGGTCTCGTGCAAGCCCGTGTGAGGGCTTCCTTGGTTGCGGATATAGGAGGACCGGCGCGGCTCTGCCGGCCGATCACGCATTTGCCGCAGCGCGGACGCGTGAACGTGTTCCGACGCGGTTGCGGCATCAGCCGCGGACGGTCGCGCGATAAATTATAAGAGGTCGCGAATCTCGCGGTGGCGGACCCGGCGAGATTCGAACTCACGACCTCTGCCTTCGGAGGGCCTGAAGCAACGGCTGTTCGCTGCGGCTTTTGAGATGTTTTCCCCGGCGAATTCCCCGGCAATATGCCCAACAAATGTGCATCAAGCCTGATAGCGTCTTATCGTTTGCTCGAACGTGTCTGATGTGGACAACCCACGAGAAGGGCGCACAAGCTGCCGGCCGTTGACCCGACGATCTGATAACGATGGAGAACAAAGTTACCCATCTCCACGTTCGCTCTAGCTGAAAAAGATTCCAATCTCGATTTCGTGCTTCTTGCGTATCTCCCCGTGGTCATGTTTTGGGTACTCGACGAGCGGTTGTTCCGCCACCTGTACGATCAGGTGCGCGCTGTTGATGCGAACGCCGTCGATTTTTCGATAGATACACGGCCCTTCAAGCGAGAAGTTGACGGTTGGTTTCTCTCCTGCTTCTCGCTGACCCTATTGCTGTTTCATGGCGTTATGTTTGTCGCCGTTGTCATTTTCACGTTCGCGCTGGGCGTGATCGGCTGATGCCCCGCGCCGGAACCTGTCTCGTCTCTGATCTGCGCGCAGCCGTTTATGGCCCGCGGCAAGCAATGACCATACTACGCTCGCTTGTCAGCGCGCTTGATCCGCCAAACCCACTGGCATTCCCGCCAATGCTAGCCACTGCCGCCGGTTCGTCGGATCGCTCAAGGATGTCGTAGCCAGCGGACTTGCAGAGGTCGCCAGCCGCCTCGAAGCACTTGTCCCATCCACGAGCCAATCCGCTGCAATTGAGCGTGTAGGCTTTTCGTCCATCAGGCGCATAACTCTCACGAACCGTTGCACATCCTACAAGCGTCACGGCAAGCGTGAGCAGTCCTGCCATCTGCAAAGTGCGCATGGAAATCCCCCGATTGATGTCAGTAGGATTGTCCCCGCTTGCTTTTCGCGCAAGCTTTTCGAACCTCAAAGCTTCGCCATGCCCCGCGCCGGAGTCTGTCTCGTCGCCGATCTGCGCGATGGCCTGACTGCTATCGTATGCAGCAAATGCGGCCGAGCAGGCCGCTATCGGCGTGAGACTCTGTTGCGGCGCTTCGGCGCCTGCTTCATCGCCAACTTCGCCAGCGCCGCCGGTTTTTCAACGGGGCCGAGTGCAGCGTTCCTTTTGAGGCCATGGCTCGGAAGAGCGCATAACTGCTGCATTATTCATTGCGAGTTCTGTCTCGCTCTGTCGAGTTTTGTCCACTTCTGGGCCGAAAAAATTTTCGGGAATGTCAAAAAGTCTAGGATTCTGGCGGACCCGGCGAGATTCGAACTCACGACCTCTGCCTTCGGAGGGCAGCGCTCTATCCAGCTGAGCTACGGGTCCGCTGGCGGCGACGATAGGACAAGCGGCGGTGGGCGACAAGCCGCGTCCGGCGTATGCGTCTTGCGCCGCGCGCGCCGGCTCGCCATCCTGCCGGCGCATGGGAGAAAACTGGATCGCCGACGTGCTTCGGTTCTGGTTCGTCGAGTTGCCGCCGCCCGCATGGTTCAGCGGCGATGCCGGCACCGACGCGCTGGTTCGCATGCGCTTCCGCGCTCTCCACGAAGAGTTGCGGCGCGGATTGCCGCCCGGCGCGCTGATGACGCCGGAAGCCGCACTCGCCGTTGTGATCGCGCTCGACCAGTTTCCGCGCAATCTCTATCGCGACCAGCCGGAGGCCTTTGCTGCCGATGGTGCGGCGCTGGCGGCGGCGACGCGTGCCGTTGCGCTCGGCTTCGATCGGATGTTCGATCCGACGCGCCGGCATTTCTTCTATCTGCCGTTCATGCATGCCGAAGATCGCGCGATGCAGGCGCGCTCGGTCGAGTTGTACACGGCGCTGGGCGACAACGGGGGGCTCCGCTATGCGCGGCTTCACCGCGAGATTATCGACCGCTTCGGCCGCTTTCCCCATCGCAACGCCGTCCTGGGTCGGCCGTCGAGCCCGGACGAAGTCGAGTTCCTCAAGGCCGGCCGCGGCTTTTGACGCTGCCTTGGGCAACCGCCCACGGCGCGCGGCGCCGTTCAGGGCCGCCGTTGTCGCCGCCGCGCTTTCGCGCAATGATTGCGCAACGGGCCGTCAGCGCCCGTCCAGGGGAGGACACATGCGCAGTCTGAAAATCGCCGCTGCCGCGTTTGCGGCATTCGTGCTTGTTGCCGGCGCGCCGGCGCACGCCGAAGACGTCGTCAAGGTCGGCGTAATCCTGCATTACACCGGTCCGTTCGCGCGGCTCGGCGATACCATGCAGAAGGCGATCGATCTCTACATGAAGCAGCACGGCGACACCGTCGGCGGCGTCAAGATCGAGCTCGTCAAGCGCGACGCGGCCGGCAGCGTCGACACGTCGAAGCGCATGGCGCAAGAGCTGCTGACGCGCGATCACGTCCAGTTCCTCGCCGGCTTCATCCTGACGCCGGAGGCGTTGGCCGCCGCGCCCGACGTGACGCAGGCCAAGGTGCCGATGGTGATCATGAACGCGGCGACGGCGGTGATCACGACCAAGTCGCCGTACATCACGCGCACGTCGCTGACCTTGCCGCAGACGACCGAGATCTTCGGCAAGTGGGCGGCGACCAAAGGCGGCATGAAGCGGGTCTATAGCGCCGTGTCGGATTACGCGCCGGGTCTCGACGCCGAAGCCGCGTTCAAGCGCGCCTTCACCGCCAACGGCGGCACCATCGTCGACAGCGTCCGCTTTCCGCTGATGAATCCGGATTTCGCGCCGTTCCTGCAGCGCGTCCTCGACAAGCATCCGCAGGGCCTCTACGCCTTTATTCCCGGCGGCACCCAGCCGGTGACCTTCGTCAAGACGTTCCACGATCTCGGTCTCGACAAGGCGAAGATCCGGCTGTTGCCGAGCGCCGAGGTCGGCGACGAGAACGATCTCCAGAACCTGCCGGACTTCGCCGTCGGCATCACGATCTCGACCAACTACACGGCGGCGCGCAAGTCGAAAGCCAACGAGGAATTCGTCGCGGCTTGGCAGAAGGCCTACGGCGCCGGCAAGGAGCCCGATCTGTTCGCGGTCGGCGCCTATGACGGCATGGCGCTGATCTATCACGTGGTCGAAAAACTCCACGGCGAGATCGACGGCGACCAGGCGATGGCCGCGATCAAGGGCTGGAAGTACGAAAGCCCGCGCGGACCGATCATGATCGATCCGGCGACGCGCGACATCGTCCAGAACGTCTATATCTGCCGCGTCGAGAAGGTGAATGGCCATCTCGCCAACGTGCCGATCGAGACCTATCCGATGGTCAAGGATCCCTGGAAGATCGAGAACCATATGGAATAGCCGGCTCTTTCAAGCCGCGCATTCACGGCAGCCGCCCGTTTGGGCGGCTGCCGCCGTTTTGGCATCCGGCCGCCACGCGATCGCCATAGTTCTTCCGTTGTTGTCGATAACGGGCACGGCATGGGATACCGGACCCTAAGACCTTAGGGGACAGGACAGGACGCCATGAAGACCACCGTCATCGCCGCCGCACTGGGCGCCATTCTGCTGCTGGCGCCGCCGCTGGCGGCGCCAAGCTTCGCCGATCCGCCGGGCCGCGTCGGCCGCTTGAGCTATATCGACGGCACGGTTTCGCTGCACGCGCCCGATCAAGATCAGTGGTCCGCGGCGGTGATCAATTATCCGGTCACGACCGGCGACGGTTTCTGGACCCAACCGCAATCGCGCGTCGAAATCCAGGTCGGCGCCGTCGAAATGCGGCTCGACGAGTCGACCGAAGCCGATATCGTCCGGCTCGACGATGCAGCGACCGTGCTGCGCGTCGACCAGGGCACGATCGAGGTCCACGTCATCGCCATGCCGGCGGGCGGCGTCGCGGTGCTGACGCCGCTCGGCCAGGTCGATCTGCTGACGGTCGGCAGCTACCACGTCGAAGCCGGCCAGCCCGGCCCCGACAACGCGCCGCCCAACCAGATGATTGTGAGCGTCCTGCAAGGCCGCGCGCGCGTCGCCGGCGAACGTTCGTCGCTGACCGTCGAAGCCGGCGAAAGCGCGATCGCCAACAGCAATCCGCCGGGTTTCCAGCTTGTCCAGGCCGAGCCCACGGCGTTCGACAATTGGGCGCTGGCGCGCGAGCGCCGCGAGGCGCAACCGACCGCGACCGCCTGGTACGTGCCGCCGACGATGACTGGCTACCAGGATCTCGATCAATACGGCCAGTGGACGACCGATCCGACCTACGGAACGGTCTGGTATCCGGCGTCGATCCCGACGGACTGGGCGCCCTATCGTTACGGTCACTGGGTTTGGGTGCCGCCCTGGGGCTGGACGTGGGTGGACGATGCGCCGTGGGGCTTCGCGCCCTTCCACTATGGCCGCTGGGCCCACATCGGCACGCGCTGGGCCTGGGTGCCGGGCCCGCGCGTGCCGCGCCCC
>Ga0070735_10005794_pt1 | contig 10173 bp, 9 predicted proteins | sample Coa_R1_FD_66443 | JGI IMG/M metagenome (GOLD analysis project Ga0070735, IMG submission 66443) | Surface soil microbial communities from Centralia Pennsylvania, which are recovering from an underground coalmine fire - Coalmine... | ecosystem: Environmental > Terrestrial > Soil > Unclassified ... | reverse complement strand
TGAAAACAAAACGATTTGCCGCGACCCGTTCCAAGGACTGCCAGCGTATTTTTTCCGGCATCCAGCCGTGCAAGCACCGCGGCCTGCGCATCATGCGGACGGTTCTCACCGATCAACGCTCGCCGCAGCGCCTGGTCATCGGCATGCGCACGCATCTGCAATGCAAATGCGTCCGAGCGCGGCGCGCGATCGCGCTCGACGCGAATGTTGACCCCGTAGTTCTTGCCTTCTTTGCCGCCGGTGACGTGCTCGACACGCGCCGTGTATCGAATTCCGCCGTCGATCAGCGGCGCGAGATGCTTGGCGATCTGCTTGCGTAGAAACCCGATATGCAGTGCGCCGAAATGCACGGCTATAGCGTTGGCGTCGACGGGATTGTCCGGCTGGCGCTTCAGCTCCAGTTCGAGACCGGGAACAAGGCCTGCAACCTGGTCTTGCCGGCCTTCGAACGAAACGCCCATCACCTTCGTCGGAAACGAATCGCGCTCGCCGATCCCCGCAAAATCATCGCGCGCCAAAAATTCCTTCCGGCGCGCGAACATCCGATCGACGAACCCTTCGACAGGCTCAGGGTGACAAATTTCATTGTCATGGTGAGGTATCGAACCACCCCGAGCAACGTCGAGGGGCACGCCGAACGACGCCAAGAGCCGTTCAAACGCCGCCTCCGAACGTGTCGGAGGCGGCAGTGTTTTACTCTTTGTCTTGCTCCGCATCGTGCGGCGGGAGATCGCGCTGCGGTTCGAACTCGTCGAGGTTCATGTGAATTTCTTCGTGGCCCTGATCGAATGCCGCCTCATCGAGGCCTTCGCTTTGCGCGTCCAGCGGATCGATTTCTTCGTACGTTTCCGGCGACTGTTCGACCAGCGTCGTCGTCGCCGTGCTCGAATCCGAGCGTTTACGCTTGTAGCGTGAGGGCGACGAGCCTGCGGGACGCACGGCTTTCGCTTTCTGCCGGCGAGCTTTGCGTGCGGCAACGATGTCTTCCCGCGCCGCGCCGCCGTGCGCACCGAGTGCCTTGCTTTCCGCAACGCTGCGCGCCGAGCGCGTGCGATCGACTGAGGCACCCATGGCGCGCTTACGCGCGGCCGCTTCGAGTTGCCGCTTGCGGAACACGAGCACGAGCGGAGCCGAGTAGAAGATTGAGTGATAACCGCCGGAACAGATGCCGACGAGGAGTGCGAAGCCGAAACTCTTCAGCGACGTGCCGCCGAGCGCCAGCAGTGCAACCAGCGTAATGACGACGGTGGCCAGGGTGTTGAACGAGCGCGTCATCGTCTGTAGGATCGACGTGTTGACGATCTTGTCGTACGCCTGGCCTGCCATGAGTTTCGTATTCTCGCGGATTCGGTCGAGAATGACGATCGTGTCCATGACCGAGTAGCCGATGACCGTCAGCACTGCGGCAAGGAACGCATCGTCTGCGCGTTTGCCGGCCATTGCGTAGATGCCGATCATCATCGCCGCGTCACGCACGAGGGCGATGACCGTCACCAGACCGAAGATGTAGTTCCAGCCGAAGCGGAAGGCGATGTACAGGAACTGGATGCCGAGCGCGATGATCAGCGCTTCAACCGCTTTGGTGAGGTATTCACGTCCGAGCGTTGGGCCGACTGACTGAATCTCCGACTTCGGCCGATCGATAGGTCCCGCCGTGCCGAGCGCGTCCCACAGCCTCTTCGCGTCGTTACCGAGCGCCGTTTCCGTTTCGATCTCGAAACGCGTGTAACCGCCGCCTTGCGAGGATCCGACGGTGCGGACCGATTGGTCGCTGAGCTTGAGCGGCGCAATTGCGCCTTGGAGTTGGTCGAGCGGGACGGGTTTGTCGTAGCTGACGTCAACCGTGGTGCCGCCCTGGAATGAGAGACCGAGCTGCAGCATCTTGTCCGCATGGAAGCCGTTGCCGCCCTGGAAGCCGTGCCAGATCATCGTGCCGAGGCCGGCAGCAATGACGAGGTACGAGATCAGCGAGACGGTGCGGAACCAGCTGACGATATTCCAATTGAGTCTGCGAAAAAACATTTACGCTCCAGCCCCCGCCTGTTTCGAGAAGATGCCCACCTCGTCGTCTTTGATGCCGTAGAGGCTCGGCTTGACGGCAACGTCGTTCTCGACGAGCACGTCGACGAAGAATCGCGTGACGAACACGGCGGTGATCAGCGAGAACACGGTTCCCCAGAGCAGCGTGTACGCGAAGCCTTTCACCGTCCCAGTTCCGAGTTCGAACAGCACGAAGGCGCCGATGATGGTCGTAACGTGGCTGTCAAAGACGGCGGTATACGCGCGTCTAAAGCCGGTATTTACTGCGGAGCGGAACGATTTGCCGGCCCACAGTTCCTCTTTGATACGCTCGAAGATCAGCACGTTCGCATCGACGGCCATACCGATCGAAAGCACGAAACCGGCGATACCAGGCAGCGTGAGCGACGCGTGTGCGATCGAAAGCAGCCCAAGCATCATTGCGACGTAGATCAGCAGCGCAATGTCCGCCAAAAGGCCCGGCAGCCGGTACACGAAGATCATGAACAGCAGCACAAGGCACAGTCCGAGCGCAGCGGCGCGCAGCGACATCGCGAGGTCGATGCTGCCGAGCGTCGGGCCGATCGTGTCGTTCTCGATGATCACGATGCCGACCGGAAGCGCACCTGCATTCAGATCGTTGGCAAGCGAGGCGGTTTGGTCTTGCGTAAACGAACCGGTGATCTCGCCGTTGTCGGAGATCGGACTTTGGATATTCGGTGCGGAAAGGAACCGCTTGTCCAAGAACATCGCGAGCGGACGGCCGACGTTCTTTGACGTGATGTCATAGAACTTCTTCGGATCCTTCGTCGTAAAGACGATGTTCGGATTGCCGCTTTGATCGAACGACGGCTGCGCCGATTTCAAATCCTTGCCTTCGTACACGACGGGCCCGCTGGCGTTGTACGCGCCGATGTTCGCGAAGTCGCACGCCTTCTTATTTTTCGGGTCCGCATTGCACGCCGCGAGCGCCGCATCTGCCTCCGCCACAACGTTCTCGGGCATGATCTTGTACGTGAGGACCGCCACTTGCTTGAGTGCGGCCTCGGCTTGTTCGGGGTTCTTCACCTGCGGAAGATCGACGGAGATGCGGTCGTTGCCGACTTTTGCGATCTGCGGCTCGGTAACGCCGAGGCCGTTGATCCGGCGGTCGATGACCTGAATCGTATCGGCCTGAATCTCCGGCGTGATGGTCTTCACCGTCTCGGTCGGCGTGAGTTGGAGCAGCAAATGCGCGCCGCCCTCAAGATCCAGGCCCAGATGGATCTTCTTCTGAATAGGGAGCGCAGCCCAGAGGCTGAGCGCGATGATCGCCAGCACGATCACCGCTTTGATCGGATTTTTGTATTTATTCCAGCTCATGTGTACCGCGGAAAAAAGCGTACCCGTCATGGGAACCCCACGGACGGGCTAAACCCCAAAAGGATACCAGCCCCTCACGGGGCCGTCAAATGGGCCTCGCGAGCATTCGGCCTACGCCGCCGCAGGCCCCTCGTCGCCCAGGGCTTCTTCATTAAGAATACCCGCGGGGACGAGCCGGGTTTCTGCCGGGACCTCCGCGTAACTGTAGACGGGGAGCCGCACGCCCGACCGCAGCAGAAAGTCAGCCAGCCACGGCCGCACCCCGGCAGTGCACACGAGTGCCGCGCGATTCTGCGGAACTGAATGCAGATAAGCCTCCGCACGATCCCGAATTCGTACTGTAAGACCGGGGTCGATGGCGGCGGCGCCCGCTCCGCTGAAAGACGCGCCGAGGCTGCGCTCGAGTTGCGGATCGAGCAACAAGGGCTCGAGCACGTCGGTGGCTCGCCGGCGAAGCAGAGCCGGTACGATGACGCGACGCGCGGCTTCGGCCAAATCGCGCGGATCGCGGCTTGCCGTGGACGCTTCGATCATTGCCTCGAAGACGGCAACGGGATCGCGCGCCCAAGCGCGCTCGCGCAGCAGCAAGCCAAACGCTTTCTGTACGACGGAAAGCGGCAGCGCGTCCGTGCCGATCTCTTTGACGACGGTCGGCACCGTCGTTCGCAAATGTTCGAGCATCGTCTGCAGCTCTTGGCGGCCAAGCAACGCCTCTGCATGTGCGCGCGCCGCTTCGGCCAGATGCGATCCGACGACGGAGATAGGGTCGAAAACCAGCGCGCCGAGCTCCAACGCGTCCTCACGAGCCGCCGGATCGATCCATTTTGCGCTCAAGCCGTAGACCGGTTCGCGTGAGAGTTCTCCGTCGATGCGCTCGAGCACCGCGTCTTCAGCAACCGCGATCATCTTCTCGAGTTGCAACGTTCCTTCGCCGGCGAGTTCGTCGCGCACGCGAATCGCGTAGGTGTTCGGATCGCGCGAGAGATCGTCGCGCAAACGCACGCCCGGCAATACGATGCCAATCTCGGCTGCAAGCGCGCGGCGCACTTCGCCGACGCGGTCGAGCAGTGCGTCCGCGAGCGGCGTCGCAAGCAGCTGCGCGAGGTTCGCGCCGATCTCGATGCACACTGTATCCACGCCCACCAGGCCCAGCGCCATCTCCGGACGCCGAATCGCTTGGCGCTTTGCAAGATCTCGCTCTTGCTGCGCCATCGCCGCAGCGAACGCCTTGCGCTTTTGCGCGAAATGCGCGCCGGCAAACGCGCTGCATCCCAGCACGATGAAGACCGGACGCGGCAAGGCGGGGACACACGCGAGTGCAAGCAGCAGTCCACCCGCCGCGCGCAAGATCTCGGGCCGCGCGAAGAGCTGGGATGCGAGATCGGACCCAAGCGAACCATCCGCCGCGACGCGCGTGACCATCATCCCCATCGCGGTCGAGATAAGGAACGCCGGAAGCGTCGTCACCAGCGCGTTGCCGATGGAAAGCAATGCAAACGTTTGCAGCGCGTCACCCGGCGACATACCGCGATAGATCACGCCGACCGCGATGCCGCCGATTAGATTGAGCGCGACGATGATGAGCGCGGCAATCGCATCGCCTTTGACGAACTTGCCCGCGCCGTCCATCGCGCCGTAGAAGTCTGCTTCTTTTTGCACGCGCTCGCGTTTGAGGCGCGCGCCGTCGGCGTCGAGGACACCCGCGTGCACGTCTGCGTCGATAGCCATCTGCTTGCCGGGCATTGCGTCGAGGGTGAATCGCGCGGCCACTTCCGCCACGCGCTGCGAGCCGCTCGCGATGACGATGAACTGAATGGTGATGAGAATGGCGAAGATGATGAGGCCGACGACCAGATTGCCCCGTACGACGAATTCACCGAACGCGGGAATAATCGCGCCCACGCCGCCGGGTATATGGCCCTGGGTCAGAATCAGCCGCGTCGCGGAGACGTCGAGCGAAAGGCGAAAAAGCGTCGCGATGAGCAGTGCCGGCGCAAACGCCGAGAACTGCAGCGGTTCTTCGATCGTAACGCTGAGCAGCAGAACCAGCGCCGACGTAAATACGTTGATACCGAGCAGCACGTCCAGCAAGAACGGCGGCAACGGAACGATCAAGATGCCGACGATGCAGAGCAGCAATGCCGCAAACGCATACGTTGGAACGCGAGTCATGGTCTGAGTACTCCGGCTTTGGTGAGCGCAGCAACGATCTCGGCCACTGCGACGTAGGTTTCGTGCGGAATGAAATCGCCGGACTTGGCGTTCGCATATAGGTTTCGCGCGAGCGCGACGTTTTCGATCGTTGGAATGTTATGCGCCGCCGCGAGTTCGCGAACGCGCGCGGCAGCGGCGTCGGCTGCACGAACTAACACGCGCGGCACCGGTACTTCCGGCGGCCGGTACTCGAGTGCAATCGCGATATGCGTAGGGTTAGTGACGATGAACGCCGCGTCTTTGACTTTGCGCAACGATCCGCGCGAAATTTGACGGTGCAGTGCGCGACGCCGGCCGCGCGCCAGCGGATCTCCGTCGCTTTCCTTTTGATCGCGCTTGAGTTCGTCGAAGGACATGCGAAGCTTTTTCCGCCAGCGTACGAGCTGGACGCCGTAATCCGCGCCTGCGAAGACGCCGCCGACGACGCACGCGACCGCCGCCGTGTGCATCGCGCCGCTCCATGCCGCCGACGCCACGCCGCCAAGACCGCCTGCTTGTAGCGCCGTCCCGTAAATCGCAACGAACGCGGGAACGATTGCCGCGCCGGCACAAAGGAACGCAACGCTCGCACGCGCGGCGGTGATGACCGCTTCGCGCGAAAACATGCGCTTGAGATTCTCGCCGGGCGCCAAGCGTTCGAGTTTGACGGACACCACGGAGAATCGCAAGCCGCCGCTTTGCACGACGTTCGCGCCGACTGCCGCAGTCGCCGAGGCTGCTATCGGCGTCAGCATCAAACCAGCCGCGGTCGCGAGCGTGCCCATATCGACGCGGCCTGCAGCGGCAGATTCGACGAGGCGCTGCGCCGCGTTGCCGAGCGGTGCAATAACGGCCGACGTCGCGACGAGCGCGACCCCGAATGCCGCAACGTTGCCCAACTCCTGCGATCGTGCGACGTCGCCCTCGCGTTTGGCCCGTTCGATCCGCGACTGCGATGCTTCGAATTGTTTTTCTTCCGCCATTTAGAGCCTTACCGCGCCAGGAACGGAATACGCAGCCACGGGACGGCACTTTGGCCGAAAAGCAGCGGCACGGCGACGATTGTCGCGATGAGCGCCATCCCGAAAATGATCGGAAACGAGAGCGTGAAACTCGCAAAGCGCGGAATCACGCGTGTAAGCGCACCGAGCGTGAGCTGCGCAACGAACACGAGCGCAATCGCCGGACCTGCAACCAGCAGCGCCGCTTCGATGATGCTGACCGGCAGCGTTACGCCGTATACGTACAGGGCATGCATCGATACGACGCCGCCGGGCGGAACGCTCGCAAAACTGCGTGCGAACGCCGCAATGACGATGCGGTAGCCGCCGAGCAAAAAGAACCCGGCCGTGAAAGCCAGCGACCAGATGCGTCCGAAACCGGCACCTGCAAAGATCTGCGCGTTCGGCACGCTGCCGCGTATGCCGACATAGTCGTCCAACGCGCGCCCACCCGCGTACGCGCCGTCATAGAGAACCGAGGCCGCAATGCCTATCGCCGCGCCGACGCCGAAGTCGCCGGCAATCGCGACGACGAACGCGAGTCCGTCCGGAGCGTGTACGGCCTGAACGGCAGGCAGCATCGCAATAGCAAGCACGAGCGCGAATCCGGCGCGCACCATCGGCGGCACGGTGGGATGCGAAAAACCGGGCGCGCGGAAAACGAAACCGGCGCAGCGCGCGAAGACCAGTAGTGCCGTTCCGTTCACGAGCGGACAAGTGCGGGAATTTGCGCCAGCACATCGGCGAAAAGGCCCGCACACAAATGCATCGCAAAGCCGCCGAAGAGCGCTACGCTTATGCCGACGGCGATGAGTTTGGGAAGGAGCGAGAGCGTCTGCTCCTGCACCTGCGTCGCGGCTTGAAACACGGCGACCGCGGTGCCGACGAGCGTAGCAACGCCGAGTACCGGAAAGCACAGCATCGCCGCAACGAGCAGCGCCTCGCGAAGCAATCCGTCAAATGCAGCCATAGCCGCACTTTAGGGGAGCAATGTTACGAGGTTGCTACCGCGTGATGAACGTTCTCCAAGCGGTAGCAGCCAGTAGGGCGCTCACGATGGCACGCGTAGCCGGCGATTTGTTGAGCGTGTAAAAGTGGATGCCGGGCGCCCCGCGCCGCAGCAGGTCCGCCGCTTGCAGCGTAGCATACGCGACACCCAAATCCTCGACGGCCTTCGGCTCGTCCCGGCGCTCTTCCAACTCGGCGAGAAGTTTGGGAGGTATCACGCCGCCTCCGAGCGAGGTCATGCGCGCGATCTGTTGATAGTTCGTGATCGGCATCAGCCCCGCGAGAATCGGCACCGTAATGCCTGCAGCCCGCGCGCGTTCGACGAAAGTGAAATATTTTTCGTTGTCGAAGAAAAACTGCGAGACCAGAAAGTCCGCACCGGCTCGGACTTTGTCGACCAAATGCTCGAGATCGGTTTGCTCGTCCGGAGCCTCGGGATGTTTCTCCGGATAGCATGCGCCGCCAATGTCGAAATCATAAACGCGGCGCAGCATCGCAATCAATTCGGCGGCGTGGCGAAAGCCGTTTTCGACGGGCACGAAAGTCGAGCTTCCGCGCGGAGGATCGCCGCGCAGCGCCATGATGTTCTCGATGCCGGCCGCTTCGAGTTCGTTGAAAATGTTGCGTAGATCGGCTCGCGTACTGCCGACGCACGTTACGTGCGCCATCGGGTTGAGACCAATCTCGTTGCGGATCTGCTTGCAAAGCTCGAGCGTGCGGGCGCGCGTCGAGCCGCCGGCGCCCCAGGTTACCGAAACGAAAGCCGGGCGGAGCGGTCGGAGGGCTTCGATGGCCTCGAGCAAGTGCGCCTGCGCGGCTTCGTCTTTCGGCGGAAAGAACTCGAACGAAAAAAACGGCCGCTGCGTCGCCAGCGCTTGCGAAATGCGCATGGACGCATCTTATCTAAAGCTCGAGACGACGCCTCCGCAGACAAGCGCCCAGCCGTCGACCATCACGAAGAGCAGCAGCTTCGCCGGAAGCGAGATGACCGGCGGACTGAGCATGAACATGCCCAAGCCCATCAGGATCGACGCAACCGCCAAGTCGATGGCGACGAAGGGGAGATACAGCGCAAAACCGATCGCGAACGCGTCCCGCAGTTCGCCGACGACGAACGCGGGAATGAGGACGACCATCGGCGCCTTTACAGCGGGCTCCGGTTCGCGATGCGCGACGCGTTCGAACAGTTCGATATCGGAGACGCGGGTCTGGCGCATCATGAATCCTCGCAGAGTTCCGCTCGCGCGCTCGATGAACTGCGATTGCGAAATGCGCCCTTTCGAATACGGCGCAATGGCATTGTTCGAGATCGCGGTGAGCGTCGGCGACATAATCACGAGCGTCAGGACGAGCGCAAGGCCGGTGAGCACCGTATTCGGCGGAAGCGCTGCCGCGCCGATGGCCGAGCGCACGAGCGAGAGCACGACGATGATGCGCACGAACGACGTGCACATCACCAGCAGAAACGGCGCGATCGAAATGACCGTCAACGCCGCCAGCGTATCTAGCGGAAGCGTCGCGTGCGCGTGATTGGCAACGGAGAGCAAGCCATCCATGGGCCAACCGTAGCGCCCGAATGTTGCCGCCGAATGACGGAGATGTGGCTTTAGCCGCGCATCCAGGCAATCGTCCGCTGGACGCCGTCGCGGATCGGCGTTTTCGCAAGCGGCCCGATGCACGCCTGAAGCGCGCCCTCGTCCAGTACGAAACCGTCGGAAAACAAATAGTACATCTCCGCGACCTCGCGCAGCATCGGAACGAACAGTCCGACGGCCTGAAGCATCGCTTTGGGCATCGCGCGGTATTTCGGCTTCGTGCCGAGCACGGTGAAGACCGTATCGATGAAGTCGCGCGCGCGAATGCTCACGCCGCCCAGATTCCAACAGCGTCCGTACGCCGAATCGACGGCGGCAAGCGCGAGCAGCGGCTGCGCAATATCGCCGGTAAAGATGAATTCGCGCTGAGCGTCGAGCGGGCCAATCCACGTCGCCGTCTTGCCGGAGAGTGCGTCGCGCATGAACGCGTTCGCATAGCTCAAATCGGCGTGCGGTCCGTAAAAATCCGGCAGATGCACGACCATGGTGCGCATAGCATCGCCGTGCTGTTCGAGTACCGCTTGCTCCTGCTCCAAGCGAAAACGCCCTTTGCGGGTCTGCGGTGCGTGCGGCTGCGTTTCCGGAACCGGATGCGTGCGAGGCGATCCGTAAGAGTACACCGGCGCGACGTGCACGAATCGCTTTACGCTCGCGGCACGCGCGGCGTCGAGCGCGTTTCGGACCATGATCGGATGCTTGAAGAACTCCGTGTACGGCGCACCGGCCAAGTAAAAGATCGTATCGATGCCCTGCGCCGCCTCGCGGACGCCTTCGCCCGTAAAGAAGTCGGCGTGCACCGCTTTGCTGCGGCCCACTTCCCGGTACGGTACGCCGCGTCGGCTTAGCTCTTCGCCGAGCGCGTGTCCCACGGCGCCGCCGGCGCCGAACAGTGCAATACTTCCAAGCTCGCTTGCCATGCCCACGCAAACCCAGCTGCAGAGAGCACGGTTGCGCCCTCTTGACGGCGTCGATATTTAGCCGTATGGTTATATAAC
>Ga0070735_10005793_pt1 | contig 10173 bp, 7 predicted proteins | sample Coa_R1_FD_66443 | JGI IMG/M metagenome (GOLD analysis project Ga0070735, IMG submission 66443) | Surface soil microbial communities from Centralia Pennsylvania, which are recovering from an underground coalmine fire - Coalmine... | ecosystem: Environmental > Terrestrial > Soil > Unclassified ... | reverse complement strand
ATCGCGTGCGCGCCGACGAACAGCGCCGCATCGCAGCCTGCCCTGAGCGGCTCGACATAGCGAGCCCAGGTGTACCCGAGGACGTACTGCGCGCCGCTCTCTAGCCGCTCGGGCATCAGGCTCTTGAAACTCCACGGACCGCCCGCGCCGTGGCCGTCTATCACGATGATCTCGGTGGCGCCGGCGCGCTTGCAGCCGCGGACCGCGGCGTTCACCTCCGCCGTGTAGAGCCGGCGGCCCTCCTCGTAAAGCGCGGCGCCGCCGTTCACCTGCTCCCAGACCGAGATGCCGGCGATCCCCTCCATGTCGCACCACAACATTACGCGCATCGTTCCTCCACGTCGCCAACCAAGTCCAGCAACTCGTCCGTGAAAGTCTACCTCACTCCGCGTCCCAAAGCGAAGCCGGCGGACAGCGCTCTACGCTATCCGCCGGCCGGTGCGGGCTGGTCCCTCTCGATTATAGTGAAACGGCTCTAGCTGCCGTCGTTAATGCTTTTCGGAGTCTCATCGCCCTCCTCGGTCTGCCAGTTGTCGCAGTCGAGGCGCTTGCAATGAAGCATGCGCCTGCTGTTTCCGTTCTCCATCTCGACGTTGACGATGGCCGCGAACTGGCAGGAAAGGCACAGATTCGGCTCGAGAAGGCGAACTATCCGTAGTTTCGTATTTTCGTTTTGCATCAGTCTATCTCCAACTGTTCTGCCGTTGGATCTCTTTTTCAGACACCCCCATTATCGGTGCTATCCCGAAAAGCCGTAGTGCTGAACGGGCTTTACGGGCAGGTATATCTGCTGGTTCTATTGGACGCGCGCGTCCCGAGATCGTGACCGCCTGCAATCGTCTGGACGGTACGGCCTCGCGCGCGGTTTCGGAGCGAGTAATAACACGTGTGGGACGGCATGGCCAAGGGGGTTGTTCCGAATTGTACGCCGCGCGAACCGGCGCCGCGACTCGGACGGGCGCAGCCGAGCGGCCGCACGCGTCCCGAACCACAATTGAACACGCGGAGGTCAGAGCAGGCTTAACTGCAGTGCGCGCGCGCCGGAGCGCCAGGATACGCTCGGCTGGTCGCGAAGCGCGACGTCCAAATGGAGAGGGACGCTCGTGCGCGCGGCGATGTGCGCGGCAACGGACCGACGGGCAAGCGACACGGAGTTGTTTACGCGGGAGAGGTGGGCCAGCCAGACGCTTAGCGGACCACCCTCATCGAGCCGCTCGGCGAGAAGGTCCGCGCAGTCGTCGTTGCACAGATGGCCGGTGGTCGATGCGACGCGCTCCTTCATCTCCGGTGTATACGGCCCGCGTTTCAGCCACGCCAGGTCGTGATTGGCCTCCACGATCGCGAGGCTCGCGCCCCGCAGGGCGGCGCGCATTTCTGGCGTGACGCAGCCCGTGTCCGTACAGTACGCGATCGAGGCGCCGCCTACCTTCAGGATGTATCCGACCGGCGCGACGGCGTCGTGCGGGATCGCAAACGATCGAATGGCAAATGGCCCGATTTCGATCTCGCCGCCCGTCGGCAGCTCCGCCATCGGAAGATCGAGCGGGTCCCGGGCCGAGTAGGCGTTCAGCGTGGCCCGATTGGCGATCAGCGGCGCGCCGGTCCGACGCGCGACAGGTCCGGCGCCGATAGCGTGGTCCGTGTGCTCGTGCGTGAGAAGGATAGCGTCCAGCCGGCCGTCCGTAACGCCGCGCCGGGCCATCGCCGCGGCGAGCGTGCGGACGCCCTGGCCGGCATCGATGAGGATGCTCACGCCGCCCGACTGGACTAGCATCGCGTTGCCGCTGCTGCCGCTTGCGAGGGAGTGGACAACCAGGTCGGGAGGCCCGAAGTGCGCGTGGAATGTCAACCGTCGTCCCTATTCGAACAGCGTCGCCGCGAAGGCCGCCGGATCGAAGTCCTTTAGGTCGTCGGGCTTTTCGCCGACGCCGATGAGCTTGATAGGCAGCTTGAGCTCGTCCGCAATGGTGACGACGATGCCGCCTCGCGCCGTTCCGTCCAGCTTCGTCAGGACGATGCCGGTCACGGGGATCGCCTGCATGAACAGCTTCGCCTGCGATATCGCGTTCTGGCCGGTCGTGGCATCGAGCACCAGGAGGATCTCGTCGGCGGGCCGCCCCAGCTCGCGCTCCGCGATGCGGTTGATCTTCTTCAGCTCCTCCATCAAATTGGTGCGCGTGTGGAGGCGGCCGGCAGTGTCCGCTATCACGTAGTCGGCACTGCGGGCGCGGGCGGCGCGTATCGCGTCGAAGACGACCGCCGACGGATCGGATCCTTCGCGGTGCTTGACCATCTCCGTGTTCGTGCGCTGCGCCCATATTTCAAGCTGGTCGATCGCTGCCGCGCGAAACGTGTCGCCAGCCGCGAGCACGACGCGCTTGCCTGCCCGCTGCAGCTTTTGCGACAGCTTGGCGATCGTGGTGGTCTTGCCGACGCCGTTCACACCGACGATCAGGTAAAGCGTCGGCGCCTCCGGCCCGGTGCGGAGCGCCATTCCGCCGGCGCCGGCGCATTCCGTGAAGACACGGGCCATGTCGGCGCGGAGGCGACGCATCACCTCGTCGGCCGTCACCATCCGCTCTTCTTCAACTGCCGACCGGAGGTCCGCAAGAATCATCGAGGCGGTGTGTACGTTGACGTCGGCCTGCAGCAGCAGCTCTTCGAGCTCGTCGAACAGGTCCTCGTTGATCCGGCCGCGGCCGGTGACGATCTGGTCGATCTTTTGCGCAATCTTCTTAAAGAACTCGAAAGCCATTCAGATGATATCACCGATGGACGTCGCAGTAATGATTCGATCGACGGCCCGAACGAGCTGAGCCTCGGAAAGCCGATCGATCCGGTTAGCTACGTCGATCGACTGCGCTCCGAACTTCTGGTCAATCTGCCGGCGGACCGTTTCACGCAACGCGTGGATGCGACCCTCGTCCCGCCCCTCGTCCCGGCCCTCTTTCCGGCCCTCGTCCCGGCCCTCTTTTCGGCCTTCCTCCCGGCCTTCCTTGCGCCCGCGCTCGAGCAGTTCCCGTGCACCCGTCATTTTGATCTCTCCGATCTCCTGCAAATGAACCTCTATAGCCTGGTCGATCGCTTCAAATAGCTCGTTCCGCTCCGGCGCCTCGCGCATGTGCAATACCATCTGCACAACGTGGTCCATGATTCGATGCCACCGCACCTGCCGCGACTTCGGCAGTGTGTCCAGCTTTCTCGCAATCTCGGCCAGAGTCTGCGTCCATGCCGGCAGCGGATCGTTCACCGATTGCAATGCACGAAGCGCCCAACCGATTGGCAGCTCGGCCTCGGTCAGCGCGGCTCCGTCTGCACGGTGCAGGTCGAAAAAGAGCGTCTCCCAGGCCGGAACAAACGGCCTGAGGGCATCTCGCAGGGCCATGAGCGCGGCCAGTCCGATGTCTCCCCGCCAGCGCCGCATTCCGTGTAGAGCACCATCGGAACGATCGGCGAAAGTCGCCAATCCGCGCGCGGCCGTTTCTGCGATTGAAGATTGCGAACCTCCTGCTGCCAGACGGCTACTATGTAGCAAAGCAGACGGAGGCCCATCAGCGTATCGGGCCGAGACTGATGCTCAACGAGTAGGACGATGATGACTTCCGCGCAGCCATCACGGGACGGCACGCGGTATAGCAGGTCCGCCTCGCCCTTCGTCAGGTTATCGCCGATCAGCGTTCGATCGATCGCCACCGCGCGCGAGAAGTCGAGCTGCTCGGCGATGCCGCTGCCCGCCAACAGAAGCAGCTCGCGCAAGTTCTCCGTCAGGTCGAGCAAGCGGCGCGTGGCGCGATCGACGAAGTCGTGGAGCGGCGGATCAGATTCCTCTGGCATAGCGCGCGCCCTGTCCGAGATCCATTTATGCTGGGCATGATTCTACCACGACACCGCGAATAACCGTACCGTGCCCAGACGCCGGGCGATGCAGCCACCCCCGTCGAGAACTCGCAAGCAAGCGACCCTCCGACTCAATCGTCGGCGATCGGCGGCGCGTCGGGCGCATCGGGGGATGCCGTGGCGAGGCGGAAGATCTCGCGCGCGGCAAAATACATTCCTACCACCGCGAACACTCCCAGAATGGCGCGCTCGACCAGCATGGCGAGCAGCCAGCCGCCATAGAAGCCGCCGAGAAGGCCACCTACGAGCGCGGGAGCCATGTATGTGCGATCGGCGATACCGCGCTGCACATAGGTCCAGGCCGGCAGTAGAGAGACCAGCAGGACCACGACCAGCGCCTCGACGACGGCCTCGGAGGCCTCAAGCGGCCGGACTCCGCCGACGTCCGGAACCGCGGTCAGGAAGAACAGGGCCGGCACGAGGAGGGTCCCCGCCGTCAGCCGCGCGGCCTGCGTGATCGCGCCGACCGCCAGCGCGAGCAGTACGAGCTGCCACCAGCTGCTCCAGAGAGCGTAGTGCACGGTGGAGCGGGTGATCGCCGTCAGGTGGAGCGCCTCCGTTCCCGTGAAGAGCGTCGCGGCGATCGCGATGCCCTGCAGAGCGCGCAGGAGGCCCGTAGCCGTGGGCTTCGGCGTGAGAGGAGCGGCCAGGATCGCGCCAATCGTCGCGCCGATGCTCAGAAGTAGGCCGCGCGTACCGTGCAGCGCGAGGAAGTGGCCGATCCTGCTTGCCACGAGCGCGCCTGCCGCCGCGGCGGCCGCGTGCCGGGCGGCGTCGCAGAAAAGCGCGTAGGCGACGATCGCGCCAAGCGATGCGGCGATGGTAAAGCGCAGCGCCGTCCCCTGGGCCTTCTCCGCGGAGTATCCGAACATCCACGTCAGCATCGGCGCGAAGCCGAGATGCGCGGCGATGCCGGTGATCGCGCTGCCTATAGCCGCGATCCCAGCCGCCGCGGCCACGATTATGGACTTGATCAGCGGTTGGTTGAGCTTGCGCCGGCGCGCGCCACGGCCGCCAGCCGGTGGATTGGTCATGAGGATGGTCCTCGCGAGTCTTGCGCGGCTGCCCGCCACATGAAACGAGCCAGCACTCTTGCGCCGCAATTAAGACTACGCAGAGAAGTCAAACGTTAGCGCCCAGACACGACTTAACCTAACGGTGGAAGCCATGGGAGCAGTTGGTCAGCCGATCCCATTCGGGCCGCTCGGCGCCCTTCACCCCATCACTCCCTCACCTCATCACCCCTTAATGCCCGTCAGAGTGATACCCTGGATAAAGTAGCGCTGCGTGAAGAAGAAGAGCAGAATGACCGGGACGATCACCATGGTGGACGCGGCCATGAGGAGCGCCGGCTCGCTGCCGTGCGAGGTCTGGAAGAGCTGCAGCGCGTAGGCGAGCGTCTCTTTCTCCGGAGAGGAGATGTAGATCAGCGGGCCGCGGAAGTCGTTCCACGAGGCCATGAACGCCATGATCGTCAGCGCGGCGAGCGCGGGCTTGATCTGCGGGACCATGATCCGCCAGAAGGTGGTGAAGTAGCCGCAGCCGTCGATCTTCGCCGCGTCTTCGAGCTCGGTCGGGACCGACAGGAAGAACTGCCGCAGCAGAAATATGTAGTAAGGCGCGCCGAAGAAGGCCGGGACCCAGAGCGGCTTCAGGCTGTCGATCCAGCCGACGTAGCGGAAGATCAAGAAGACCGGCATCATCGTCACTGCGGACGGCAGCATCATCGTCGCGAGGAGCGCCACGAACAGCGCGTCGCGGCCGGGAAACCGGAGGCGCGCGAAGCCGTAGGCCACCATCGACGAGGCGATCAGGGTTCCGAGAATCGAGAGGACCGACACCTGCAGCGTGTTGAGCAGGAACAGCAGACCGTGGCCCGTTTCGGGAGGGAGAAACTTGAGCGCGTCGGGGTAGCTCTTCCAGACCGGCGCGAAGTGGCGGATGTCCGTGAGCGCGGTCCGGTAAACAGTAAATTCCGTGCCGGCCAGGTCCGGCGGCGACAGAACGCGTACGCGGCGCTGTCCGGTCTCGAACTCCTGCAGTACGGCCACGACGACGCGGCGGCCCTTGAAGTCAGTCGTCGCCTTGCCGGCCTCTTTGCCGTCGATCCAGACCTTGACCTGCTGCGTCGGGATCCAGACCGGCGGAAACGCGCTCATCTCCTTGTCCTCTTTGAGGGACGTGACGACGAGCCAGGCGAACGGAACGAGAAAGACAAGGGAGCCGGTGACGAGCGCGAGGTGCAGGATCGATTGGCGCCGCGCTTCGTTCGCCAGTTTGAGCGTCTGCCAGTCCAGGTTGGGAACGATGGCGACGCGATACGTCGCCAGAACGGCCGCCAGGCACGCCACGGCGACGGCAAGCATGGGCACGATGCCGCCCTTCGACGCGGCGTAAATCGCGCCGGAAGGCACGGCGACCGCGGCGAGAGCGATTGCGATTATGCTCGATCGAGGGCGGCGAATGGCGATTGTCGCGAGGACGATCGCGGCGCCGGCCAGGCAGTAGCAGGCTGCGACGAAGAGGAGCGCGAGGAGTGGATAGATCGCTGCGGCCACGTCTCCCCTACTTCTGCTCGGCTTCGTAGTGCACCCAGCGCGGCGCCAGCTTCATCTGGATGGCGGTCAGCGCAAGGATGATGATGAAGAGGATCCACGCGATGGCGGAGGCGTAGCCCATCTTGAAATACTGGAACGCATTCTTGAACAGGTACATCACCGGCATCAGCAGGCTGTCCACAGGTCCGACCGGCCGGCTCGGATCGCCGCCGCTGAGAACGTAGACGCGGTCGAACTCCTGCAGCGCGCCGATCGTGCCCATGATGAGGTTGAAGAAGATGTAGGGCGAGAGCATCGGCAGCGTGACGTTCCAGAACTTGCTCCAGGGACCGGCGCCGTCCAGGTCGGCCGCCTCGTAGAGCGCAACGGAGATCCCCTGCAGGCCCGCGAGCCAGAGGATCATGCCGGCGCCCGCCCCCCAGAGACCCTGCAGGATGAGGCCCGGTTTTGCCCATTCCGCGGCGCCGAACCAGCCCGGCGGCGCAACGTGGAACCAGACGCCGATCGTAGCCTTCCAGGCGGAATTCAGCAGGCCGCGGTTGGGGTCGCCATTCAAGACCCATGTCCACAGAACGGCGCTTGCGACGACGGGAACGATCGACGGCAGATAGAAGAAGGTCCGATAGAACGCCATGCCCTTGACTTTGGCGTTCAGCAGCATGGCCACCGCCAGGCTCGTAGTCATGCCGAGCGCGATTCCGAACAGAGCCGTATACCCGACGTTCCAGAGCGATTTCGTGAGGTAGTAGCTGTCGCGGCCCAGCAGCTCGGCGTAGTTATTCAGGCCGACCCAACGCGCGGGATGCAGCACGTCGTAATCGCAGAAGCTAAGGAAGATGCTGGCGAGTATCGGACCGGCCGTCAGCGCGACGAAGCCGAACAGCCACGGCGCGATAAACGCGTAGCCGGCGGTCGCCTCCTCGCGGGCCTGGCGACGGAGACGCAGAATTCCGATAAGACGCCACAGGCAGACGGCGATCGCCGCGAGCAGCGTGATGCCGACGAGCACGGCGGGCACGGCCGGATCGAGCGGTTTGAAGTGCTCACGGCCGAACACCTTGTCCAGCTCCTTCTGCACTACCACGGTCCCGTCGTCCATAGCGCGCTGAGCCGCGGCGTGCGGCGCAAGGCCGGGGTACTGTGTGGCGTGGTGCGTCGCGGAATCGAACGCGCGAACGTGCTCGTCCCAGAGCCGCTGGCCGACAAAGGTTACAGGGCGGAAGCGTGCGTGGTCCATCATCGCGACGAACAGGCTCAGGGCGTCGCGGAAGGCCGGAGACTTCGGAGCGAACTCCGCGAAGACCGCTGCGTTGACCTTCCGGTTGGCGGATATGTTGGGAACGAACGGGCGCTGCTTGCTCTCGTTGTACGCCTTCTGCGCTCGGGCGTCGACGAGCGCGGCCTGCGGGCTGGACATCCATTTGATGAACTCCCAGGCCTGCTCCGCGTGCTTCGAGCCCCGCGGGATGGCGAATGAGAATCCACCGGCCCAGGTAACGTAGGTGTCCGCGTCGCTCTTGAACCGGCCGGCGTGGTGGAGGCGATCGGCCGGTACCGGCGCAGGCGCGACGCCGAAATCCAGATCGGGGCCGTACCGCGCGATGCTGTTGAGCACCCAGTTACCGTCGATCTTCATGGCGACCTTGCCGGTCAGGAACGGGTCCAGCTCGTTCGACTGGAAGCCGGACTGGAAGGCGTCGACCTTTCCGACGCCGCCGAGAGCGTCATAGATCTTGACCATGAAGTCGAGCGCCTCGACGTTGCGCGCGTCGTTCATGATGCACGTCCGGCCATCCTGAGACATGAACTCGCCGTCATTTTGCCAGGAGTATATGTAGAGCCAGGAGTTGCCGTAGTTGGGGATGAAGCCGATCCGGTCGAAGGTGCCGTCCGTGTTCATCTTCGTCAGTATCTTCTCGTCCTCGAGCAGCTCGTCCCAGGTCTGCGGCGGGCGCGGATCGCCCTTCGCGTCCACAATGCCGGCGTCGCGGAATAGCTTCTTGTTATAGAATAGGAGACGGTCGTCGGTGCCGTACGGGACGGCGAAGATGCCGTGGCGGCCGTTGATTGGATCGGTGTAGTTCGCCTCTTTCCAGCAGGCCGAATAATAGTCTTCCTCGCGCACGCCGTACTGCCGGTCTCGATCGCGGGAGATAAAGTCGTCGAGCGGCCGGAAGGTGTCTCGCGCGGCCCAGTCCCCGATCGTGAACCGGTCCTGATGGATCACGTCCGGCGGCACGTTGCCGACGATCGCTGTCATCAGCTTCTGAGGGTTCATCGTGCCGGCGCCCATTGAGAGGACGCTCACGCGGATGTCCGGGTGCATCTGCTCGAACGCGGCGATACGCGCGTCCAGCCCCTTGGACTCTTCCCCGCTTTGCAGCCCCCACACCACGAGCTTCGTGCGCTTGTCCGGAGGCGCAGAGCAGCCCGGAAGCGCGAGCAAGATGCAGAGGGCGACGAGAATTGGGCAAACGCGAAAGAGCCAGTGCGGCGATCGGACATCACCGCCGCGCTGGCAGCGTACCGGCGTGCCACATAGCAATCTCCCCACGGCGGTCGATCGCCGGATGGAGTGCGAACGTCGCACATTCATCAGACTTCGATGCCCGGCACGGGAAACTCGCCGGAGGTGCAGAGATCGTGGACCTCGCATCGGATCTTGCGAAGCGCGGCCTCGTCGAAACGGTACTCCTTGCCATCGCGCGTGCACGCCGCCGCGACGCGATCCATCCAGTCCGCGATCTGGAGCATTTGCGGCTCGCGGAAGCCGCGCGTCGTCACGGCGGGCGTTCCGATGCGCAGGCCGGACGGCGAGAACGGCTTGCGCGGATCGTTGGGGACGGTGTTGAAGTTCGCCTCGAGTCCCGCCTGGTAAAGCGCCCGCGCGTAAGGCTTGCCGGGGATTCTGCGCGATCGCATCACATCGATGAGTATCAGGTGGTTGTCCGTGCCGCCGGTCACCAGGCTGAAGCCGCGCTCGCTCAGCGCCTCGGCCAGCGCCTTCGCGTTCGCGACGATCTGGACCGCATAGCGGCGGAAATCCTCCGTCATCGCCTCGTGAAAGCAGACGGCAAGCGCGGCGATGGTGTTGTTGTGCGGGCCGCCCTGGAGCGCCGGGATGATCGCCTTGTCGATCCGGTCGGGAAGGCGCTGCGCCGGATCGTCCCGCATCGGCCGGTCCTTGCAGAGGATGAAGCCGCCGCGCGGCCCGCGGATCGCCTTGTGGCTCGTCGACGTAACGACGTCCGCGTACGGCACCGGATCGGGATGCACCTTGCCGATGATGAGCGCGTTGATGTGGGCGATATCCGCCACGAGGTAGGCCCCGACTTCGGCCGCGATCTGCGCGAATCGCGCGAAATCCCAGAAGCGCGGATAGGCGGTGCCGCCGGCGAAGATGACCTGCGGCCGCTCGCGCTTCGCCAGGGCCAGCAGCGCGTCGTAGTCCAGCATGTGCGTATCCGGGTCCATGCCCGTTACGCCCTGCTCGACATGATAGCCGTAGGGCGCGGATTTGTAGTAGACCCCGCTGAAGTTGAGCGAGTAGCCGTGCGTCAGATGGCCGCCGCTCTGCAGGTGCATACCCATCACCTTCTCGCCGGGCTTCATGAGTGCGAAGTAGGTGGCAAGGTTTGCCGGCGAGCCGCTGTAGGGCTGCACGTTGGCATGGTCCGCGCCGAACAGCGCCCTGGCGCGGCTGCGGGCGAGCTCCTCG
>Ga0070735_10005792_pt1 | contig 10175 bp, 7 predicted proteins | sample Coa_R1_FD_66443 | JGI IMG/M metagenome (GOLD analysis project Ga0070735, IMG submission 66443) | Surface soil microbial communities from Centralia Pennsylvania, which are recovering from an underground coalmine fire - Coalmine... | ecosystem: Environmental > Terrestrial > Soil > Unclassified ... | reverse complement strand
GGCGGAGAACTACCTGAAACGGCTTGCACCCACGCTTCTGCGAGCCGACCGCGAAGATACGATCGATCGCGCTGTCGTTGATGACCCCTACGAACGGCTCGAGCTCACGATGGCCGCGCTGCTCAAAATCGACGGCGACCAGTATGCCATCGTTTCGACGCAAGGTTGGAATGGTGCCGCGCTCGTGTTTGAACGCGAGCACGACGTCGTGCGTTTCCTTGCGACGGAGCGGCGCCGCTTGGAGCTTCGCGACCTGCGGCAGCGAGTGAAGGCCGAAATTGCGGAACCGGGGGTTATGCCGGCGATCGCCGTTCCGATCTTCGAGGGCGACGATCTGCGCGGCTTCGCGCTGTACGGTCTGCATCGTGACGGCACAAGGCTCGATCCCGACGAGGTCGACGTCCTCGAATCGCTCTGCCAAATTGCGGCTCAGGCGTACATCCGCATCGAGAATCTTCAGTTGCGCGCGATGTTGCGGCCCGTGGTCGCCGGCCGGTAGGGATCGCTCCATACCCTGCGCGACGCGGTTCGCGTGGGCTGGGAGCATGATCGCCCACTCTTTTCTAACAGTCAACCTCTATGGGTTGGCACTGCATTGTAACCTGCGCGGCGTCTGCGGCAGCGCTATTGGCCCGTTCGAAACACAGCCGCACCCTCTGAAGGCCAAACAAGACGGCTAGGACAAAATAGGCCCGGCTCCTTTTCCGAGTTCGTGGGCCGATACTAGGTCACCCAAGGGTCAGGACAAGGGATCCAGACCCGGGAAGGGTGCAGTACAGCGGGAACGAGTCAGGTAAAATAAGGCCCAGGGGCGATTAGCTCAGCTGGGAGAGCGCCTCCCTTACAAGGAGGATGTCGGCGGTTCGAGCCCGTCATCGCCCAAGTTTTCTGCCAAGTCTTCGTTGCCGAAACCATGATCGAGCAAAGCACGTACAAGTTCATCACCACGGGCCGCGAGGACGGCTGCATCGCCGTCGTCACGATGGCCCGTCCGGACAAGCGCAACGCGCTCTTTTTGGAATTGATGCGCGAACTCATCGTCGCATTCGACGAGATCGGTGCCGATCGCAACGTGCGCGCCGTGATTTTGCGCGGTGAAGGTCCGGCGTTCAGTGCGGGTCATGATTTGCGCGAGCTGCAATGCCGGGATGCCGTAGCATATCGAGAGATCTTCGACACGTGCGTGCAATTGATGGAGCGAATCCAACATGTTCCGCAGCCGGTGATCGCCGAAGTCGGCGCCGTGGCAACTGCCGCCGGCTGCCAGCTCGTGGCGACGTGCGATTTGGCGGTAGCCTCGGAAGATGCGAAGTTTGCAACGCCGGGTGTGCGAATCGGGCTGTTCTGCACGACGCCGATGGTCGCGCTCTCGCGCGCCGTCGGTCGAAAGCGCGCGATGGAAATGTTGCTTACCGGAGATTTCGTCGATGCTCGTACGGCAGCGGAATGGGGCCTGGTGAACCGCGTCGTTCCGGCCGCGCGTCTGCACGAAGAGGCGCTCGTACTGGCGCGCAAGATAGCCGAGGCGAGCGAACCGGTGGTCGGACTGGGCAAGGCGGCATTTTACGTACAAATTGACCTGGCACAAGACGCGGCCTATAGGTATGCTAAGGAAGTCATGTCGCTTAACGCCATGGCTGAGGACGCACAGGAGGGCATTTCGGCATTCCTGGAGCGGCGGCCGCCGGCGTGGCACTGAAAACGAACTTGTGTTAATATTACGTAGTTCGCTCGCAAACCCGCAGGGGTCAGGAGCCATACTGCTAAACCAAGTGGACCTCCGGCGCACGATGTGGGCGCGGCGCCGTGAGTGATGCGAACAAAGCGTCGCCCACACCCGGTATGCGGGAAACCGCATACGCGACGACAGTGAAGGCTCGCTTTCAGCGGGCCTTCCTGTTTTTTGCTCGAAGGAAACAGCTCGTGAACCGGATCGATCCGCGAACGCGCTTTGCCGCGTTTTTGCTTTTGATAGCCCTGCTTTCGTGCGCCTTCGTCGCACTGAGTCGCGCGACGAAAGAGCGGCAGACCAATCGCGTCGAGATCGCGATGGACTACAACGACTTCCTTTCCTTCGCGCGTTCGTATAATTACAATCCGGCGGCGTTCCTCATCGAACTGCGCCGTGCCGGATTGACCTCGCTGGCGCTCACGGAAGAACTGGGCAACTCGCTTACCGGGGCAACGAGCAGCCATGCCACGGCGATTTCCGGGCTGGGCCTGCTCAGTGCGGCGCGGCTCTCGCCCGTCTCGGACCCGACGCTGGCCTCACTCGTGCGCAGGCAGCGGGTGCGGCCGGGCTCGATCTACCTGGTGATCTACGACAGACCCACGTTCGAGCGGTACATGCAGCAGTTACCGCTGCACTTCGAACGCAACAGCATTACGGTGTTGAACGCTTCCGTGCCATATGTTATCGCACTGCGCACGCAAATCGATTACTTCAATACGACGTCGCTCGGCATCCCCGCCGAACAAGTGCAGCTCGCTCGCAAGGTCGGATTCTTCGTCATACCACGTTTCCAAAATGACGAGCGGCTGCAGGACGGGCAAATCCCGCTCATGTTCGACGATTTGCACGCCGGCAAGTGGATCTCGACGGTCGTCTTTTTCGGGCTGCGCAATCAGGTCTTGGGCTTCCCGGATCACCTCAACGACACCGCGCAGGTCTTCAAAACTCGCAAGTACACGAACTACGGCGAGATCGAAACATACGATACCAGCCAAGAGCAGAAGGGCAACCTGGAGCTGGCGCGGCTCATTCCCGGACACGTGGTGCGCGTGCAGGCAATCAGTAAGCTGGAACTCGACAAGCTGACGGTGCCGCAAATCGTCGCGCGTTACGAACTGGGCGTGCGCGAGCGAAACGTGCGCGTCGTATATCTGCGTCCATTCCCGCACCAGTACGGCAAGCTTTCCATCGAAAAGACCAACGTCGAGATCGTTCGCCAGATTGCCGACGATCTGCGCGGGCACGGATTCCGGCTCGGCCGCGCGACGCCGATTCCGCTGTATCGCGGAAACAGCGCTATCGCCGTCGGCGTTGCCGTGCTTGCGGTGCCCTCGCTTTTCGTGCTGCTGCTGGGTTGGCTGGGCTGGTACCGGCCTTCGTTTGCGGCACTTGCGTATCTCGTAGCAATCGGCATCTACGTCGGCGGCTACGCGTCGCATCACGATCTGCTTGGGCGTTCGATCGTCGCGCTCATCGGTGCGCTGCTCTTCGCTACGGCGGCATTCATGGCGCTCGCGCCGGCATTCTCGCAAGAGCCGGCGCCGTCGACGAATGCGCAGATTGTGCGCAGTTTGGGCTGGACGCTGGTTGCGACCGGCGTTGCGCTGCTCGGGGCACTGGTGGTCGTCGGTATCATGAGTTCGCCGCTGACGATGGAAGAAGTCGAACCGTTCCGCGGCGTGAAACTCGTGCTGGCACTGCCGCCGATTGTCGCATTGGCGCTCTATCTCTTCACCGACCGCTACGATTCCGGCATTCGCAGCGCGCGTGAGGCGTTCGCCGCGCCGATCCGCATCTATCAGTTGCTGCTCGCGTGCGTCGTCATCGGCGCAGGCGTGCTCGTGCTGATGCGCAGCGGAAATCAAAGCGACATCGCTCCTTCCGGCTTCGAACTCTCACTGCGCCATCATCTGACCGCGCTGCTGAGCGTACGTCCCCGCTTCAAGGAGTTTCTGGTCGGCTTTCCGTTCATGATGCTGCTGCCGGCATTGCGCCGAACGGATCGCCGCGCCGCGGGGATCATTTTTTCGCTGGGTATCGGCGTGGGCATAGGCGATGTCATCGACACGTTCTCGCACTTGCATACGCCGCTGCTCATATCGATCGTGCGGGTCATCTACGGCCTGGTCATCGGTGCAATCATCGGCTCGATTGCGATTGCCGTGTATCGCCGGCTGGACGCGCGGAGGACGCCGAGCGACCTCGTACCCCCCGGCGTGCCGGGGGAACTGATTGAAGCCTAGGTCTTGCGGTTTTTGATCTCCGGCTATTACGGCTTCGACAATCTGGGTGACGAGGCGCTGCTGCGGGTCATCGTGTCCCAACTGCGATCGCGCCATCCGTACAGCGAGATCGACGTGCTCTCCAACAAGCCCGAGTCGACCGCGCACGAGCTTCGCGTCGAATCTACGCCGCGCTGGGAAGCCAAAGCCGTTCGCAGCGCAATCGATCGCGCGGACGTCGTGCTTTCCGGCGGCGGAGGTTTGCTGCAGAATGCAACGAGTCTGCGCAGCCTGGTGTATTATGCCGGCATCATTCGGACCGCCGCGCGCGCGAATCGCAAAGCGATGATCTTCGCACAGTCCATCGGCCCGCTCGATTTTTGGGGACGCGCGCTCGTCAAAGAGTGCTGCAAAGGGCTTTCCGCCGCCACGGTTCGCGACAAGCGATCGATGCAGTTGCTCGCTCCGCTCATTCCGCAGGGAACGCGTTTGGAACGCACGGCGGATCCCGTGTTTCTATACGACGCTCCCGATGAAGACGTCGATCTCTCTGCCGAAGGGCTCGGGCCGCAGAGCGACCCGCTGGTCATCGTCAGCGTGCGTAAAGCGGCCGGCATGAAAGATCGTCTCGATACGGTGGCGCACGCTGTGGACCGGATGACGAACGAGCATGGCGCTCGCATCGCGTTTCTTCCAATCGGCGGAGCTGCCGATGCCGAGGTCTCGACGCTGGTCATCCGCAAATGCAAGACCGCTCCCGTGCTGCTGCCGGAATGTACGCTCGAGCGCGCCGCAAACATCATTCGCCGAGCCAAAGCGGTCGTCGGGATGCGACTGCACGCGTTGATTCTCGCCGCACGCTACGAGGTGCCGTTCATCGCGATTCCCTACGATCCGAAAGTCGGCGCGCTTTGCGAGGATTTGGCGTATCCCATGCAGCCGCTCTTCACGTTGAATCCCCCCGGGCCAAAGCCTGAACACGAAGCGGTGGACGCGTTCATTGACGCGTTTTGGCAGCGCCGCGAGCAGTTGGCGGCCCACCTGCACGGCGCGAGCGACCATATGCGCCGGCTTGCTCTGCGCAATTTCGAGGTCCTGGACGAGCTGCTTGCCGAAAAGCGGACTTCCCCATGAGTAAGACCGTTCAGCGCGATTACCGCGACACGTTGAATTTGCCGAAAACCACCTTCCCGATGAAGGCGGATTTGCCCACGCGCGAGCCCGATCGGGTCGCGTGGTGGCAATCGCAGCGCGTGTACGAGCAGCGGTTAGAACGCAACAGTTCGCGACCGCCGTGGATTCTGCACGACGGGCCGCCCTATGCGAACGGCAACCTGCACATGGGCCACTTCCTGAACATGGTGCTCAAAGACATGTTCGTGAAGATCGCGCTGCTCGACGGAAAGTGGGCGAAATTCGTGCCGGGCTGGGACATGCACGGCCTGCCGATCGAGCTGGAAACGCTCAAACATCTGAAGATCAAAGATTTTCACGACATCGATCCGATCGAACTGCGCACTCGCTGCAAGGAACGCGCGCTGCATTGGCTCGACGTGCAGCGCGAGACGCGCATGCGCATGGGCACGTTCGGCGACTTCGAGCATCCGTACCGCACGATCGATCCGTCGTTCGAAGCGACGATCGTCGATGCGTTGGCCGACTTGGCGCAGAACGAGCAGCTGTACAAAGGCCTGCGCTCCACGCTGTGGTGCATCCACGACGAAACGGCGCTCGCCGAAGCGGAGATCGAATACAAGGAAAAGGTCTCGCCGTCGGTCTTCGTCCGGTTCGCGGCAAATGCGCCGCAACGCACGGCCATCCTCAAAGCGTTCGGGGTGCCGGAGGCTTCCGAGCCGCTGAGCTTCATCATCTGGACGACGACGCCGTGGACGCTTCCCGCCAACGTCGCCATTGCGCTCGAGCCGGATGCGCGATACGGCCTCTACCGCTTCAAACACGAGGTACTGGTACTGGCTGAGGCGCTCGCCGCGCAAACGATCGGCGAAGATTTCGGACAAGCGCACGAACTCGGTTCGGTAACCGGTGAGGCGCTGCGCGGCCTTGCGGTGCGCCATCCGTTTCTCGATCGCGATTCCGCGATCGTCACGGCGGATTACGTCGATCTGGAAACGGGAACCGGCGCAGTGCACACGGCGCCCGGTCACGGCGCGGACGACTTCGAGACGGGGCTGCGTTACAATCTGCCGATTCTCAATCCGGTCGACGCTCGCGGCGTTTTCACCGCAGACGCCGGCCCGTACGCCGGCATGCACATTTGGAAGGCAAACACCAAGATCGTCGAGGATCTGCGCGCAAGCGGCGCTCTGTGGAACGCGTACGAGTATACACACAGCTATCCGCACTGCTGGCGCTGCCACAATCCGGTAATCTTCCGGGCGACGTCGCAATGGTTCATTGCGATGGACCAAAACCTGCTGCGCAAGCGCACGATCGAGAGCGCGAAACATGTCGCCTTTACCCCGGAATGGGGTCGCAAGCGCATGGACCAGATGCTCGAGCAGCATCCGGAGTGGTGCATTTCGCGTCAGCGCACGTGGGGAACGCCGATTCCCGCGCTCATCTGCACGTCGTGCGGTGAATCCACGCTCGATCCGCAAGTCGCGCGCAAAGCCGCGGAGCATTTTCGCGCGTATGGCGCGGACACGTGGTGGAGCGACCCGGTAGAGACCTTCTTGCCTGCGGGATTCACGTGCCCGCGCTGCGGCGGCGGTTCGTTCGAAAAAGAGAAGAACATCGTCGACATTTGGTTCGAGTCCGGAGTAACGCATCTGGCCGTCCTCGGACACGACGGCTTGCCGTGGCCGTCGGATTTGGTGCTCGAGGGCGGCGATCAATACCGCGGCTGGTTCCGCAGTTCCATCGTCACCGCAACGGCGATCAAGGGTGCGGCGCCGTACCGGCACGTGGTGAAAAACGGCTGGGTGAACGACGAGCACGGCCGGCCGATGAGCAAATCGCTCGGTACCGGCATCGATGCCGAAGACGCGATGCAGAAGTGGGGCGCCGATGTTCTGCGCCTGTGGTCGGCGTCCGTGGAATTCGTCGACGACGTACGGTTCGGACCGAACGTGGTCGATCAAGTCAGCCGCGTCTACCGCAACATCCGCAACCGTGTGCGCTTCATGATCGGCAACGTCGACGACCTGCGTCCGCAAGACGTCATCTCGCGCGAGCAGATGGGCTGGTTCGATCGCCTTGCGTGCGACGTGACCGATCAATGGGTCACGCGCGTGCGCGAGCATCTCCTCGGCTACCGGCTGCACGACGCCTATCTCGAAATCATTCGTTTCGAAGGCGACGACCTTTCGAGTTTTTATCTCGACGCGCTGAAAGATCGCCTTTATTCGAGCGCGGCCGGCGCTGCGCGCCGGCGAAGCGCGCAGAGCGCGTTGCTGCGCATTCTCGAGCAGTTTCTCGTCGTGCTTGCGCCGCTGCTCTCGTTCACGGCGGAGGAAGCGTGGCAGTCGCTTCCGGAGCCGCTGCGCGGCGAGCGCAACAGCGTCTTCGATCTGTCGCTTGCCGCGGCGAAGCCTGTTTCCGCCGAAAACATCGCCGCATGGGAGAAACTCAGAGACTTGCGCGCGTGGGTTGCGGCAAGCGAAGGCCGGCGCGACTACGAGCTGCAGGCCAAACTCACGCTGCCTGCGGCGTGGTACGAGCGGTTCGCCGCGCACGCCGATGACGTGCGCGAAGCACTCGTCGTGTCCGGTCTAACGCTGGAATGCGACTCGACCCTGGAAGATGACGTGCATGTGGGCGAGCTGCTGCCCGCAGACGGAGACAAATGCGCACGCTGCTGGAAGTACCTGCCGCTCGGAAGCGATCCGGCACATCCGGCATTGTGCGCGCCGTGCGCGCAAATCGTTACGCAGAGTGAGCCAGCGTGAGGTGCCGCGACGAGTGTACGAAAACGTGTGAAACGGATGCCGGGCGATGATGCGCCGCTTTGAGCGCGGCCAGCGCGTCGTCTGACGGCAGCACGAGCGAAATCGGCAGCCGCTGCAGCAAACGGCGGGAACGCACCCAATCGATGACGCGAAGCAAATCGCCGGACGAGAGCGTTTGTGCGGTTTGCAGGTCCAATGCGGCGATCTCGCGCTTCGAGCGGTGCCGCGTTTGGCGCCGATGCGCAGCTTTGTCGCCCTCGCGTCCGATGCGGACTCGAACCTCGCTGGCATGCGCGGGAAGCGACAACTCGCCGCGCAGAACGCGCTCCCCCAGCGCGATGGTAACGGGAATATGCAGACAGATCATGCTGCGCTCGTCCATGTCGTCCTCCATGTGGATCTGTCCGACAAATATCGCAGACAATGGAGCAGCAATGACGAACGCTGCGTGAATGCGGCTTCCGCCGCCCTTCTCAGGTTCTTCTTATCTTCTCGGACGTTTGAGCGGTCGATCCGAAGCGCGGATGACGGTCAGTGCTCTGCCGTCGATCTCGAAGAGATTGAACGCTTTGATTGCCGCGTCGGCCGTTCGATCGTCGCTGACGTTGACGTATGCATAGCCCTTCTTGCGGCGGCTCCGGCGATCGCGCGGAAACGTCACGTCGTCCTCGCCCGCGCCGAACTGCCTGAAGAGCGCGAGCAAGTCCGCCTTGCTGGCCTCACGCGGATATCCCGCAACGAAGAGACGTATCATGCTTCCTCTAGGACGCTATCGCGAAAAGCCGCCCAAGCCCCTGCTTCGATGGCCGTGCGCGCTTCGCGCATCAACGCGTTGAGCACGTAGACGTTGTGGTAGGACAGCAGCCGCGGTCCGAGCATCTCGCCCGCGCGGAACAGATGCGCGAGATACGCGCGCGTGAATGTCGTGCACACATAGCAATCGCATTCGGGATCGATCGGCGTAAAATCGCGCGTATACGCCGCGTTGCGGATTGCAAACTCGCCGCGGCGCGTCATCGCGCGGCCGTTGCGTCCGCAGCGCGTCGGATAGACGCAGTCGAACATGTCGATGCCGCAGTCCACCGCCATGACGATGTCGCGCACGGTTCCCACGCCCATCAGGTACCGCGGTTTGCGTTCGGGCAAGAGCGATGCCGAGAAGCGCGCGAGACGGTGCATTTCTTCGCGCGTCTCGCCCACGGACAAGCCGCCAATCGCGTATCCCGGAAGATCGAGTTCGACGATGGCGCTTGCGCTGCGCTCGCGCGCGGCCAAGTCGAGTCCGCCCTGCATGATCGCAAAAAGCGCGGTTGCCTCGGGACGTTTGCGCGCGGCGGCGCTGCGCTTCGCCCATTCGGCGGAAAGGCGCACGGATTCGTCGATTGCCTGCGCATTCGCGGGTAACTTCACGCAGACGTCGAGCTGCATCGCCACGTCGACGCCGACGGATTCCTGAAACGCCAGCACGTTTTCCGGCGTAAAGCGATGGCGGCTGCCGTCCAGATGCGAAGCGAACGTAACGCCCTGTTCATCCAGCGTGCGGCGTGATTCCAAACTGAAGACTTGGAAGCCGCCGCTGTCCGTGAGGATGGGGCCGTGCCACTGCATGAATTCGTGCAAACCGCCCGCCGCAACGAGCAAATCGAGTCCCGGCCGCAGCCACAGATGATACGTGTTCGACAGAATGATCTGCGAATGCGCGCTGCGGACTTCGTCCGGCGTGAGCCCCTTTACCGTCCCGGCGGTGCCGACCGGCATAAACGTCGGAGTCTCGACGATTCCGTGACGCAGCTGCAGCGTTCCGCGCCGCGCACTCCCATCGGCTGTGATGAGCTTGAAAAATGAGTTTGTCATGGTGAGGTATCGAACCACCCCGAGCGAAGTCGAGGGGCCTCGACAGTGCCTCGATACCTCACGATGACAATGTACGCTTCGCCGCCGTATATTCGGGCGGCGGATCCGTTTGAAATTCCATATCGCGGCCGCTCGTGGGATGGCGGAACGCGAGGCGCCAAGCGTGGAGAGCTTGACCGGGCAAGTCGAAACGCGAATCGGTTTTGCCGTAAATCGGATCGTTTACGAGCGGATGTCCGAGTGCGGCCATGTGGACGCGAATCTGGTGCGTGCGCCCCGTTTCCAAGCGAAAGAGTACCTCTGCGGCGTTGTTCAAACGCTCGCGCACTTCGTAGTGCGTGACGGCGGGTTTGCCGTCGGCGGTAATCGCGTACTTCAAGCGATTGTGCGGATCGCGGCCGACTGCGCCGTCGATCGTGCCGCGCGCATGTTGCGGAACGCCGGTCACGAGCCCGAGGT
>Ga0070735_10005791_pt1 | contig 10176 bp, 6 predicted proteins | sample Coa_R1_FD_66443 | JGI IMG/M metagenome (GOLD analysis project Ga0070735, IMG submission 66443) | Surface soil microbial communities from Centralia Pennsylvania, which are recovering from an underground coalmine fire - Coalmine... | ecosystem: Environmental > Terrestrial > Soil > Unclassified ... | reverse complement strand
TCGGATCACCGTTTTCGGCAGCCGGTTCTGCGGACCGCTTTGCAGCGTCAGTGAAATCAGATTTGCTGTATTGCGCCCCACGTCGACCGAGGCATCCAGCGCCGAGTGAACGGGCGTATCGAAGCCGCGCGAGGCAACAATGTCCTCTGCATGGATCGTGCCAACGTAATGGCCGCTGGACGGCACGTAGCTGACCTGCGCCGCCAGGTCGTTTGCGCGCAGTTCGAAGGGGACGGAGCGCTCATTGAAAATAGCCAGCCCGTTGTTGAGGACGGTGCGCCCGATCTGCAGGTTAAAGATCTCGTCCGTTGTGGACGCATTTGAAGGGTGCTTCGGCTGGGGCTGATTCGTGCTGCCGCCCGGATTCACGATCAGATGGATAACCGGGTGGTCCGCCTCAAGATAATTCAGCGCAATCTTGGGGCGGAAAAAAGAAAGAATCTGCAGGCGCACATAAAGGCGGTCGAGATGCGCATAGGGCACCTGGCCTGGGGCCTCAAGCCCGTGGATGGTAAGGTCATCGATTTCGAACGCCAGATGGGTCAGCCGCCACCCGAACTGCTTCATCTCAACCCGACCGCCGGTCGAGTCCTCCAGACGAGCGATAATCACTTGCCGGATGCGGTTCTTAAACGATGGCGTCGAGGCGTAGATCGCCAGCCCCACGATAATGATCGCGATGATGCCGACAATCCACAGGAAGAACGTGAGCACGATCCTGCCCATGCGCCGGCGCGGCCGCGGCGGCGGGGCGGGCGCTGATTCATGCTCGGGCACGGGCAGGACACTCATTGATTTGGGTTCCCCGGGTTTGTGCTGTTGGTGTCGAAATCCGCGCTGAACGCCTGATCCACAATGCGAACATTCCCCTGATCGCGCAGGCTGCCCAGCCAGTCCTGAAACAGTCCGCTGACCTGCTGCTGCAGCAGGATTTCACGGATGCGCGGTGCCACCACATCCAAAGGCGGTGCCGCCTCGTGATTCTTCTCGAGCGCGGGCACGAGTGTCTTGTGGTAATAGGTCGAAATCTGATCCGGCGCGACGCGGATGCCGCTCCGAAAACGAAGGTCAATAAACCGGATGATGGCCAGCCGCTGGCTCCAGCGTTCCCGCACCTGCTCCAACGTGAGCCCGTTTGCCTTCAGAAAAGTATTCCAGCCGTCTTCCGTTGTGCAGTGGTATTGCCGTTCGCACGCGGGAATCATCTTCCGCAGGTCCTCAATGGATTTGGCGACTTCCGGCCCCGCTGTCGTTACGGATTGTTGTTGCTCCTTCATCTGCTGCATGATCAGCGTCCGGTCGATGAGCCGGCGCAGCGCGCGGTCTGGCGTGTTTTGTCCGGGTAGTACCTGAAGCGGTTCAAGGGCAGAGAAGCGCATTTCCTGCCAGACGTCGCTCTGCAGCATCACATCCGAGCCGACGATGGCAACAACGTGATCGAGTGCGACAGCGCCTGGCAGCACGGCCGGCGGCGGCTCCGGAGGCTGCACAAGGGCTTGCGGGGACGGAGCTGCATGGCCCTGCGGCTGTGCCGTTTGACCCTGTGCGGGCGCGGTCGGGCTGGGCGTCGTCCCCTGCGGCTTCGCGGTTTGGGTATCCGTCTGCGCCTGAGTTGTCTGCGCGCCTACGCCTGGCACGGCGACACTCAGGACAAATGCCACAACCGGAATGAGCGCGCCGCGATTCATCAAAACGCCTGCCCGATGCTGAAGAAGAAATTGAAGTGGCCGGCCTGCCCATAGCAAGGCGACGTATCCCCGTGTACGCAGGTTCCTGAGGTCGGCTTGCCGTAAGTCACGATGACCGGATAAACGGGGGGATTCAGGTTATAGCCCACGTCGATCCTTACCGGGCCGATCGGCGTGTGATAGCGCGCGCCCACGCCCAGGGTATGCGAAAAATCATTGAAGTCGCAGGTTCCGGTGCGGTTCGTGCTCGACGACCGTGTTACCTGCTGCTGCACCGTTGCGGAAAGGTATTGGGGCGCAGTGCACGTGTAGCTGTGCGGCTGCTTGATGCGGAGAAGCGACGGCCAGATATCCGACGAGTTGTTGAAGACATTCCCCATATCGTGGAACAGCACGAAGCCCAGCGACTTTCCGAAATACGGAAGCTGCGGATTCGGGAGACGCAATTCCGTCTGATTCACAAAGACTCCGGCGCCGCCGATTGGAAAGCCGGTAATGGAATCGCGCGGCCCGGCGGAATTGAGCGGAAAGCCACGCAGCGATTCCGGCCCACCGGCATACAGGCGTTCCGGCAAGGGGATGGACTCGTATTTGCCTTCCCCATATACGCGTTCCAGGCCAAACCGAGTATTGCGCGCGAGCACGTAATTCTTGTGCGGACCGATCTGATAATAGGTGGAATTGCTCCAGTCAAAGTGGTCGAAGTTCGCTTCGGAATCCAGAAAAGAGTGGTCCGTCGCAAATTCCTGAATGCTGTTGTACATCCCCGAGCGCGCATCCAGCGGCTCCGGCCTTCGCGTATCCCGGATCCACGTGAGTTCCGGCCCACCGACGCGCACTGGTTCGGAGAGCAGCGGGATCAGGTTGGGCGCCACCTGAATCGTCGCGGCGTTGACTTTCACGCGGCGGTAAGAGACCTGGTAGATCAGCGTGTTGATGAGGTCTGGATGCTGCGTGAGCCGGATATCGCCCTCCGATGTGGACGAGGCGAACGTGACCACGTTTTGCGCGTTGATGTAGCCGCCACCCAGTGAGAACGCCAGCGAAGGATGATTCAGGAACCGCGGCGCATCGTACTCGGCCGTGATCTGTTGCTCGAGCGTGCCGTATTCGGAGCGAAACGTGATCGTCTGGTTGCGTCCGAACAGATTGATGCGCGAGACATCCAGTTCGACCAGCGGACTGACGCCAAAGTGGCCGTTGGGCGAGCAGGAAAACGAGGAAGGATTGATGCCGAGCTGAATCAGGCTGATCGCGTTCGGGCAATTCGTGTTGGGCGTCCCTGTCTGCGCCTGCAGCCCGGCGCCGTAGACGATATCCCACCGGCGCGCCTCGTCAAACTGCAGCAGAACATTCTTCCGCGGCTGATCGCCGCCTGGATTCTCCACGGCGACATTCACCTGGTTGAACAGCGTCAGGTTATAAAGCTGCCGTTGTGTCTCCAGCAGCTTCGACTGGTCCAGCGGCTGGCCAGCCTGCACCATCACCTGGTGCTCGATCGTGCTGTAGCGCGTGTAATGCAGTCCGCTGTTCACAATGTTACGAATGAAGATCTGATCGCCCGGCGTGACGTCCATGGCCACGTCAATCAGGTTTGGGTCTTTAGGCGAAGGCTTCTGCTCCAGAGTGACTTTGGCGTGGTCATATCCGTTATCCAGAAAATAAGCAAGGACCGCGTCACGGTCCGCTGCCAGGTTGTTGCCTGAATACGGCTGGCCGGTCTGCAGGCTGAGCTTCGGCTGAATCGCCGCCATTTGCGAGGCCGTCACGCCGTTCACCTTGTAGCTGCCGACCTTCTGCTGGATCCCTTCCGCGACGCTGTAGGTGACGCCGAGATTATGTTCTTGATTCTTCGGATTGACGCTGAGATCGCGAACTTCGGGCGTGACCTTCACGTTGGTGAAGCCGTTGTTCTGGTAAAGCGCGGTGATGGTGTTCACGTCGGCCGTTTGCAGTGCCAGCGAATAGGTTCCGTGCGGCACAAACAGCGAAGCCGGTTGAACGCTGAGCCGCTGCTTCAGTGTCCAGCTTCCGAAATAGTGATTGCCGGTAAGACCAACGGAAGCGATCCGGTCGCGCGGGCCCAGAGTGACGTCGTACGTGACGCGTGTCAGCCCGTCATGGCTGTCCACGATGTGCGTCACCTTGGCATCGAAGTAGCCCTCGCGCTGGAAATAGTCGCGAATGCGCTTGCTGCCCGCATTGAGCAGGTCTTCGTCGAGAGTCCCCTCCGTGTAGATCGGGACCAGAGACTTGATCTTGCCGCGGCTGAGGTGCGCTCCCTCCACGATGACCCGGACAATGGGTCCCCGGTCCGCCTGAAAAGTGAAATTCAGATGGTTCTTCGCGGGGTCGTATTGCTTCGATGTCAGACTGACGTTCGGTTCCAGCCGCTGCTGCTTCTGGTAGGTATTGCGGATATTCGCGAGCGCATGACTGACCGTTTCCCGGTTCACTTTTGCATTGCTTTTGAGCTTGGCTTTCTTGCGGAAGGTATGCAGATCCATTCCGCTGTCGCCCTGAACGTTGACCTCCCCGATTCGGGCTCGGTTGCCAGCCTTCACATTGAACTGAATGTCTTCCAGCGCGTGAGCGGGATCCACCCTGGTGTGGTGAACAATCGATCCGGCGTAGAAGCCGTTCTCCTGAAGCGTTTGCTCCAGCAATTCAGTCGCGCGGTCCACCTTCGGTTGCGTAAAGGGCGTTCCCGCATTCAGGCGTGTGGAGTAGTTCAGCTGATTGTTCAGCTGCACGTTACTGATTCCGCGCACCAGCACGCGGCCGATGAACAGGGCCGGCTTGCCGGTGAAGGTGAGAATGACTCCATCGGCCTGCTTCTGTCCGTCAACGGCAATGCTGTCGAAGAGGCCGCTCGCATACAGCCGGCGCAGGCTGTCACGAACCTTGATGGGTTCGAGCGGTTGATTCGGTTGCTGCTCGAGGCGCTCCGGAAGCGGCTCGAGGTCCGCTTTGGAGACTCCAGCAAATCGAATATCCAGCACCTTCAGGCCGGTCCATCCCTGCAGTACGTCGGAAGTGGGTACCGGAGCCGGTGTTGCCGGGGGCTGCGCCTGCACATTGTTATAGGAGGGTAAAACGCTGCCCGGAGGAACCGGCGGCGTGCGCTTCTGCTGTTCGACCGGCGACTGCGGGTTCGGCGGCTGCTGGGTGGGCACGATCGGCTGCTGCTGCGCATGACAAAGTGCGGGCAGCGCCGAAAGCACGAAGGCGACGATCCACACGAGCAGGAATCCCGGCGCGGTCGCAGGGACTCTGTGGCCGGACCGAACGTCCGCTCGTCGTTGCAATTCAGGAAAATCTCGCGAACCCAAACCGCCCTCGTACCGATGCGAAAAGCTGCTTGAATCGGGAGTGCTCTTGACGGCTGAATCCCGCGCTGCCTCTCATCGCGAGCCGCGCACCCTCGCCCCGCCTCGCTGTCTGGAAAGGTGAGATGCGCGAATGCTCAAGATCGTCCTCCGCTGCTCAGTCCAGTGCGATGCAATAAATTCTTATACTACTCAGGGATGGCGGCTTCGTCTCAGATCGTTGCAGAACGCTACTCGCGTCAGGCGCTCTTCCCTGGAATTGGACCCGGCGGCCAGGAAAAGTTGCTGCGCGCCCATGTTGCCGTGGTGGGAGTTGGCGCCACCGGCGCTGCCGCGGCCAGTTTGCTGGCTCGCGCCGGCGTGGGCACTCTCACGCTCATCGATCGCGACTTCGTAGAGGAGAGCAATCTGCAGCGGCAGGTGCTCTTCGATGAGGCGGATGCGCGCGAATCGCTGCCCAAAGCGGAAGCCGCGCGCCGCCGCATCGCCACCTTCGCCGGTGGAATCACCGTCCATGCCCGCGTGACCGACCTCGTGCCGTCCAACATTCACGATCTGCTGAACGGCGCGGAGATCGTCCTCGACGCTACGGACAACTTCGAAACGCGCTATCTGCTGAACGATTATGCCGTCGAGCAGGCCAGGCCCTGGATCTATGCCGCTGCCGTTGGCGCCTATGCCGTAACCATGAACATTGTTCCCGGCGACACCGCCTGCCTGGCGTGCCTGTTCCCCAAACCCCCGGGAGGCGCGGTCGAAACCTGCGATACCGCGGGAATCCTTAACTCTGCGGTGAACCTGGCAGCCTCCATCGAAGTCACCGAAGCCTTGAAATGGATCGTCGGCGCGCACGATACGATGCGGCGCACCCTGCTTTCCTGCAACTTGTGGTCGAACGAATGGGCCGAAGTTTCGGCCGCCAAACCCCGGCCGGATTGCGCCGTGTGCGGCCAACGAGACTTCACTCACCTGCGCGGAGAAGGCAGGCCGCACATCACCTTGTGCGGACGCAACTCGGTCCAGATTCACGAGCGCGCGCGCCCCATCGATCTGGCGCAGATGGAGGACCGCCTGCGCCCGCACGGCAGCGTCCGGCGCAACGACCTGCTCCTGCGCTTTGCGCGCGGTGAAATCGTCATGACCCTTTTCGCTGACGGACGCGCGATGATTCAGGGCACCAGCGATATTGCGGTCGCCCGCACATTTTATGCGCGTTTCGTGGGCTCCTGATCCGCCGCCACGCAAAAAGAGAAACGCCCCGGTTCACCACCGGGGCGTTTTTGTTGTTGCCTTTGCGCGAAGCGCGGTGACCTCGACGCCAGTCCTCAGAACTGGTTCCAGAGAAACTGGTTGTACACCTCGTGGTGGAACTGCACCTCCGCCGGCTTCACGAACGTACCCAGCAAACGCGGGCAGCGGTCCGCCGAAGCTTCCTTCAGATCGGCGTAGCGGCCCTTCACATCCTCACCGAGCAGCTTCGTCGTCCAGGTTGCGTTCCGGAAGTTCTCGATAGCCGTGTAGATGTTGTCGGGCAGGTACCGCTCCGCCTGGCGCAGGTTCTCCTGTTTCGATGTATCGCCCGTGATGCCAGTCTTGAAGACGGCCAGCATGACGAGGTACGGGTTCGAATCGGGCGCCACGGACCGGACTTCGACGCGCATGGAGCGCTCGTTGCCGATCGGGATGCGGATCATCGACCCGCGGTCGACGGCCGATGCCTTGATCTGGTTCGGAGCTTCGAAGTGCGGATCGAGGCGGCGGTACGCGTTGACACTCGAGTTCAGCAGCAGGCAGATGTCATTGCCGTGCGTCAGGATGCGGTCGAGGAACTCCCATCCGGCCTTCGAGAGCTTCTCCTCGCCCTTTGGATCCCAGAACAGGTTCTTGCCGTCTTTGCTGATCGACACGTTGGTGTGCATGCCGCTGCCGTTGACGCCCACTACCGGCTTAGGCAGGAAGCATGCCGTCATGCCCAGGCGCGTGGCCACCTGCCGGCAGATCAGCTTGTAGAGCTGAATCTGATCGGCAGCCGCGACGACCTCGCCGTAGCTGTAGTTGATCTCGAACTGCGAAGGCGCCACCTCAGGGTGGTCCTTCTCGTTCTCGAATCCCATCGAACGCTGCACTTCGGCCACGGTGTCAATGAATGTGCGCAGCGGATCACCGGGCAGCGAGTGATAGTAGCCGCCCGTATTGACGTACTCGAAGCGGCCCGTCTCGGGGAACCGACGCTCTGCATCGACACCGGCGAACAGGAACCCTTCAATCTCGTTCGCTGCGTTCAGGGTGTAGCCGTGCTTGTCGTAGGCCTCCTGGGCGAACGTCTTCAGCTGGCCGCGGGTGTCGCCGGCATAGGGGCTGCCGTCCTTGTCGATCACATCGCCATAGACGAGTACTTTGCCGGCCCCGAAAATGTCTGCCGGGGCGAAGTAGAACGACGACCAGTCGATTCCCAGGCGCAGATCGCTTTCCTTCTGCGCCGTAAAGCCGCGAATCGACGAACCGTCGAACGTAAGGTTCTCGTACGCGTGCAGCAGGAACTTCTTGTCGTAGTCGAGCATGTGCAGGCGGCCTTCCAGGTCACAGAACAGCACCGTGACCGCCTTAATGCCCTTTTGATCGGTGAGGTACTTCAGCCGCTCCTCTTTGATCTTGTCCAGTGCTACCCGCTTTTTGCGCTGCTCTTTGGCTTTGAGATTGAGTTCTTCCAGCTCTTCGTATGAAAGCGCCAGGAAATTCCGATAATCAGTCGACATGCCTCTCCTCTGAAGCGAAGGTTTTGGGGGTCCGATGCCGCGCCGGACTCAACCCAGACGGACGACGTGGGTCGCCTGGAACGCACTGCATGCTTCGCGGGGCCGGTGCCCCGGGTAAAGCTGCTCTGCAGTGTGGAGAAGGTTTGGCGGTGCCTTTTCAGAGTAACGCCCAGGAGATGTGCATGTCTCATAAATTAACGTGATGCGAGGAATCGCTCGCCGTTATGGGCGAAGGCGCCGTCTCGGTCTACTCTGGTTCAGTGAGCGCGCATCAGGCCGAAGCCGTCATCCTGCGGACGTGGCCGATTCATGAGGCCGACCAGATCGTGTCCCTCTTCACGCGCTCGCAGGGCAGGATCAAGGGCGTAGCGAGGTCCGCAGCCAGGTCGCGGCGCCGCTTCGGCGGAGCGCTGGAGCCGATGACCTGGGTTTCCGCCAGCTACGTGGAGAAGCCGAAACAGGATCTGGTGCGGCTCGACGCATGCGAAGTCATCGCCTCGCCACTCTCCGATCCCGTGGACTATACGCGAGCGGCGGCGCTGGCCTTCTACGCGGAGGTGCTGGAGGAAACCTTGCCGGACCACGATCCGCATGACGCCGTATTCCGCCTGCTGCTGGCGGTCCTTGCGCAGACCCGCACCAGTCGCATCTGGATGCCGGTCACCTATTTCTCGCTCTGGATGACGCGTCTGCTGGGCTGGATGCCGTCCGTGACCCAGTGCACGGAGTGCGGCGACTCGTTCGCGGGCGGCCCCGCATGGTTCCATGCGCAGGCCGACGGGCTCGTCTGCAGCCGGCATAAGCGACCTGCAGATCGCATCCTCAGCGCAGAATCCGTCGCTCTGGCGCGGAAGATATTCGAGTCTCCCATCGCGGCGCTGGGCGGCGAGCCGTGGCCCGCGGGGCGAGCCGCCGACCTGCGCAGATTCGCCACACAGTCTCTGGAGCGGCATCTGGAGCGCCGCCTGAACAGCGCGGCAGCGCTTCTCAAACTGACACAGGAGCGGCCGTGATCGCCGCATCTTTGCCGGATACCGCTCATCTACACTATTGGCTTCCACACAGTTTCGCCGGGGAGAACGATGAACATAGCAGGCACCGTTACTGACTTGATCGGCAATACGCCTCTCGTGCAACTGAACCGCGTCACCGCAGGCGCGCCCGGACGCGTCGTGGCGAAGCTGGAGAGCGCTAATCCCGCCAACAGCGTCAAGGACCGCATCGGCCTGGCCATGATCGAGGCCGCCGAGCGCGAGGGCAAGATCAAGCCGGGCCAGACAGTGCTGGTCGAGCCCACCAGCGGCAACACAGGCATCGCCCTGGCCTTTGCCGCCTCCGTCAAGGGCTACAAGCTCATCCTGACCATGCCGGACACGATGAGTCTCGAGCGCCGGGTTGTGCTGCTTGCCTTTGGCGCTCAGCTGGTGCTGACCCCCGGGCCCAACGGGATGAGCGGCGCGATCGCCAAGGCAAAGCAGATCCTTGCCGAGACTCCTCACGCCTGGATGCTGCAGCAGTTCGAAAACCCAGCGAATCCGAAGATCCACTTCGAAACAACCGGGCCCGAGATATGGAACGACACCGACGGGCAGGTCGACATGCTGGTATCCGGGGTCGGCACCGGCGGCACTTTGACGGGCGTCACCGAGTACATCAAGCCGAAGAAGCCGTCGTTCCGGGCCATCGCTGTCGAGCCCACCGACAGCGCCGTGCTTTCAGGCGGCAAGCCCGGCCCGCACAAGATCCAGGGGATCGGCGGCGGGTTTGTTCCCGACGTGCTGCGGACCGACCTGATCGACGAGGTCGTGCAGGTCACCAACGAGGCCGCCATTGCCATGGCGCAGCGCCTTCCGCGGGAAGAAGGCCTTCTCGTGGGAATCTCGTCCGGAGCGGCGGTCCACGCAGCCGTCGAGGTAGCGAAACGCCCGGAGAGCGCAGGCAAACTGATCGTTGCGGTGCTGCCTGATTTCGGGGAGCGCTACCTGACGTCCGTCCTCTTCGAGAATCTGCGGCACGAGGCACAGAACCTGAAGACGGCGAATGTATAGCCCCCCCCGGGGGTATGGTTCACGTATTTGCCTGAATCGGCAGGAGTTTCAGGGTAATACCCTGAGGGGGTAGTGGGTCAGTTTGAAATCCACAGACTCGCATCGATTCTCAGACCGTGGCATGATGGTGGTATGCAAAAGCGGTCAAGCAAAATGGACTTTGCGCAGAATGCCCTGCGCGTGGTGGAAATATCGACGGGCGAAGCCCTGGCCCCCAGAAAGAAGAACGCTGCCGCCGTTGCTCTCGGGAGACGCGGCGGATTGAAGGGTGGGGTTGCGCGGCGGGAGAAGCTGTCTCCTGAGCGGCGCAGAGAGATTGCCTCCGCTGCCGCTCGAAAGAGATGGGCGCACGAAA
>Ga0070735_10005790_pt1 | contig 10177 bp, 9 predicted proteins | sample Coa_R1_FD_66443 | JGI IMG/M metagenome (GOLD analysis project Ga0070735, IMG submission 66443) | Surface soil microbial communities from Centralia Pennsylvania, which are recovering from an underground coalmine fire - Coalmine... | ecosystem: Environmental > Terrestrial > Soil > Unclassified ... | reverse complement strand
TACGACTGGCTCCGCGACGCGCCCGGGATGGATGCGCAGCTCAAGGCTCACGCCATCGAACGGCTCGACCAGTGGCTCACCTGGTACGGCGTCAAGGGCTACCTGCGCAACAAGCCGACGTCGAACTACTACTGGGGCTACCTCACCACTCTGAGCTTCGCCGGGCTCGCTGCTTCGGGCGAGTCGCCAGCGGCGGATGCCTGGCTCGGACGAGCGAAGGATGCCCTCACTCAGCGCGTGTTGCCGACGTTCCGGGATGAGCTTGTAGGCGGAGGATGGCCCGAGGGGTGGCAATACGGGGAGTACACCACGGCGGAGATCGCGCTCGTGTCCCGCGCCTTCGAGACGGGAGCGGGCCTGGACATCGTCAGCAAGCTCCCATGGCTCTCACAAGTGATCGGACACCACGTGCACGCTCTCCTGCCGGACGAGCACTCCGTGTACGATGGCGGGTCCTGGGATGAGCACCCACCGAAGCCATCCGCGCTTGCGCTGACGGCCGCGGTCGTGGCGCTCGAAGGCGTCGACGACGCTCGCGTCGCCGAAGCGCGCTGGCTGATCGCGCACGCGCTGCCACCCCTGAGGCGCGAGCGCGCGTGGGTAGGGCTCCTCGCGGACCGGCCCGGAGCGGTCGAGCGGTCCCCGCGCGAGGGCGCACCCACCAGCTTGCATCTTTCCGGCATCGGGCTGACGTTCGTGCGCAGCAACTGGTCGCCGCACGCCGTTTGGGCGTCCTTTCAGGCCGGCCCTTGGCTCGCCGAAGACCATCAGGACGCCGATCAGGGGCACTTCGAGATCTTTCGCGGCGCCGATGGCCTCGTCGTCGACGGCGGAGACTATGAAGGCTCGGCGACGATCAATCACAACACGCTCCTCGTCGACGACGGCGGGCGGCATCTCAACTACCCCCCCAACCAAGGGGTCTGGGGGGCGAAGGTACGGACGACGCGCTTCGCGGACGACGGCGTCGCAGCAGTCGCCGTCGGTGACATCGGAGAAGCATACGCCCCGTCGTGCGCCGAGGACGGTTGCCCGGAGCGCTCGGTACGGCAGCTGGTGCGGACCTTCGTGTTCGTACGCCCCAGCCTTCTCGTCCTGGACGATCGGGTCGTTCTCGAGCGTCCCGAATACGACGTGACCTGGGCTGCGCACGTGACGACGAACCCCAAGCTCGCAGGCTCGCTCGCAAGCGCCGTCGTGGGCCACTCACGCGTGGACATTCGAACCATCGAGCCGGAGAACGCTGAAGGCGTCATATTGCGAGAGCCCACGCCATCGGGTGAAGGATCTCACCGAGCCGATCATCCATGGGGCCCCATGTGGCGGATCGAAGTTCCGAGCCCTCGCGGCACGCTCGAACGAGGCTTTCTGCAATTCATCACCGTGGATCGCGCCCAGGCAGCAGCCCCTGAGGCACGACGCGTGTTCGGAGAAGGGACCCACGGCTGCGTTGGAACGGTCGAAGGACGGCGGATCGCGGTGCTCTTCGCCGATCCGAAGAAGGGAGGGCGCGCCCCGCTGGGCAACGGCGCGGCGCTCGTCGTGGTCGCCGGCCTCGAACCAGGGCAGCGCTACAGGGTCTCGGTCAGTGCGGCCGCCTCCTGTCTTTTCGAGATCTCTCCCACGAGCGACACCTCGGCATCCGTGGCCACGGCGGGGGGGTTCGTTCGGGCGAACCTCGCGGAATGCGGGGCGCCGTGAGCACCAGCTAGGCTGGGCGGAAGGGGCGCGGACCGCCCCCATCCCACGCGAGGAATTCGGCGACCGCCCCCTGGTCTTTCGGGTGAATGACGAGGTGCGTGCGCGTCGCGCGGTAAATCTCATCCACAGGCTCTCCTTCGTCGCCCTCCTCTTCAGCCCACGAGCCGAGGTTGATGTACGTCGCCGTTCCGTCGTTGATTTCAATCCTCGCGGGCGTGTGGGTGTGACCCATGACGACGAAGGCGGCGGGAAAGAGCCGCGCGAGGTGCGCCGCGCTCTCGATCATTCGCTTCTCCGGTAGCGCTATCCGCCGTCTGGCCAATCGACGGTCCCCCAGCGCCCAGGCAACGACGAGGCAGGGCGCCGCCCACCACGAGTGCATCGCGTGCGTGGCGGTCAGAAGGCCGACGACGAAGACCGTGACCACGGCGGCGAATCCGAGCGCGAGCCGGTCGAGGAGGACGCTGGCCAGAATGCCGCCCACGGTGCGAGTCAAAGGCGCAACCTGAAGTGCCGCGAGCGCGTGAATTCGTTCGATGCCGACGCGCGTCGCCTGCGCGAGGAGCGCCATTGCGCCGTCGTGCTCTTTCCTGAGCCTGCTCGCGGCTCCGGAGAGGAGCTCGTGGCGAAGTCGAAGGAGCTCGCGGATGGCGCCCGCGAAGCGCGCGACGAGCTGAAGCAGTCCGCCCGCGCCCAGCTTCGTTGCGAACGTCACGTAGTGCCCGATGCCGTGCGCATCGTGCCCGTACTCGTGCATCCCGCGGGTCCGTCGGACCACAAAACGTAGGAGCACGTCCGAGACGCTGCGGGCCATGCGGCGTGGGTCCGCCGCCGAGAGGGGCGCCATGACGTACTGGCTCGCGCAAAAGGGATCGTACTGATGCCCGTGCTCGATGTACGCGAGCCCTGCAGCGTAGAAAAACCACGGGTGGAAGACGATGCGCTGCTCGAACGCGGGGCCATCGATCGCGCTGTTCTGCGCGGCGCGCGCCCGTGCGAGGAGCAGCGCGCGGAGGTCGTCCTTCACTGCGTCCCAGTACAACTCGAGGTCGTGGTTGCCATGGACAAAAGCGAGCGCGTGCCCCGCGGCGACGAAGTCCGCGAGCGCGTCGAACACGTCACGATGGCGCTCGACGACCAGCCGCAACTTGATGCGGACATGGTCGACGGCGTTACCCAGGCCATGCTCGCGCTCCTCGTCGCTACGCTCGGTCGCCAACTCAATCCCCTCGGCGCGTACCGCCATCCCGACGAAGTCGATGAAGTCGCCTGCAACGACGAGGCGCCAGCGGGCGCTCGGAGGCGCGACCGTCCTATAGTGTCTGATCAGCTTGACGAGATCCTCGTCGACGCGGCGCGAACGGGGAATCGGATGGCCGAAGTCGTTCAGGTCGCTCCCGAGGTGCACGTCGGATAGGACGAGCAAGCTCTCCACAGCCAGTGTCAACGCAAGACCTAGACCCGCCACGACGAGCAAGCAGGATGCGCCTGCCTGGCGCGCCGAGCGTTCATGTCGTGCGGGCAGAGCTATCGCGGCGCGAGGTGACCCAAGGCACCGCGATATCTCGCCACGTTGGCCCGGGGAGTGCTTGACGGACCCTAGCGTCGCCCTCTCGTCAATAGGCATCTTCTCTATTTGCCAGCGAGCGCGACATGAAGGGAGCCAAGCCCATGAGTTCGACACAGACGTCTCGAGCGGATTCGCCTCAACGGGCCGACTCGAAGGTCGAGCGCTGGAAAAGCATGGTTTCCGTCGGGACTCTGGTCGCCATGGCTCCGGTGATAGCGCTCGTCGCTGTCTTGCTCATCGGGTCGGTGCTTCCCATTGTCGTCCTCGGAATGGTCGGGACCTTGGTCGTAGGGCCGCATGGGCGCGCGCAAGCCTCCAGGACTCCTCTGGGGCCGCACGGAACGCTGCAGACGCCGCGAACACTGGCGGCGCCGACGACGGCGTAGCCGACACCGACGAGCGAGCGGTACGAAGCTACGGGAGCACGGCACGCGTCGTGCCGCGGCGCGCCGCAAATGCACGACCGACGAGCGCTCGTTCTCATTGTGGACAACGCCGAAGGCACTCTGCCAATTTTGCTCGCGGAGGGCCTTGCTCGTCACGACGTCGAATTCGCCCGAAACGCGTTCGACGCCATTTGTCGTATCAACTGCTCGGGGCGCCCGCACGACGTCATCTTCTGCGACTTGGCAAGTAAAGATCCGGGGCCAGGACTTTGGGCGTACCTTGCGCTCCTGCGCCCACCTGCCGCAGAGCGGATGGTCTTCGTCGCCTCGACGCCGTTGCCCTCGGAGACTACGGCGTTCGTGCAATGCATCCCGAACCCGTGCGTCGACCTACCCGTCGACCCGGAAGCGCTCGACGCTCTCGTGAATCGTCGCGCCGGCCCTCGAGGGCCGGGTCTCGCCCGACACGAGCCAGACGCCGAATGCTCGTCCGCGCTGCCCGAAACCGACAAGAGCGCATGAGGGGCGGTCTCTCGCCACGACAGGCTCCGTCCTCCCCGACGGCGGGGGCGACGGGAGCATCGCGGGCTCCGCCGACGGCACGCCGTTCACGTCCGTCGTCACGGCGTACTGGATCGGGGCGCCGGACAGCACCGCCACGACGGTCGTCTACGTGTTCGCTGAGCGCGACGTGCACACACGCTTGCTGCAACGTGAACGTCTGCACCGATGCGATGTGCGCAAGCGCAACGCTCGACGCGCCGGCCTGCGATCGCCCGCAACCTTCGCCCCTCGCGCACGCGTCTGCCCCTTCCCGCCGTCGCGGTGTCAATCGTCGGGGACGACCTCGTCGTGGATCTTTCGCGCGCCGTGGATCGGACGGCGCGTACCGGCTGACGCCGGGCGCTCGCAGACGCACCCGCTCGGCCAGACGCTGGTCGTCACGTTGCATCGCGCAGTGCCGCGTCCCGCGTCCCGCCGAGGCTGCGCCGCCCTCATCACTCGGGCTACTATTTGCATCTTCCCGTCGCTGGGTTCAGCGCGAACCCCATCGTGCAGGTGCACGAATGATTGGGGAGGCACATCCCGTGGATGGATGAAATCGCCGGGTCGTCGTTGCACGTCCAGTCCTGTCCAGGCGTACAAACGCACTTGCTGAGGAAGCTTTCCGGGCAGCACCACGCGATCGCGTTGATCGGCACCGACGTGCACCCGGCCTCCAAGAACGAGGCTCCGCTGGTTGTGCCCGGGCCCACGCAAGTCCACTGGACGGGTGGGTCCGGCGCGGCGCAAGAGGTCGCGCTGCGAGAGCACCCGGTGATGCATTCGGCGCCACCTTCGCTCGCGCCGCCTGCGTCATGTCCGGCAACTGCGTCGACCCCGACGGGGCCGCCGTCGGAATTCAAGCTTGCGGCACCATCCCCGGGAGCGTCCAATACGGCGCGTTCGGTTGTCGCGTCGCCGATCGCCGCGACCCCGGCGTCGGAGATGGCGGTGGGCGTGGTGCCGTCGCAGTTCACGCATACGTCGCCGTGGCAAGTGCAAGTCTGGCCGCAGCCAAGCGACGTGAGCGACAGAGCGTGTGCGGCAAGCACCACCGTCACCGCCGCGAAGACGTGTACCGTTCGACCCAAGGCGCGCCATTTTAGCCCGTTGCGATCGCTCGTGAAGGGCTCAGGAAGTACCCGCAGACGTTGACCAACCCCCTGCGCTTGTCGTGGATGCCCAGCTGGTTCCACGTGGCCATCTCGAAGAACTCTTCGAGCGTGCCGAGCCCTCCGCACATCGTCGCCGCCAAAGCCGGGGACCTTGATCGCGATGAGCGGGTGCCTCTCACGTGTAGAGCGTCCCCTCCTGCACGAAGCACAGCTCGTTGCCCCACGGGTCGGTGACGTAAAACGACTTCTCGCCCCAGGGCCGGACGATCACGTCGCCCGCGGGCTGCCCATGCACCTTGAACGGCGCGAGTGCCTTCAGCACCGCGGCGCGCGCGTGTACGGCATCGACGTCTTCGACGGCAAGATAGAGTGACTTGGGGCCAGGCGTCGGCCTGACGCCGCCCTGCGCGACGTCGAGCACCGCGAGTATGACGCCGCCGCAGTCGAAGTAGTGGCGCGCTCCGGGGTGGCGCTTGCCCGGCGTGTCGAGCAGCTTCGCATAGAAGGTCGTTGCCTCATCGAGGTTCGAGACTTCGGCAGTGACGCGGAAGATCTTGGGCGTGTTCTTGCTGGTGGTCATTGCTCTGACGGCCCTCGCGCCGCACTTCGACGATCCGGGTAAACGGGTGCCATGCCTCGTCCGCTCGAAGCAGAGGGATCCGGAGGGCGGCCGGCGGCACTCGCGAGCAACCACTCTTCGTCGAGCTGGCCAGTCAAGGAGCGCCTGTGGGCGTTACCGCAGAGTCGTGCTCCGCGAAGGGCAGCTCTGAATGATACGAGTAAATGTGATGTCGTCGCAAGTGATGGCGCTCGGCGTGACGCCCGCACCACCACTCGCGCCCTTGCGTCGCGCTGCGACGCTCGACGCACTCGGGGCAAGGTGGTTCGATGATGATGATGTGCGAAGGTTGGGGCGACGGCCGCGGACCGGCGACGAAGACAGGGCACTTGGCCGTCGCCAGAACGCGCTCGCCCGTGGAGCCCACGAAGATGCTGCGGAGGTGGGGCGCCTTGTGGGTGCCGACGACGATCATGTCGGCATCGAGGTCCGCTGCGAGTTGCGCGATTTCTTTGGCCGGGTCACCGCGCCGAACGTGGATGCCCGTCCGTAGCGGCCCACCGAGGCCGAGCGCGGCGGCCTTGTCCGAAACGTAGAGCTTGAGCAGCCCGGCGGCCTCGTTGGACTTCTCGGCGCTTGCCTCGGGGTGGACGACATGGATGACGTGAACCTCGCCATGAGGAATGCGGGCAGCGAGGCGAAGGGCTTGGTCGAACGCGTGGCCGCTCGACTGCTGATCGTTGAGGTCTATACCCAGGACGAGCACGAACGATCTCCCGCCGCCGGTGGCGACTACGTTGGACATGGTGCGCTGAGCCTCCTGCGCGAGCCGTTTGCATCAGCCGCGCCACCTTGCGTGGTACGTCCTGCGCACGGGTGAGTGCCTCGGCTCGAGGGTTCGCGCGCAGCAGTTGCGTCGGCCGGCATATCGTGCGCTTCCTGAAGCGCGCAGCGACCAAACGCTTCCCGGAGCTTCACGACAGGTCTTCCCAGCGAGGGGCGCGCGGCGACGGGTGGCCGAGTCGGCCGAGGTCTTGCAGCGCATTGGCGGCATGACCATCGAGTTCAACCACCTTCTCGTTCCGCTGGACTTCGAGGAGCCTTCGCAGCATGCGCTCGAGGCCGCGATCGAGCTCGCGCGCCGCTTCGGGTCGCAACTCACGTTGCTGCACGTCTACGAGGTCCCGTCGTACGTGTACGCGCAACCGGGCACCCTTGGGGTCGACCTCGCGGGTCCAATCGCCGACGCCGCGCGCGAGGTGCTGGAAAAGACTCTACGTGAAGCGCAGACGAAGGTCGCCGGCGCCAAGGCCCAGCTGCGGCGGGGCGCGCCCGCCACCGAGATCCTGGCGGCGGTGGCCGACGTTCGGCCGGACCTCGTCGTCATGGGAACACACGGTCGCAAGGGCGTCCGCCATGCCCTTCTCGGCAGCGTCGCCGAAAAGGTGGTCCGCCATAGTCCGGTGCCGGTGCTGACGCTTCGCGAGGAGGCATCGACCGATACGCCGCGCGCCCACGTCGAGCCCAACGAGCGTCAACAGTACGTGCGCTGATCATCGATGCTCCACGGGGACTCCGTCGTGCACGGAGGCGCTCGGGTGGATGATGACCACTTCGCCGCTCTCGAGTCCCCCGAGGATCTCGGTGTTCAACGCGCCCCGGTGCCCGGCCTGCACGGCGCTCGTCCTGGCGACCCCACTCCTTTCCACGAAGACGGCCCATTCGTGGCCCTGCCGAAAGAGGGCGCTGGTCGGCACTTGCAGGACGTCCGGCCTCGACCAAACCGTGATCTCGACCTCCGCGGCGAAGCCGTCGCCAATCGAGTCCCAGCCATCGGCCGGCCCATTGGGGTCGAGGACCACATCGACCCGCTGTTCGTCGACGCCGAGCGCCGACGTCTTCGTGAACGCAGAGGGATCGACCCGGCGCACCTTGGCAAGGAGCGTGACGGAACCTCCCCAGTGTACGAGGCGCGCCGGCATTCCAGGGTGGACCCCGACCGCATCCTGCGACAGGACGTCGGTCACCATCTCCAGCGCCCGCGGATCGCCGACTTCGATGAGAGCGGCGCCGGCCTCGACCACGCCCTCGCTCTTGTGCTGAACGTGGAGCACTCTCCCTTCGACGGGGGAAGTCACGTCGAACTGCTCCGAGGGCCGCGTGCTCGAAGCGAAGCGTTCGAGCGCCGCCCTCGCTTGCTCGATGTCATGCGAGGCGACCTTCTCGGAGAAGCGAGCCGATGAGAGCTCGGCATCCCGGATCCGCATCTGTGCCACGGCGTCGTCGAGCTGCGCCGGGGGTAGCGCCCCCTGCGCCGCGAGTGCCTGCGTGCGCGCGAGGTCCGCACGCGCCTGCTCCGCGGCGGTGTCCGCGCGCGCCACGGTCGCGGCAGCCTGCTTCTGCGAGTCGACGGCCGACGCAAGACGCTGCTCGGCCACCTGGCGGGAGCGAGGATCGAGCAGCGGGCTCGCGAGAGGGAGCAGCCGGGCCAGCACCGTCCCGGGCCTTACCGCGTCGCCCTCGTTCAGGTCGATGCGGGCGAGGGTTCCGGTCACCGGAGCCGACACGGTGTAACGCTCCCGGACGCGCGCGCGGCCTTCGTCGACGACCTCCTGCTCCAAGGGCGCGCGCGTCGCTGTGGCGACGTCGACTTGGACCGGATGCGGGCGCATGAGCGCAAAGACGCCCGCCGCGAGCGAGACGACGATCGCGATCGCGAGGAACCGGAGCGACCATTTCATGGGCTACCTTAGTCACGAGCCTTGAGAACGGCGACGAGATCGAGCCGGTCGGATTGCCGGCGGACGATGAGAGCGCTCGCGAAGGCGGCGAGCACCACGACGAAGGCGGCGACCAGATACGAGCCGGCCTGGAGCGTGAGGGGGATGCGCAGCAGCTCTCGGTCAATCGTCGACAGCGACAATCCGCCGATGACTCGGCCCAGATAGAGACCCGGGGGCACGCCGAGCAGGACCTGAATGGCCTGCTCGCCGAGCAGGACCATCGCCAGCTCGCCGCGGGTAAATCCCAGTATCCGCATGGTGGCCAGGTCGCGGCTCCGCACCTCGAGCGCGATGCGGGCGTTGTTGTACACGACGCCGACCGCAATCGCCGCCGCGAACACGGCGAGCACCACCTGGAAAACGACGAACACGTCCCCCTCCTGCGCGCGTACGAGCTCGCGCGCGACGCTCGGCCGGCTCACCGACGACACGTGCGGCATCGCGTCCAGGCGACCGGTTACCTCGTCGATGTCCCGGTGATCCACCGCCAGGAGTAGGACGTTCACCCGCGGCTCTTGCCCGAGCAGCGCCGCGAGCTCGTAGGTATCCATGTACCCGGTGATCCCGATCAGGTCATCGACGAGCGCAGCGACCCGAACCTTCACCCTGCGCCGGTCCGATTCGAGGACCTCGACATCGACCATGTCGCCCGCCTGCACGCCGAGCGATTCGGCCAGCGGACGCGAAAGCGAGAGTCCCGAAGGAGGCAAGGTGAGCGGCCTTCTATCCGTGCCGAGGATGCGGTGGAGGTCGACCTCGGGGGAAAGACCCAGGATGGCGGTCGAACGCATCCGCTGCCCGGCTCGCAGACGAACCGGCACCTGGCGCTCCCCCTGGGCCTCGATGACTCCCGGGATGTGCGCGGCATCCCCGACGGCTCGCCACGCCCGTGGCTCATCGAGCACGGCGGTCAAGTCCTCGCGCTCGGAAACCTCGAACTCCAGCCGAAGCATCTCGTCCACGGAGTCACCCATGACGCTGCCGGCGAGAACGATGGCCGCTGCGAGCGCGATGGATCCCGCCGACAAGAGGAGCCGCACCGGGCGCCTCAGGACATCCCGGAGCACCATGCGCCCGACGGGTGGAAGGAGAGCGTACGTTCCATCGAGCGGGGACCTCTTGTAGTTGGGCGGCGCCTCGGGGCGCATGGCTTCGGCCGGAGGGATCGACGTCGCCCGGCGAATCGCGGTGGACGTACCGCCGACGCCCGCGAGGATTGCGACCGCCGCCGATCCGCCGACCGTCCAGGGGCTGAATCGAAACAGGTACTCCGGAAAGTAGAAGTAGCGCGCATACGCGCCGAGGATCCCCTTCGCCGCCAGCATGCCGAGAAGTGAGCCGAGCGCCGCACCCAACGCGCAAACCACGACCGCGAATTCGAGGTAGTGGCGCGTCAGCTCGCGCGTTCGGTAGCCGAGGGCCTTGAGGGTCGCGATCTGTTCGCGCTGTGTGCCGACGATGCGCGAGAGCAGTACGTGCAGCAGAAAGGCCGCGACGGCGAGGAAGACGACCGGGACGGT
>Ga0070735_10005789_pt1 | contig 10177 bp, 5 predicted proteins | sample Coa_R1_FD_66443 | JGI IMG/M metagenome (GOLD analysis project Ga0070735, IMG submission 66443) | Surface soil microbial communities from Centralia Pennsylvania, which are recovering from an underground coalmine fire - Coalmine... | ecosystem: Environmental > Terrestrial > Soil > Unclassified ... | reverse complement strand
GACGAACCCCAGCGCGAGAGCCTGGTTTCCACTCAGGTTGCGGTAAAAGCCGGGAGCGAGCTGGGCCGGCGGAATTTCGTAGCTGATCTGAAACGCTTCCGTGGCTTCGCAATACGAGTAGCCGGCCTTCATCGCCAGTTTGTTGGCTTCGACGAGCAGCGGCTTGTTCTTAAATTTTGCGTCAATCCACCGCACCGTTGGCTCCATCGAACGGTTGTAAAGCCAGTAGCACATGCCCAGGGCGAAAAAGTTTTTGCAGCGGCTGATGGACTTGGCGTCGAGGCCGAGATGATCGAGCGCGGCTTTTGTCAGCCGCTCCAGTTCCACGGAGAAGAGGCGGTATTTATCGAGCGAATGATCCTCAAGCGGATTGGTCTTCGACTGCGCCTTGCGAAGATCGTTTTCCGTAAACGCATCGGAATTCACGATCAGTATTCCGTTGGCCTTGAGGTCCGCAACGTTCATCTTCAACGCCGCGGGATTCATGGCGATCAGAACATCGACGGAATCGCCGGGCGTGTACACGTCGGTCGAAGAAAAATGCAATTGGTAGCCGCTGACACCCGGTAGCGTTCCGGCAGGAGCGCGAATCTCCGCGGGAAAATCTGGAAACGTCGCGATATCGTTGCCATATAGCGCGACAGTGTTGGTGAACTGGCTTCCGGTAATCTGCATACCGTCGCCGGAATCGCCGGCGAAGCGAATAACCGCACGATCAATCACCTCGCGCTTGTGTTTCACCGGCGGTGTTTCCATCAAAATTGACATAGTGACCGAGGCTCCGCTGTAACTGAACTCCCGAACGAATCCCACAAGGGATTGTGGCTCTATTTGTTTAGATGGGCCGTGCGAAAACCAGGTTGGATGCTGTATCCAGCCCCCCGGAGCCGACACCAACAGAATACCACACCGGAACGCGCAAGGCGTCCATAGCTGTTGTCCCGCAAGAATGTGTGTCGTTACAGAAAAGGAGCGCGAAATCGCCGCTATCCTGCAAGGTATCGCGGGCGTCAGGCTTTTACGGCTGCCGCTGCCGCAGCTTGCTCGAGAAAGCGCGAACGCAGGAAAGCGAGTAGCCCGATAATGACGGCGCCGAAGACGAGCCCGAAGATCATCACCGACCGAAAGTAAGTATCCGAAAGAAATGGATTGCCGCCCGGGAACGCAGAATATTGGCTGGACATTTTCTCCATCGCCTCCCGCATGTCGGTCAGGAAGGTTGGTGACACTATCGCGAACAGTCCATTCACAAAAAAGATGCCGTGAACCGCGAGCGCGGTATGCAGGGCCCATGGCTTCAGCTTCAACATACCGACCCCTGAGATCCCCAGGATTACGGCGATAACCGCGAACACGATCTTCGGCTCAAGACCAAATGAGATACGCCCAAAAAAATAAAATGGAAATGCGTAAGGCGAGGGGACCAGCGCAAACATAAGAGTACAAACCGCGGAGAAAATAAACAGCCCTGCAAGGATCGCAAGCGGCAACGGACAAGCCGGTTGTTTTTGTTGTTGAGGAGCCGTCGTGGCTTCGAGTTGTGGGAAGCCGGAGGCGTCCATCGCGGGTGTGTACGGTATCGGGCTCGTAAATGCATTCGCAACGCGCGCGCGCGTAAACAACACGAGCCACCAAATTCCGACGCACGCGGGAATGCCGTAGAAAACGGTGAGAAATACTTTCATGAATAGCATGAAGTTTCCAGGATCACCCGCATTGGTGCTTGGAAGCGGCAAGGGCATCGCGCTGAAAATTACGAGCGTGAAGGCAAGCGCGCCGACACAAACGAATGTCATGAAGCCGCCCCAAACTAGAATGGCAATGCGAGCCCAATTCCGGCGGCGAAAAATGCCCATAGCGACGAGAATTCCGAACACCGCCAGCACCGTCACGAAAAACATCATTGCTGCCGACATAGCGCGGGCTCCCTGCGGCATCGGCGGAGCGCCCCTGGTCGTCTGCATTTCCGGCATAAGCAGCAGCGATACGCCAACCAGCAAACTGCCTAATGCACCAAGCAGACTGAGGACGATCGCGACGACTGCGGCAGCGGTGACCGCGGGAAGGGATTCTCTCTTGGCAAGCGTGCTCATTTGTGGACCATCATCGCAAGCATTGGGGAAATCTGTCTATCGTCCGCGTGTATATCATTTCCAGAAGTGCTGTCCTAGATGGCAAAAGTAACGCGAATACAATTTGCCACTTGACGTTCGCTTTCTTTTCGCCTAAAGTGAGGTTGCGGTACTAGTTGTTTGCGGAGGCGAGCGATGGCCCTTACAAAGCGGCAAAAGGAAGTGCTGGACTACCTGGTTTCCTTTGACAACAAGCACGGGTACGCCCCAAGTTTTGAAGAGATCGGCAAGGGGTTGAAACTGACATCCCTGGCCACGGTTCACAAGCACATCACCACGCTCGAGAAGAAAGGATTCATTCGCCGCGGCTACAACCAGAGCCGCTCGATCGAGATTCTGCAGTTGCCGAAGCCAGTGAAGGAACAGATCAGCGATAGAAAGATTCAAGAACTGCCGCTCGTAGGACGGATCGCCGCGGGCCGCCCGCTGGAGGCCGTCGAAGAACGTGAAACGATCTCGCTCGGCGATTTTGCACGCGGCGGCAATTCGTTCGTCCTTCAGGTGAAAGGCAGCTCCATGATTGAGGATCACATCATGGACGGCGATTACGTGGTCTGTGAGCAGACGCAGGTGGCCAACGCAGGAGACATCGTCGTGGCTTTGATTGGCGGCGAGGAAGCCACACTCAAAAGGTTCTACCGCGAGGGAGCTGGCAAGATCCGGCTTCAGCCTGCGAATTCGGAGATGGCGCCCATCATGGTGGCCGCAAATGACCTCAAGATTCAGGGCCGCGTGATCGGCGTACTCAGAAAATACTGAACCCAGCGCTGCGGCCGTATTTCAGCGCCACAAGCACCAGGCTTTTCCGCTTCGTTCGCCGTAATTTGCAAACCATTTCATCCCGGATATGATCGTCTGTTCGATGCAGGCTTTCCTCTCAGGCTGAGCCATCGGCATGCATCTATTTGAAATTCCAGCTACCATGTGAATTCCTTGTGACCAGCCGGAACCATGGCGCGTCAAAGGTACGAGGCAGGGTTGGTTCAAGAGCCTCCCAGGAAACAGCAAACTTGTCTACCAAGCGCCCAAATATACTGATCGTCGAGCTTGACGATACAAAGCGCCAGCAGCTTCAGGAAGTGCTGCGTTCGGCAGGCTATGAAGTTTCTTCCGCCCCTTCGCAGGAAGACGGATTTCGAGTCGTACAAACCGGCACCGTAGATGTGTTTCTGCTTTCCGCCGACCTTGGTGATGTGCTTTGTTGCAGCTCTCTCGCGGAGATCAAGGGACTCGGTTCCACGGCCAACACGCGCGTGATTCTCTTCGCGAGTGGTGGTGGGGCGGTTCGCGCCCGAGCGCTCGACCTGGGAGCGGATGACGTGATTTCGCCTACCTGGGAGCCTGCTGAGCTTCTAGCCAGGGTCCGCGTGCAATTGCGCGACAAGCACGCCCTCGAAGAGTTGCAGCAGAAATCCCGTATCGCGGAAGAGGGCCAGGAAATTGCCCACACCGCTTTTCAGGCGATCGCCGTAACGGAAAAAATGACCCGCGACGCGTTTTCCATCGGTCGCGCGCTGAAAATAGGTGTTTCCGCGCTTCTCGGCGTCGCGGCGCTCATCTCCATCATTTTTCTGCTTTTCACGCGGCGCGCCGACAAGGAAACGCGGCGAGCCTATTCCGTCATCGCGCAGCTCGAGCACGGCGTGCGTACGGAAGAGGCCCTCGTCGCCGAAGCCGACAAAGCCCGCCAAGAGCTGCAGCAATCTGATATTACGGAGCAAAAGCAGCAACTTCAAAAACAGACAGACGACCTTCGCCAGAAACTCTCCGCCGCCGACGCCAGCGAGGTATCTGGCCTCCGCAAACAGCTGGAAGAAACAACCAGCCGTTTGAAGAAAGTAGAAACGCAATCCGATGCCGCCGAAGGAGTGATTCGAGCCAACGCGCCAAGCGTCTGCCTGCTGCACGTTTCGGTTTCCTTCGTCGATCAGAACACGCGTCGCGCTTTGCGTTACGGGGCCATCAATCCCGACGGCCAACCGCTCAAGGATGGCGACGGCAACGTGGTTTACAGCCTCGAGGGCCGCGCTCCCGAAGTTCGCGAGGATTTCTTCGGCACCGGTTTCATCGTCGGCCAGAATGAAATCCTCACCAATCATCATGTTGCCCAACCGTGGTGGAAGAATGAGGAGCTTGGCGCCGCCGCGGAGCAGGGATTGCAGCCGACCATCGCGGAAATGACCGCCTATTTCCCCGAGGCGGCCGGCGGCGTCCCGCTGAGCGTATCGCAGATCTCGGACGATGCCGATCTCGCCCTTCTCCGTGGCGACATCTCTGCGATGAAGCGTCCCGTGCTAAGACTCGATGGCCGCAAAGAGGCCGCTGTCAGCGGTCAGCTCCTCATTTCACTGGGCTACGCAACAGGAATCAGCGCCATCCTGGCGCGTGCCGGTGAAGACACCGTGAAAGACATTGTGAGAATCTCCGGTGGCGATCCGAAGAAAATCGTCGACGAACTCCAGCAGCGCAAGCTGATCCGGCCGCTCGTGACCCAGGGACATATCGGCGATATCCTGCCGGACAAAATCGTTTACGATGCCCAAACCACTTCCGGCGGATCTGGTGGTCCGCTGATCAACCGCGACGGCCAGGTGATTGGCGTGACTTTCGCCGTCGTCAGAGGTTTTGGTGGTTCCAACTTTGGCGTTCCCATTCGCTATGCGCAACCCCTGCTCAAGCCGTAGGTCTTTCGGGTTTTCTCGCGAGACGCACTGCATTGGCGCGAAATCCACCTACCCGCGTCGCAAAACTCGGTTGGTTTGCGGCTTTCGCACCATTCTCGTCGGTCTTTTGATCGGCTCGCTCGTCTGGCCGAGCGCTTCGCGCGCTTACGCCGTGCTTGCCCACGAAGCCATTATCGACGCGCTATGGGAGACGCATATCAAGCCGCTGCTGCTTGCTCGATTCCCCGGCTCGACCGAAGAGCAGTTGAGCGAAGCGCAGGCCTATGCCTACGGCGGCTCGATCATTCAGGACATGGGCTATTACCCTTACGGCAGTCATTTTTTTAGCGATCTCACTCACTACGTGCGCAGTGGGGATTTTGTGCAGGCGTTGCTGCGCGACGCAAAGGACTTGGACGAATACGCGTTCGCCGTCGGCGCGCTCGCACACTATGCTGCGGACAATGCAGGCCATCGCATCGCTACCAATCGCGCCGTTCCGCTTCTCTATCCCCGGCTTCAAGAAAAGTACGGTGATACCGTTTCGTACGAGCAGGATCCGCTGGCTCACTCAAAGACCGAGTTCGGCTTCGACGTTCTCGAAGTGGCACATGAGAGTTACGCGCCGGACGGTTATCACGACCTGATCGGCTTTGAGGTCTCACAAGATGTGCTCGATCGCGCGTTTGAGCAAACCTACGGTCTTCAGCTAAAGGACGTTCTTCGCGACGAGGAGAAAGCTCTCAACTCGTATCGTCACGCGGTCAGCAAGACCATCCCAACCGCGACCAAGGTGGCATGGACGCTCAAGAAAGACGAAATCGAAGCCGAGTTGCCGGGAATCACCAAGAAAAAGTTTCGGTATAATCTTTCCAAGTCCAACTACGAGCGGGAGTGGGGCAAAAATTACCTAAAACCCACTTTCCGCGAACGATTTCTCGCTTTCCTTTACAAACTGATTCCTAAATTCGGGCCGCTCAAAGTTCTCCAGTTCAAAACGCCGACGCCAGAAGCTCAGCGCATGTTCCGAGCAAGTTTCAACGCTACTCTCGATCAGTACCGGAGCCTCATCGCAGATGTAAAAGGCGGACACCTCGATTTGCCAAACGACAATTTTGACGTGGGTGAAGCTACAGGACCCGGCAAATATGCGATGAATGATGATGCCCACGCTGAACTCCTGGACAGGCTCGCCACTCGAAAGTTTGCCGGGACTTCTGTTGAATTGCGCGACGAACTCCTCCACTTTTATTCCGAGCCCGACGCTCCCTATTCGACGAAGCGAGACTCCAAAGCCTGGGCCAACGTGCAATCACAACTCGCCCAGTTGAAAAGTACAACGCCGTCAGAGGCGTCAGCCAACGCTCCGGCCACACCATAGTGGCACTGTCCTCCGTTTTCACCCAGACTCGACCGCTATACTTCCCGGATCCCGGCGTTCGGATTCAAATTGTTCGTCCTGCAAATCGAAAAAACCAATCCAGGCGCGCCGCTAGTGCGTGAAACAATGTAAAGTTTCGCATAGCCTTCTTGGCGGCTCTGAAATGACGAAGACCAAACCCATCCGAAAACTGCTGGCTGCCAATCGCAGCGAAATCGCCATACGCATTTTTCGCGCCGCGAACGAGCTCGGCTTACGGACTGCGGGGATATATTCTCAGGAGGATCGTCTCGCATTGCACCGCTTCAAGGCGGATGAAGCTTATCAAGTCGGGGCGGGGAAGGGGCCTGTCGAGGCGTATCTCGACATTGCCGGCATTGTCGCGCTAGCTAAGGAAAAAGCAGTCGACGCCATTCATCCTGGCTATGGTTTCTTGTCAGAGAATCCTGCATTTGCCCGCGTCTGCCAGAAAGCAGGAATTGTCTTCATCGGACCGACACCCGAGTTGCTTGAACTCCTCGGAGACAAGACAGCTGCAAGGCGACTGGCGAATTCCGCTGGTGTGCCGGTGCTTCCGGGAACGGAGGAATCGATCAGCTCTACAGCTGAAGCGCGCAAATTCGCAGCGGCGATCGGCTATCCGGTCATTGTGAAAGCTGCTATGGGCGGTGGCGGTCGCGGAATGCGCGTTGTGCACACAGAGGCTGCCCTCGACCAAAGCATCGAGGAAGCGCAAGGTGAAGCAAGGTCAGCCTTCGGCGACGCGAGCGTCTTTCTCGAAAAGTATTTGCCGCGAGCGCGTCATCTCGAGGTACAGATTCTCGCGGACAATCATGGAAATCTGCTGCACCTCTACGAGCGCGACTGTTCGGTGCAACGCCGCCACCAAAAAGTGGTCGAAGTAGCGCCCGCCCCGAATTTGCCGGCAAGTGTGCGCGGAGAATTGTGCGACGCCGCGGTTCGCCTGGCGCGCAAGGCCAATTACCGCAACGCAGGCACAATCGAGTTTCTCTTCGACGTTGACGCGCAAAAGTGGTACTTCATAGAAGTCAATCCTCGCATTCAGGTAGAACACACGGTCACGGAGATGGTGACTGGCATCGATTTGGTGCGCTCGCAAATTCTCGTGGCGCAGGGCCACACGCTGCACGATGAGCCACTCGCGCTGCCGGAACAAGCCAAGGTACCGCTTTACGGATCAGCGCTTCAATGCCGGGTAACCACGGAAGATCCGGAAAAGAATTTTGCGCCCGACTACGGAAAGCTCACGACCTACCGATCGCCGGCGGGATTTGGAATTCGTCTCGATGGCGGCACAGCCTATGCGGGCGCGGTGCTTGCGGCCTACTACGATTCGCTTCTCGTTAAGGTGACGGCGTGGGGTACCAAGCTTCCCGAAGCGTGTCAGCGAATGGACCGGGCGCTCCGCGAGTTCCGCATTCGCGGCGTGAAAACTAACATCCCGTTCCTCGAAAACGTCGTCAATCACCCGCGCTTTTGGGCCGGCGAGGTCACAACCTCTTTTCTCGATGAATCGCCTGAATTATTTTGTCTGAAGGGCCGCGGCGACCGCGCCACCAAGCTGCTGTCCTATCTTGGCGACGTGATTCTCAACGGCAATCCAGAAGTAAAAGGCAAACCCATTCCCAAAGCCTTCGAGAAGGCAGTGCTGCCCTCCGTTCCTGGAATCGAGCCGCCGCCGGGAACACGCCAATTGCTGCAAAAGCTTGGCCCAAAAAAATTCGCCGCCTGGGCCAGAAAGGAAAAGCGCCTGCTGATCACCGACACAACCTTGCGCGATGCCCACCAATCGCTCATGGCGACACGCGTCCGCACACATGATTTGCTGGCCACTGCCAGCGCCGTCGCTCAGCGTCTGCCAAACCTATTCAGCGTCGAGATGTGGGGTGGCGCAACATTCGACACTGCCATGCGGTTTCTTCACGAAGACCCCTGGCAGCGCCTTCGCGATTTGCGGCAACGCATTCCCAATATCTGCTTTCAAATGCTCTTACGCGGCGCAAACGCTGTTGGCTACACCTCGTATCCAGACAATGTGATCGTTGCATTCGTCCGTGAAGCCCACAACCAGGGGATCGACATCTTTCGCATCTTCGATTCGCTCAACTCCATCGAAAACATGCGCGTCTCCATCGACGCTGTGCTCGAAACTGGCGCGGTTTGTGAGCCCGCCATCTGTTACACCGGAGACATCTTCGACAAATCCCGCCCGAAATACTCGCTGAAGTATTACGTCTCCATTGGCAAGCAACTCGAAAGACTCGGTGCACATTTTCTCGCCATCAAAGACATGGCCGGCCTCTGCAAACCGTATGCGGCCTATGAACTAGTGAAAGCCCTTCGTGAGGAGATCGCCATCCCGGTGCACTTCCACACCCATGACACCAGCGGGATCAATTCGTCGTCGGTGCTGAAAGCCACGGACGCGGGCGTCGACGTGGCCGATGGCGCGATAGCTGCGATGAGCGGCGGCACTAGCCAGCCCAATGTCAATTCCATCGTCGAAGCATTGCGCAACACCCCACGCGACACAAATCTCGACGTCGAAGCCTTGAACGAATGCTCGGACTATTGGGAAACGGTCCGCACCTACTATTTGCCTTTTGATTCGGGCCCGAAGTCCGGCTCGGCACGTCTTTATCAACACGAGATTCCCGGCGGCCAATACACGAATCTGCGCGAACAAGCCGCCGCCATGGGTTTGGGTCATCGCTGGCGCGAAGTGGAGAAAATGTACGGCGAAGTGAACCAACTCTTCGGCGACATCGTGAAAGTCACGCCTTCCAGCAAAGTCGTCGGGGACATGACGTTATTTCTAATGGCCAACGAGCTGCAACCGGGTGACCTACTCAAATTGAACGAAAATCACGATCTGTCTCTGCCAAATTCCGTCGTCGAAATGTTTTCCGGCGTCTTAGGTGTTCCTCCCGGCGGATGGCCTCCAAAGTTGCAAAGAATAATCTTGCGCGGAGCCGCCCCTCTCGAAGGCCGCCCGGGCGAGCGCCTGCAAGCCGTGGACCTTAGCCAAGAATCCACCGCACTCGAGAAAAAAGCAGGTCACGTAGTGCGCCCCGACGATCTCTTGAGCTATCTTCTCTATCCGGATGTATTCGTCAAATACGACAAATTCCGCCAGACCTATGCGGATGTCAGCGTTCTACCAACTCCCGCGTTCTTTTACGGCTTGGCGTCCGGCGAAGAGATCACTATTGAAATCGAGCCGGGGAAAACGCTCATCCTCAAATTTCTGACCGCCAGCGATCCGCACCCGGATGGAACGCGTACTCTGTTCTTCGAATTGAATGGGCAGCCGCGTGAAGTCAACGTGAGAGACGGCGCGCTACGCGTCATCGAACGCGCACATCCGAAGGCCGACCCCGCCGATCCGGGTCAAGTGGCCGCGCCAACAGCCGGCGTAATCAGCGGCATCGCCGTGCAGGCGAATCATCCTGTAGACCGCGGAGCGAAACTCCTGACTCTCGAAGCCATGAAAATGCAATCGAACATCTACGCACCCATTGCCGGCCGCGTTGTGAAACTTTTCGTCACGCCGGGACAGCACGTGGAAGCCAAGGACCTGCTGGTGACCATCGCGCCGTGAACGCTCCGAATCTGCGCAAACACGAAGGATTCCGCTCGCGCTTCCTCAGAAACAAGCGCGACCTCATTGTCTATCTTCCGCCCGGCTATGACGACCAATCTGGGCGGCATTTCCCCGTTCTGTATCTCCACGATGGTCAAAATCTTTTTGACCCCTCCACTTCCTTCATTCCAGGCATGGACTGGAACGTCGGCCAAACTGCCGACCAAAACATCAACGCTGGTGCAGTCGAGCCGCTAATCATTGTTGGCATCTACAACACGGGGAAAGCGCGCATTCGAGAATACACGCCGACCCGCGTGCCCAGACTCGGAGGCGGCCGCGCCGATCGTTATGCAAAATTCCTGATCCTGGAATTAAAGCCCTTCATGGAGCGTGA
>Ga0070735_10005788_pt1 | contig 10178 bp, 7 predicted proteins | sample Coa_R1_FD_66443 | JGI IMG/M metagenome (GOLD analysis project Ga0070735, IMG submission 66443) | Surface soil microbial communities from Centralia Pennsylvania, which are recovering from an underground coalmine fire - Coalmine... | ecosystem: Environmental > Terrestrial > Soil > Unclassified ... | reverse complement strand
CGCAACGACGAGGCCGCCGCCGCCGCTGCCAGCGTGCTCGACGGAGCCGACGATCCCGACATGCTCAATAACGCCGCTTACCTGCTCAGCGAGACCGGGCAAAATCTCTCAGTTGCGGAGGACGCTTCGCGACGCAGCATTGCGAAACTCGAAGCCGAGTCCGCCGGCATCACCGCCGACCAGGCCAACAGCCGCGCTTTCGCCCAGGCCAACCTGCTCGTCGCATCATGGGACACGCTGGGCTGGATCCTCTTTAAGGAAGGCAAACTCGACGAGGCCAAACCGCTGCTCTCGGCCGCCTGGCACGCCTCGCTGCGAGCCGAGGTGGGCAGCCATCTGGCCCAGCTCTACGAAGCCATGGGCAACAAGAATGACGCCCTCTCCACCTGGAACTTTGCCTCCGCCGCGCTTGGGAAAGATGACTCTCCCGAGGTGCGGCAGCAGATCCATGAAGGCATTCGGCGTCTCAGCAGCGCGGCGCAGTCACCCGCGAAGAGCAACCTGCAGGACCTGCGCACCTGGACCATCAGCCGCCCTGCGGGCGTGAGCGGGTGGGGCACCTACCGCCTGGAGATTACCTCCACCGGCGTCATCGAGGCGCGCCAAATGACGGGAGAGAAAGGCATCACGGGAGTGGATCCGGAAATCGGCGCCATGAAGTTCCCGGAACTCATCCCCTCGGGATCGAAGGCACACCTGCTCCGCAGCGCGGTGGTCAGTTGCTCCATGGGCAAGACCTGTCAGGTCGTCCTCGTGCCGGACGGTGGACTGCAGACGGAAGCCGCGCAATAACAGCGTGCCGAAAAAATATCCGGGTATCCGCCAAACGGCTGAATCCAACGCTCTTCGGCAAAAAGATTAACGCTCTGGATATTGCCTTTGTAGTATCCATCTGCACCAAGCCAATATGTCAGATTGTTACAGATGTCCACGTTTCGGCGATCCAGCCTGATCCAGGCGCTGCGGCGCACGCTGCGCTCGATTGAGGACCGCGAGAAGCTCACGCCCGAGGACGCGACGCTGCGGGAACTGAAGCGATCGATCGTGCAGACTCTGGCGGAACTGGACGCCCGTGAGGACGGCGAACATCGCTCTCAGGCGGAAGAGAAGGCTTAAACCGCCGCGCGTCATTCCATTTCAGTCGAGTCCTCCGGCGACGCCTCTTGCGAGGGTTATTTTTCCGCAACAGGGTTCGATGCCCATCCTGCCCCCGGGCAGGAATATCAGCCGTTTACGATCTATTTATGCGCCGGCTCCGTATACTGCAGCTAATTCTCCGGTGAATTGGCTGCGTTCCTACCGGTGCAGGAGATCGCTTCGCGAGGTTTATGGGTCTTTTTGCCGAAATTGAATCCGGTCAGCAGATTGACCACTACCGCGTCGACGCACCTGTTGCGGAAAGCGGCATGGCGCAGATTTTTCGCGCCACCGATCTCCGTGACGGGCGCACCGTCGCGCTGAAGATTCCCCACGCCGCCATGGAAGCCGACCCGATGTTCTTCGACCGCTTCAAGCGGGAAGACGAAATCGGCGCCACCATGGACCATCCCAACGTGATGCGCACCTTCCCGGTCACCGAGCGCTCGCGCGTGTACATGGTGATGGAGTGGGTGCCCGGGCGCCTGCTCCGCAAGATCCTCGCCGAAGAGGGCAGGCTGCCGCAGGAACGCGCGATTCACATCACCCTGCAGATTCTCGGTGCGCTGCAGTACATCCACAGCCGTGGCGTGGTTCATCGCGACCTCAAGCCGGAAAACATCATGGTCGACAGCCACGACACCGTGAAGCTGATCGATTTCGGCATTGCCTCCAAGGAAGGCTCGCGGCGCCTCACCTACGCCGGCTTTTCCCAAACGCTGGGCACACCCGACTACATCTCTCCGGAGCAGGTTAAAGGAAAGCGCGGCGATCAGCGCTCCGACATTTACGCCATGGGCGTGATGCTGTACGAAATGCTTACCGGCCGGACTCCCTTCACCGGACCCTCACCGCTGGCGATCATGAATGACCGGCTGATCAACCACCCTTATCCGCCGCGCGAGGCCAATCCCGCAATCAGCCCACAGCTGCAGGAAGTGATTTATCGCGCCCTCGAGCGTGACCCGCGCAATCGCTATCCTGATGCCCACGAGTTCGCGCTCGATCTGCAAAACCTCGATCAGGTCGGCGTTGCCGATCGCGTCGAGCTCACCGACTGGAAGCAGCGCCGCTCCGGCAAAGCTCGAAAGATCGCCTTCTACACGGCTCTGGCTCTGCTTCCCTTCCTGCTCTTCCTCGCCATGGTGCTGCTCTCGCGCCATCGCTGACATGGACATCGAACTAGGTGGGCAGCCACGCATCTCCGGCCGCCGCGCCGTTCGTTCCCCTCGCGAAGGCCACCTCTTCGGCGAATCGATAGCCGACGCACGGATCGGTCAGCAGGTATCTGGGGTGCGACGGATCCTTCTCGATCTTCTTGCGCAGCTGGCGCACGAAGGTTCGCAGATAATCCACTTCCTGCCGGTACTCGACACCCCAGACCGACGTCAGCAGCTTGCCGTAGGTCACTGCGCGGCCGGCATTCCGCATCAGGTACAGCAGAATTTCGTATTCCTTGGGCGTCAGCCGGACCGCCTCGCCCGCCTTCTTCACGATGCGCCGCGCCGGCAGAATCTCGATATCCCCCACCGCGATTGGCGCATCTTCCGAGCGTTCCGGCGTTTTCGAGCGCCGCACCGCCGCGCGAATGCGCGCGATGCACTCCCGGATGCTGAACGGCTTGGTAATGTAATCGTCCGCGCCTTTCTCCAGCGCCTCCACCTTGTCGTGCTCTTCGTCGCGCACTGTAAGCATCAGGATGGGCAGCCGCGGCGCCAGAGCGCGCAGCCGGACCAGCGTCTGCATGCCCCCAATGCCGGGCATGTTGATGTCCAGCAGCACCACGTCGAACGAGTCCGTCCGCACCAGGTGCAAAGCCTCCTCGCCGCGCGACGCCTCCACCGCCTGGAAGCCGAGTTCCTGCAGCGGCGTCTTCAGCGCGCGACGGATCGCCGGCTCGTCATCCACCAGCAACACGCGGATGTTCTTCTCCTCGCTCAAATTGCTGCTCCCTGGGACTCGACCGGCAGTGCCGCGAAAAAAGTGGTCCCTTCATGTTCGCTGCTCGTCACCCACACCTGGCCTCCATGGGCGAGGGCGGCCTGCTTCGCAACCGACAGCCCAATGCCCGTCCCCGGCGCCAGGTGTTCCGCGGTTTGCGACCGGAAATACCGGTCGAAGATGCGCTCATGCTCCGCTGCGGGAATCACCGGGCCGCGATTATGCACCGACAAAACAATGCATCCGGGGCGCTCAGCGGCGCCGATCGTCACCGTCGTGCCCACGTCGGCATATTTCCCGGCGTTCTCAACAAAGTGCGTCAGCATCGCCTCCAGCAGGCTGCGGTCGCCCATCAGTGACAGATCGTCGCGCGCCAGATCGACCTTGATCGACATGTTGGCCAGCTGCTCCCGTGTTGCCGCGATCACGTCTTCGATCAGCGGAGCAATCGCCACCAGTTCCGCATGCAGGCTGTGCGCCTCCAGCCGCGCCGTGCGCAGCAGCCGCGTCGTCAGCAGGTTCAACTGCGCCGCCTGCTCCGCAATGAGCGAGACCATCGTGCCCTGCGCTGCGGAAAGGTTCCCCATTTCCTTCAATCCGCTCGCAGCCGCCTGAATCGCGGTGAGCGGTGTCTTGTACGCGTGTGCCAGGCTGTCGAGAACCGTGCTGCGCAGCTGCTCGGCGCGCTTTGCGCTCTCCATGCGCATTTCGTTCGCGAAGGCGTGATACCGGTCGAAGCTGATCGCGATCAGCGCCGCAATCTGGCTGCTGATTGCCTCCTCCGCTTCGCCGCGCAGCAGCAGCGCTCCGATCGGCAGGTTCCTCACTCGAAGCACGCGCCGGATCAGCCCGGTCTCCGGATCGTCCCGCACCGTCTCGAAGACGAAAACGTTGCGGACCGTCTCCTCCACTCCCGGAAACCACTCGCCCAGCTGGTAAACCTCGTTGACATCCGCGTCGAGGATCGCCACCGCCTCGAACCCGAAAATCGATTGGATCAGCGACGCGAGCGCCGGCCCGGGTTTTTGGTGAAGGTCCAGCTCCGCGGCGTGTTCCACAAGCTCGCGCACCTTCTCCGCACCGCTCCTGTCGGAGAGATACGATTCCCGTCCGTTCCCGGCGGGAACAATGTAGCGTTCAGAGTTCAATCGGGAAATTCCTCGCGCGCAGCCACGGAGGGGGGCAGTACGGCGGGCTCCGGGCGAGTCGCGCTTTATATCAGATTTTGAATCAGATTTGCATAGCGGTCCACCGAAAACTCCCGCGCCGGCCCGCGAACTCCCCCTCCCAGTTCTCCACACCTTGTTTAGGCCGTCTTCATAAATTCCTCATGACTTCTTTGAGTTCATAGAATCACCCCGGCAAGAAAGCAGAGTGGCCCGCTTACGACCAGCGCTGGGGAAAGCTGTATCGGCCATGATTCATCAATTTTTCTCTTTGGGAGGACCTGATGCAGTCCCATCGCATGTCTCTGAATCTAAACCGCCTTCTGAGCATCGCCGTGAGTGCGCTCTCGGCTCTGAGCCTGCCCGTTGCCGCTCAGACGCAGAGCCCGCCCCCTGCTCCCGCACCGGCGGCAGCACAGGCTCCGGCGCCCGCGCCCGCCGCCACTCCGGCCACCTGGCGCTTTGCCGGCGTCGACTGGACCGGCTACGTCGACGGCTACGGCAGCCTGAACAACAATCACCCCACCAACGCCGCGAACGCCCAGTCGAACGATCTCTACAACTTCAACGACCGAACCGACCAGTTCGATCTGGCTGAGGCCAGAATCACGTTCAACCGCAATCCCGCTCCCGTGGGTGTGCACGCCGATGTCATCTTCGGCCGGGCGAATGCGTTTCTCCATCCCGACACGGCGAAGTACGACGACGACTACCTCGAGCAGGCCTACCTCTCGTACACGCCGAAGAAGACCCACGGCACCGAAGTCGACTTCGGGCAGTTCGTCACCGCGGCCGGCGCGGAAGTGATCGAGGCGAAGGACAACTGGAACTATTCCCGTTCCATCCTGTTCGCCTGGGCGATTCCCTACTACCACTTCGGCCTGCGCACTTCCACTCCGGTTACGAAGACGTGGACAGCCGGCCTGCAGCTGGTGAATGGCTGGAACAACACAATTAATGGCGAGGGCGGCCCGACCGGCGCCATCACCAGCACCCTCACCAAGCCCAAATACACGTGGTCTGCCGACCTCTACACCGGCCCGGAGAAGAGCGGCGGAGTCGGCATGTATCGCAACCTGCTCGACACCACGCTCCTGCTGACGCCCACGTCGAAATTTAACGCGTATATCAACTTCGATTACGGCCATAACCACACCAATGCGGTTGGTCCCCTGCCGGCTGTTAGCGCGCACTGGACCGGCGTAGCCTTCGCCGCGCACGAGCAGTTCACCTCGCTGCAGGCCGTGGCCGCGCGCGTTGAATTCCTGCAGGACAAGGGCGGCTTTGCTACCGGCCTCGACCAGACGGTGAAGGAAGGCACCGCCACCTACGAGCACAAGTTCTGGAAATCGCGCTTCCTCGGACGAATGGAGTACCGGCACGACTGGTCGAACGAGCCCTTCTTCCACAAGAGCACCAATCGCCTCGTTGACGCGCAGTCCACGCTCAGCCTCGGCATGATGGCAATTCTCTCTCCCGGATCGTAAACAGCGGGATCAGCGACCCAACCTGAATTCACATCGACAGGAGAAAAAAATGGCAGAGCAGAAATCCACCGGCCAGATGCAGGCCACGCTTGGGCTGACCGGTCTCACCAGTAATGCGATGGCTCTCATTGCTCCGGGAGCTTTCCTGTGGCTCACGTTCGTTATCCAGGCGGGAACCGGTTCCACCTCGCCTTCGATGTGGGCGGGCATCTTCGCCGCTCTCCTGCTCTGTTTGGCGACCGCCGTGTCCTACGCTGAAATCTCCAAGCTCTATCCCGGCACGGGCTCGAGCTACTACTACGCCGAGCAGGCCCTGCTCTCCAAAGACAAGGCCTTCAAGTACGCCCGCCTCTTCAAGTTCGTCGTCGGGTGGGGCTCGCATCTCTACTACTGGGTCTACCCCGGCGTGATGGTCGGCGTCACCGGCATCTTTGTCGGCTATGTCGTCGGCTTCCTCTACCCCAACTTCATCAGCGGCGCGAACCCCGGCCCTGTCTTCACCGGCCTGGTCGCGATCGTCTTTTCCTTCGGAGTAGCGTGGATTGCCCAGCGCGGCGCCAATGCCTCGACGGCGGTCAACCTCGCCATCAACGTCGTCCAGATCTCCGCGCTGGTCCTCTTCAGCGTGCTGGCGCTCGGCTATCGCGCCAATCATCCGTCCGGTTCCGTAGCCTTCCAGTACGACACCAACACGCTCGCGACCTACACCTATGAGTTCGCGACCAAACCCGATGGCACCATCATCCGCGACGCGAACGGTATTCCGCAGCCGCAGATGGACAAAGCCGGCAAGCCCGTTCCCTTCCACGTGCAGTACCCGGCCTACGACTCGAGCGGCAAGTTTGTCTCGCACCCGACTCCTGCGTCCGTCGTCGGCATCCACAATTTCAACTGGATGATGATTCAGGCTACGGTCGCCATCCTCATCCTGGTCGGCTTCGAATCGGTAACCGCGATGGGAGGCGAAGCGAAGAACGCCAAACGCGACATCCCCATTGCGGTCATTGCGTCGCTGCTGATTCAGGGACTGATGTGTTACCTCTTCGAATATTTCGCGGCCAACTACTTCCTCAGTACGGGGTACAGCATGCAAACCGCGACCACGTCCGCGGCGCCCATCGGCGACATGATGATCATGGTCGGCGACGCGCTCTTCGGACAGGGTCACGGTAAGTACTTCATGCTCGCGGAGGCGATCACCGTGTTCCTCGCGCTGATCGGCACCACGCTCTCCTGCATGAACACCGGAGCCCGCGTCACCTATGCCATGGGCATGGACAAGGAAGCCCCGGAGCACTTCGGCATGCTGCACTCGAAGAACCTCACTCCGCACCGCGCCATCTGGACGCTGGCCGGCATCTCCGCCTTCATCGGCGTGATCGCCGTCAGCCTCGCCTTCGGCGACGCCGGTGCGCCCACCGACGCCACCGTTGCCGCTCTGCCCCATGGGATATTCTCCAGCTTGGGCTACTTCTCCCATGACAAAATGGCGGCGCTGCCCAACACGCTGCTGGCGGTGACGCTCACCTCCAACTTCGGCACCTTCATCCTGTACGCCCTCACCTGCTTCCTGTGCATGGTGGCTTTCCACAAGCGTGCAGACTTCAGCCTCCTTCGCCACGTGCTGATTCCCGGATTTGGCCTGCTGGCGAATCTGGGCTGCATGGTGTTCTACCTGGTGGGTCCGACCATGGGCTACGGCACCGTCAAGGAGCCGCTGATCGCCATGGGAGTCGCCCTCGTCTGGGGCCTCTACGGCGGCGTGTACTTCCTGCGCTCGTCGAAGGTCAAAGGCAAAACTCTCCTGCTCGAAAAGAGAGCCGAGGTCGCCTAGAATCAATTGCCATCTCTTCCGGCCGGGAGCCCTGTACAGGACTCCCGGCCATTGCTGTTGCACGTATCTTTGGTGAAGCATGCTGGAAATCGAGTTCGGCCAGGCGACCCACCCCGGCAAAGTACGAACCAATAACGAGGACTGCACCGGATACTTCGAGCCACGCTCCCGCCAGGAGGCGCGCTCCCGCGGGTGGTTCTTTGCTCTCGCCGACGGTGTGGGCGGCTCTGACTTCGGCGAGGTCGCCTCCTCCAAAGCCATTCAGGTCGTCTGCGACGAATTCTCCCAATGCCAGGAGAACACCTCGCTCGCCAGTCTTCTCCCTCGGCTGATTCAGCATGCCAACGCCGCCGTGCACGACGAGGGACTGGTGCGCGAGCGGCGAGGCAGTCACATGGCCACGACCATCGTCACCTGCGCGCTCCGTCACGATCAGGCTTTCGTCGCGCATGTGGGCGACTCGCGCTGCTACCACGTTCGCGAGGGCCGGGCCGTTGCCGTCACCCAGGACCACACCTGGGTCAACGAGCAGCGCAAGCTCGGTCTCATGTCCTCGGCCGATGCCGAAACAGCGGAGACGCGCCACATGCTCACCCGTTCCCTGGGTCCGGAGCTCTTCGTCACCGCGGACACCAATGCCGTCAGCCTCCGCCCAGGCGATCGCCTGATCCTCTGTTGTGACGGACTCTATGGTGGAATGCAGAACAGCGACATCGCGCGCATCGCTTCGCAAAACAAAAACCTCAGCGAAGTAGCGCGCGAACTGGTGTGCTTCTCGGTCGAAGCAGATGGTTCCGACAACACCACCGCGATGGTGATTGCTATTCGCTCGATTGAGGCCATGGCCATGTATCGCGGCAGGCTCTATCCCCGTCCCGGCGCATAACCTGGAAAGGTTACTGCCCTGTACCGCCCGGAATAGAACCAAGGTAACTTTGCTCGTCTGAGCTAATGAACGGGTAAGTCGCATTCAAATCAGGACTGTTCCGTTCTGGAATTACTACCCGCACAGTTACGAATCCCAACGCGAAAGTGGTATAGATGAAACCTCCGTAACTGCCGATCATTCCTATGGATGAAGCGCAGCGAAAAACTGGGCCTGCTCTCCGCGGCGCTGGTCGCAATCCTCTTCGCGGCGGCGGCAGCGTGGTTCGTGCTTGGGACGGGCTCTGTCCTGAATCGGCACAATTCACTGCAGCAAGTCCAGGAATTACCAGTGGGTGCCCGCGTTCACCTGCTCGGCCAGGTCACTTACCTCGACGCCCCAGGCAAGCGTTTCTGGATCCAGGACGAAACCGGCGCAGCGCCTATTCCACTCGATCCATCTGCAGCGCGTCTCTCAGTCGGCGAAATCATCGCCGTCGATGCAGTCACCGGCGGCCGCTACGATCCGCTGCAGGGGCCGGTCAGTTTTGATCTTGAACATATCTCGGTCCACTCCAGTTCCGCGGAGCTGAAGCTACCGCCGCCTGGCATCGCCGACCTCGATAACTTTCCTACGCCTGAAAAGAATGGCCAGCGCGTCACCATGCAGGCCATTGTGCGCGACTTCGTCGTCGATCAGCGCGGATATCCCACCTTCATCATCGGCAAATCGGCGTTCCAGGTTTCCGCCATTGTGCCTCCCCCCGGCCGCGATCTGCGCAGCCTCGTGGATGCCAGCGTCAGCGTCACCGGTGTTCCCGAGCAGTTGCGCAACGCCCAGGGCCGGGTCATCGCCAATAACCTCTGGGTGCCGTCGTGGGACGATGTGCACATCGACAGCCCTGCCCCGAGTTCCGTGCCGCTCCGCGACATTCTCAGCCTCTACCGCGATCCCATCGACGGTCATCGCGTCCGCGTCCGCGGTTTCGTGGCTCGCGTCGATCCCAGTTCTTTTCTGCTCGAGGACTCCTGGGGAGCCATCGAGTGCCGAATGACCGGCGCACCTTCCGTTCAGCCCGGATCGGCCGTCGAGGCGGTTGCCTTCCCCAGCCATGACGGCATGCGCATCGATTTGTATAACGCCAGCGTGATTCCGACCGCCGCGCCGCGCCTCGCGACCTCCGGCCCATCGGCCTCGGCCGAGCCCGTGCTGACGACCGTGCAATCGATTCGACAACTCTCGCCGGAACGCGCCGCACTGGCGCTTCCCGTCCACGTCTCCGGCGTCGTCACGCACATCATTCCCCAGTGGGGCCAGCTCTATTTTCAGGACTCCACCGGCGGAATTTTCGTGAAGTACTCCGGCGTTCATCCCGAAATCACCGGCGGCAGCCGGCTTAGCCTCACCGGCCTCACCAATCCCGGCAACTTCGCACCGGTGATTGTCGCCCCGAAGATCAGGCTGGATGGCACGGCTCCCATGCCGAAGCCGGCCGCTGTAAACCTGGAACAAGCCGCTTCCGGTCTGCTTGACTCCCAGTACGCGACCATCGACGGCATCGTCCACCCGCTCCATGCCGGCACTGCTGTGACCGAATTCGGGCTGATGACCGAAATCGGACTGATCCGCGCCTTTACGTCAGCGCAGTTCCCACCCATCGATAAAATGCGTTATCTGGAAGACGCCCGCGTTCGCATTCGTGGCGTCTTCGGGACCGTCTTTAATTCGCGGCGTCAGCTCATTGGCTA
>Ga0070735_10005786_pt1 | contig 10180 bp, 9 predicted proteins | sample Coa_R1_FD_66443 | JGI IMG/M metagenome (GOLD analysis project Ga0070735, IMG submission 66443) | Surface soil microbial communities from Centralia Pennsylvania, which are recovering from an underground coalmine fire - Coalmine... | ecosystem: Environmental > Terrestrial > Soil > Unclassified ... | reverse complement strand
GACCGATTCGCGGCGGACTCTCTGCGAGTTCCCCAGCGCCGCCGGGCACGCGAGTTTTCGAAACCCCGTCAGCGGCCTGGCCGATCGGCGTTTCCCTCTGCAGCGCTTCGCCGCCGAGCAAATTTAACCGCATGCGGCAAGCGGCGCAGTTCACCAGATGTGCCGCGATGTCGCCTGTATTCTCTTTGCCCGCCGCGAGAGCCATCAATCGATCGTCGGCAGGACATGGCGCGGTCATGAAAATCGGTCACGGCGTTCAGCGACGGACGCATCCTCACGTTCCATTTTAGACCGCTTGGGTCCATTGGGCCAGCAGGCGGCGAACTCGTGAGTCGTGCGGGCAATCGGTCGGGAACCAATCACGCTGGCAGGTTCCTCGCCATATTAAGGGGGCAGCAACGTTGTTTCCGAGCCTGACTGTCGGCTTTCAAAGGCTGCCTTAAGCCGATTTGGACGCATTCCTGGCGGCCCGGCACAAAAAATGCAATTTCTGGCGGCTTCCTCGTGCGGGCGCCGGTCGCGGTATGGTACCGCCTCGGAGTTGACCAAGACCTATTCCACTAACGACCAGGAGTTCGATGATGATTCGCAAGACGATTCTGGGCTGGGCGGTATTGCTGGGCACCCTTGGAGCAGGGCTGGCCATACCGGAGCGCGAAGCCGACGCGGGTTGCGGCTGTCGGCAGCGTTGCAATCGCGGCTGTGGTTTCAGAAGCTGCCGCACCAGGTCATCCAGGTGTTGCGGCGGAGGATACTCCACGTGCGGCGGCGGATATTCGAATTGCGGTTCAACGGGTTGCGCATCGGCTTATTCGACGACGACGGGAGCCTGCGCGACGGCTCCGGGCGCTCCGACCTATGACGGCAGTGCGCCTGCCCCGCAGCCGAACGATTCATATCCTCCTCCTCCCGCGCCGGCGCCGCCGAGCACGCTGAACTGAGCAGGAACGGTTGGAGACAGGCGATTCCTTGAAGTCGCCGTCATCCTGCGCTATCTGGGCGAGGGTTAGGGAAAAGGTGAGTGGACAAATCGGCACAACACACACTTTTCACCCTGGCCCTCCCCACCGATGGCTCTTGGAGTGAGTTCGACCCGATGTAGTGCGTCGTGTCGCAACTCACGACGTGCTCCCGAAGGGCGGGCGGGTTCCGCAGGAACAAGAGGCCACACCGTTCGCGCTCCTCGACAAATTGCCACGAGCCATTGGACACGTGGTTGTCTGTGCCAAGTTACGCAGGCTAAAGCCTGAACTCCATCACGGAACCCGCCTGGCCACGCGGCGGTGCGCCGGTTGACCGCTGGCTGACCGTACAGTACGGTTTGCGAATACCAGCGGGCATCCGGTGACAAGGAGCAATCTTGGACGTCGCGTTGATGGCGACCTGTCTGGGCGATGTGATGCGCCCCGACGCGGCTGTGGCGACGGTGCGGCTGTTGCGCAGGCTCGGGCACGTCGTTCACTTCCCTGAAAAGCAGACGTGCTGCGGACAGCCCTTTTACAACAGCGGTTTTCTCGCCGGCGCTTGCGACCTGGCCCGCCACACGATCGAAGTCTTCGCCGGTGAACGACTCGTCGTCGTTCCTTCCGGATCGTGCGCGGCAATGGTGAAGATCGAATTCCCGCATCTTTTTCACGATGACGCAGCTTGGCACGAGCGGTCCATCGACCTCGCCGCTCGCACATTCGAGCTCAGTGATTTTCTCGTGAACCGGCTCAAGGTCACTGACGTGGGCGCCAGCTTCACCGGCAGGGTCGCCTATCATTACGCCTGTCATTTGCGCGGCTTGGCGTTGAAAGATGAGGCTGAAACATTGATTCGCGCGGTGCGCGGCGTCGATTATGTGCCGCTCGAACAGCAGGATCAGTGTTGCGGATTCGGCGGTTCGTTCGCCGTGCGGTATCCCGAGATTTCAGGAGCGATGGTGGGCGATAAAGTCGGCTGCATAAAAGCGTCGGGCGCCGATGTTCTGGTCAGCACCGACACGGGCTGCCTCATGAATATCGGAGGCGCTCTGCACCGCCAGCGGCAGCTCACGCGGATCATGCACTTGGCTGAGCTGCTGGATTGCCGCGTGGGTTGACAAGCCATTCCCGTTGTTGCCACAATTGCGACTGCAAATTGACGTGTCAGGTTAAAGGGTTCCCGCCTCAATTGTGGATCGGGGCTGGTTTGCCGGGGCATCCGACCCGAGAATTGCGATTTTGGTCGGTCCTGGCGAGTCATTCCCACTCCATCCCACCCAAAAATGCCGGCTGATGGGTTCTCGCAAGCGCGACGGGCCAATCGTGCCGGCGGTTTCTCACGAGAAGGAGACAATCATGTTGAAGTCGGTTCTCTTTAGCATTTCGCTGGGGACGATTGGTCTCGCGCTGGTATGGACCTGCGATGCGGCGGCTCCAGCGAAGATTGCGCAAGTGGCCCCCATGAGCGATCTCACCGCCGAGGCTGATGCCAAAGTCAAGGCGCTGGAAACGTCCTTGGCCGACAACCAGAGCTATCTCTCATCGAAGGGAACGACGCTTCCGGCCGACGCCGGAGTGCTGGCCGTGCTCGCACAAGCGGTCGCCGAGTCAGATGAACAGGCGGCGTGGAAGCCTGCGGCAGCCGACGTCCGCGATGCGGCCATCGCCCTGTCCAATGCCAAATCGTACGACGACGCCAAGAAAGAACTGGAAGCAGTGAAGGCGGCCTTCGGCGGCAAATCAGGGGGCGCCAAGCCCGAGCATGAGTGGAATAAGCTGTGCCGCCTGGGATTGCTGATGAAGGAAGTGAACAAACGCAACACCAGTGTCAAACGAACGCTCCGCAAGAAACCACAACCGAGTGACGCCGAATTCGCCAAAGCGGCGGCAGATTCCAGCGTGCTGGCGGTTTTGGCCCTGGCCGCTCACGACGATACGCACGAAGTAAAAGGCCAAAAGAAGGAAGACATCGACGAGTGGCAGAAATACGCCAAAGAATTCCAGGCGCAAATGACGGTGGCCGCAGCGGCCTTTGCTAAGAAGGACCTTGCCGGGGCGACCGAGGCCAGCAAGAAAGGGAACGCCGCCTGCAACGACTGCCACGGCAAGTTCCGCAAAGACGAATAACCAAGATTGGCGGCCTTTCGCGCGCGATTGAGCAACGGTTGGAGTTCAGGCTTTTAGCCTGCGCTATTTGACCGGGTGGTGCCCGCCGGCTTTCATGATTGCGAAGCGAGATAGTGCTCAACGCGACTGCGCAGGCAGCACCGAAATGACCGGTCGATTCATGCGGGAGATCACGTTGCGAGGAGCGCGCATGGCGCGGCCTTTTGTCGCGTCGCGACCCGCCCGCCCTTCGGGACGGACGGGCCACCCGAATGGATGCGTCGTGCGGTGGGTGGCACGCCCTGACTGAGGTCACGAAGGAAGGGCGTGGCAAACGTCTCGGAGCGCGGCTTGCGTGCCGAGCGAATTTCGCCGGGCTAGCTTCCATCTCGCTCGATCTGTGCCGAAAGTCCCGATTGCTCCAGCTCGGTTTGCAAGAGCGCCGTGTTAATTCCGGGAGGGACAGCCAATTCCAGAATTAAAGCGAAAGACTGGCCCCCGTCATTCCGAGACCCGCGCAAGTCGGTAATGCCGATGCCGTCGCGTGCCAGGCGTCCCGAGATTTTCGCGACGATTCCCGGCGCGTCGCGGCCCGTGAGGGTCAAAACATACCGCTCGCTTCGCTCCGGAGGATTGTCTTTTGCGCCCTCGCGCAACGGATCTTTCAGGACGACGGCGACGCCAAAGGGCCGGCAGACGCCTTCCAGATGACCGACGATCACTTGAGCGTCGCGATGCTCGGGAAAGTCGGCCGCCAAAGTGATCGTAAAAAAGTTGTCGACCACCGTCTGGCTGGCTTCATGGATGTCGCCCCCCAGCTCGCTGAGCGCCGTCGTCACCGCCGCCAAAATGCCGGTGCGATTGGCCGCCATGACGCATAAGACGTATCGCTTCGACACGGCACGATCTCTCAAAGTGCTGGCCGCGGGCCGCTGTTGCGTGAGTTCGACTCTGTGTACCATCATAAACGACCTGCCGTTCGAATTCTGCGTCCCCACGTGAAAAAAGAGAAGCGGAACATTCCCCATGGCTCAGATGGCGCGCGTCGTGTCGCTGCTGCTCATGGGGGCCGTCATCGTCTTGTTGGGGCTCACCTTCTATCAGGTGATCGCTCCTTTCCTCATGCCCCTGTTTCTGGCGGGCGTGCTCGCCATTCTCTGCCAGCCGATTCATCGGCGGTTTCTCGCCTGGACGAAAAACCGAACCATGCTCGCGGCCGCGCTGACGACGGCCCTCGTGATGGCGGTGGTGCTGGTGCCCCTGGCGCTCGGCACCGTGGCGGCGGCCAAGCAGCTTTACTCGGTGGCGCACAAAACGCTGAAGGGTTCCGATTGGATCGAGGCGGCCCGCTTCGTCGAGACGAGCGCGCCCTTTGAATCGGCGGTGAGACGCTACGAAGACTGGACAGGCGAAGAAGTCGACCGCGCAGAACTCGAGCGAGACATTCAGGCCAAGCTGCGGACCGGCGCCGCGACTCTGGCGGGAAAGACGTTGGGATACGCCGGTTCGACGTTGAGCCTCTTGGGAATCGCCATTTCGATTGTCGTCGGCCTGCTCACGTTCGTGATCGCCTTCTATTATTTTCTTGCCGACGGACCGGCGCTCATCCAGGCCACAGAAAAACTGATTCCCGTTCACCGCGATTACAAGCGGCACCTTCTCGCGCAGTTCGATCAGGCGGTGCGGGCGGTGGTCTCGGCGACGTTCGCCGCCGCCTTGGCGCAGGGAATTGCAACCGGCGTCGGCATGCAGATCGCCGGCTTCCGGCATTTTTTCATCGTCACGATTCTGGCGACGCTGACGGCTCTGGTGCCGGTGTTGGGGACGTGGCTGATCTGGGGGCCTTATGTGCTATGGCTGGGGTTCCATGACGGGCGGTGGGGCATGGCCGTATTTCTCATTTTGTACGGCGTGGTCTTCGTCGGATTTTTGGACAACGTGATTCGCGCCTATGTTTTGCATACCAATGTCAAACTCCATCCGCTCTTAGCATTTGTGAGCGTGCTGGGAGGAATCGAGGTCATGGGATTATGGGGCGTGTTCATCGGGCCGATTGTCGCCTCGTGTCTGCACGCGCTCATCAAGATTTTCAATACCGAGCTGGTGGCGTTTTCCCAAGAACGAGAGACCCGGGCGTCGCTTGATCCGGATTTATCGACGCTGGTATTTTCGGGAGCGGCAGAATCGAAGTCGCCGACAGTGGCCGTCGCGTCGCCAACAGCCGTTTCGCCCATGCCGGCGGTTGTGGCTGCAAGTCCTGCGGCGCCTCCGGCCTCACACAACCAAGCTGATGTATCCGCCGCAAGAGTCGCCTCCCGCGCGGCAAGCGAAAAGCAACCGGGATGATCGCGCGAACCCCCCCTCAATCCCCCCGCGAGTGGGGGGAGGGGACGCGCGGGCTGCGGCGCCCCGAGACGCTTGGCACGCCCTTCCTTCGTGACCTCACTCAGGGCGTGCCACCCGCCGCAGCAAGCGAAAGCCAACCGGGATGATCGCGCGAACCCCCCTCGATCCCCCCGCGGGCGGGGGGAGGGGCTCGACGCTCAAAACTCTGGCGAGTTCTGCTACCTCACAGGGGCGAGTTCTACTGTGCCGCGCGGTGTAGAATGATGCGGTGCATCGTTTCTATTTGTCCCTTCAATTTTTGTCGTTCATCGACGGCCCTTTGACGCGGCGCGTCGAGCGCCTCCAAATCTCGCCTTATGATCTCAAGTTCACTCACATAAATTCCGGTCCGCTCACTGACGGTCTTTCGCTCAGCAAGTTCTGCGTCAAGCTGCTCGAGACGCGCCTCATCCACCTTGATCGCTGTCGCCAGCTCGGAGATCTCGGATTGCCGGCGCTCTTTTTCAGCCGTCCGCAGTTGATCTGCAATTTGCGGGCGCAGCGCGTCCCGGCGAGCGGCAAGCGGCTTATCGATCGCAGCCAATTCTCGTTTGATTTTGCCCAGCTCGCGCTGCGCTTCGACCTCTTTCGGGCTTTCGTCCTGTGCGACGAGCTCATCCAGAATGCCCTTGCGGACGAGATAACCGACGATGACGCCATCGCGCTCGACCTCGCGCTCGATTTTGGCGTCAGAGTCTGGAGCCGCGGCCGATTCGCGCGCCGCGCGTTCCAGCGCTTCGAGGCGTATTCGATTGCCCGTAAGATCAAGGTGTGCGCGAAAGCGCTCTTTTCGGAGTTGCCCCTGATCTTCCAGGTCGAATTGATGCCAGTTGCTCAACACGGCGGGGTCCGACGTGTGAAGGCTCTTGGCGAGCCGCAGAAGATGCGTACTCAGCGCTCGCTGCCGATCGTTGGTCTCGCGCTGCCACCTGTCGATTTCTGCGATGCGCTTCTCGCGGTCGATCAATTGCGCATTGGCAGCTTTGAGGAATTCGTCGACGACTGCATTTACAAGCGTTACCGCGTCGGGCGAACGTGCGCCGACGAATGAAACGCGAATGAACTCAGTCGCTGGAAAATCGACTTCGATGTTGCGTTCAAGCCACTCAAGAGGATGCACCTCATTCGCGAGAACTTGCAGCTCGGCAATCTCCGGCTTGCGGAGCACGGCGTTCAGGACGAATACGCTCTTGACCATTCGCCCTTGCGTCTGGCGGTACGTCTCGGTCGTTTTCTCTGAGGCTTCGAATTCTTTTCCTCCTTGCTGAATCGCCGGGCGATCGATGCGAAGCTCCGCAGACACAAGCGCCTCTTTCGCGCGCCGTGCGTTCATTGGGTTGATCGGCTCCCGGCGCGCGTCTGGCCGCCCCGATCGCTCCGGCGGCGCAAAGCGCCGCGAGCAGAGCCAGAATGAGCAGCCTCGCAGGCGTTACAGCGGGTTCTCGTTTGGGCGGCTTCACTGCTTCCGCGCGTTTTTCCGCCGCACGCCCACCATCTGACCCGATCGTGCCGCAGTTCTCAATGGACATGGCAGCAACTCCTCGGCAAGCGAACTTTGTGAGAGAGAGTAGACGACTCAGCGCCGTGAGTCTAATCTTCCGCGTGCCGGCGGGACAGTGCGTTCTTTGTTTTTTCGTCGCAAAGACGACCGGGCCCTGAGAGGCGAATCTGCTTCGCGGGCGATTGTCAGAACTCGGCCGCGCGGTGCAGCGAGACGCCGATTTCCTGAATTGGCTGTTTAAGCTGAGACAGCTCTTCCGCGATCCGCGCTTCGATCGCGTCTCCTTCTTCGACGGCCTTTCGCAGAATCTCCAGTTCGCGCGTCCAGGCCATGAACTTTTCGGAGCGGCTGGAGGCGCCCGCGCCTGCGGCCGGCTCGCAGCGCTCGATGAGTTTCTCGATTCGGCCGATGGCCGCCCTCTTTCCCCGCAGCTTGCTCTTCACATCGCGGTGGGCCCATTCGAGCTCATCGACGCGCTCGGCACGCAACCGGCTCGTCAGATTCGTCATTTCATCGATGTACGCCTGCGCGAGGCCATTGACCAGTCTTACAGCTTCGGGCGAGCGCTCGCCAAAGTACGAAATCTTCAAGAGTCGATCGCCGCAGACATCGGCACGAATGCGCTTCGCAAGCCATGCACAACCGTCGCCATCGACACCCTTGACCAGCTCGAGCCGGGCGACATCCGGGCGTTTGAGGGCCGCGCTCATGAGCGCACGCCGAGTGATGAACTCGGCGTGTGAATCGAGATCGTCTTCCAAATCGGGAGGTGAACCGGCCAATGTTCGCAACAGCGGTGCATCGACATACAGCTCGGCAGAAATCGCCGGCGGGCTGGCGCGATAGTAGGCCGTCGCGAATGCGGCCGCCAAAAGCGAAAGCGCCAAGAGCGAGGCCACGATCGACCAGGCCGTGCGATGGCAGTTTTTTGGCATTGCCGCCCAATTGCTGAAATGGAAATCGATGGACTCAAACAAAACATCGGACCCGGCGGATGCCGGCCATGGGCCTAAAATCACGAATTCGTGCGGCACGATCAGCGATGTTTCGCAGCCGGCCACTTGACTGCCTCACCGAAACCCGTCAAAATAACCGATAAATATATTCCTACCTGTTTCTTTTTCCCGCCGCCGCAATGATTTGCGGCAAACCACAGCAACCACGACCTCCCAAAACAGGCTTTCCGGGGTCCCTTTTCTGCATGGCGCCCGGCCCATCACTTGTGGCACGATATTGGGGCTCATTGAAGCCGGCGATGTGCCGGAGCATTGTTGCCGGGGCCGTGATCTTTGCCGCCAGCGCCTCGGCACAGGCGGCCGATAGTCTACACGTCTTGATTGACCGCCTGGTTGCCCTCGAAACCGCCGACTACGAGAAGCTGGCCGCCCCGGTTTGTTCAGATGAAGAATTTCTGCGGCGGGTCACGCTCGACCTGGCCGGCTCAATTCCGACGACAGCCGAGGCGCGTCAATTCCTGACCGATGCCGACCCCGCCAAGCGCGAAAAGCTGGTCGACAAGCTCCTGGCGGGGCCCGAATATGCGCGGCAAATGCAACGCGTATTCGACGTCATGCTGATGCGCCGCCTGCCGCAAAAGCACGTGCCCGTTGCCGAATGGGAGAAATTCCTGCGAGAGGCGTTCGCGCAGAATAAATCCTGGGACCAGATGGTGCGGGAGATTTTGACGGCTGACGGTTCCGATCCGGCCAACCGCGGGCCGGCCAGGTTTTACCTCGATCGCGACGGAGACGTGAATGAAATCACGCGCGATATCGGCAAGCTGTTTCTGGGGGCCAACCTCGAATGCGCTCAGTGCCACAATCATCCGCAGATCGACGACTTCAAACAGCACCATTTCTACGGCATCTCGGCTTTTTTTGTGCGCAGCTTCGTGATGACCGATAAGGAAAAGCGCGTGGTGTTCGCCGAGAAAGCCGACGGCGAAGCCACGTTCGAATCGGTGTTCGAGATTCGCGACAAGGTTTCGAAAGGTCCCCAGAGCACCGGGCCTCGGCTGTTCGAGGCCATGCCGATCTCAGAACCAAAGTTCGAAAAGATCGACGACGCGTATGCGGTGAAGCCGGATGAGAAAGACAAGACGGTGCGTCCGGTGCCGCGGTTCAGCCGGCGCGCGAAACTCGCCGAGTTCATCGCTTCGGCCGACAACCGTCGCTTTTGCCGGACGACCGCAAATCGGCTGTGGGCGCTGATGATGGGCCGCGGGATCGTGCATCCGGTGGAGCTCGATCACTCCGAGAATCCGCCGTCGCAACCACTCTTATTGGCCATGCTGACCGAAGAGCTGGCGCTTCGCCAACTCGACGTTAAGCAGTTCTTGCGCGAGATCGCACTGTCGAAGACATACCAGCGGTCCAGCCGCCGCGAAGCGATTGACCCGAATCAACCGCAACCGAAAGACGCCGATTTCGCACAGGCGCTTTTGCGGCCACTCTCGCCCTCGCAATTCGCCTGGGCCTTGATGCAGGCCGTCGGCGAGACCGACGTGCATCGCCAGGCGCTGGGAGACAAATGCAGCGAGGCGTCGCTGCACGAAAAGCTCGCCGGCTACGAGCAGCGATTCGTGCAACTGTTCGGCGGCGAGCCGGGACACCCCTCCGACAACTTCGAATCGACGACCGCGCAGGCGTTGTTTCTTGCGAACGACGCGGCGATTGCCGCATTCCTCAAGCCGCGGAACGGAAACCTTGCCGATCGTCTGCTCAAGCTTCCTGAAAGCGACACGCAGCAAATCGCTGAAGAGCTGTTTATAAGCACGCTCACCCGGCGGCCGACCGACGACGACGTAAGAGACGTTGGCGGCTACCTGGCGGGTCAAACAGGCCCGGGGAGAATCGTCGCCGTGCAGGAATTGATCTGGGCGGCCGTTTCTTCAAGCGAGTTTCGATTTAATCATTGAACAGATCGATTTTCCGACACCCCCATCTTCCAAAAAATGGGAGCCAGCTATGGACTGCAATTACGCCTGCCGATCACCCGAACATGTTTCGCGACGGACGTTTCTGAACGGCGCCGCCGGCGCGCTGGGGGCCCTCAGTTTTTCGGGAATGGTCCATGCCAGGGCCGCCGAGCAGCTTGCCGGCGCGCAAAAGCATTGCATCGTGTTCTGGCTTTCCGGCGGCGTCAGCCAATTGGAAACCTGGGATCCGAAGCCCGATACCGACACCGGGGGCCCTTTTCAGGCAATTCCCACATCCGTGCCGGG
>Ga0070735_10005785_pt1 | contig 10181 bp, 8 predicted proteins | sample Coa_R1_FD_66443 | JGI IMG/M metagenome (GOLD analysis project Ga0070735, IMG submission 66443) | Surface soil microbial communities from Centralia Pennsylvania, which are recovering from an underground coalmine fire - Coalmine... | ecosystem: Environmental > Terrestrial > Soil > Unclassified ... | reverse complement strand
GAGCTTCGCGAGCCGCTCCTGCAGCTTCTCCTTGTCGTAGCTGCTATCCGTGTCCTCGATGGCCCGCTTGATCTGGTTGATCCGGCCCATGATCGACGACTCGGAGCCGCCCCCCTCGATGATGGTCGTCTCTTCCTTGCCGACTGTGATCTTCGCCGCCGTGCCGAGGTCGGTCACCGCGATACTGTCCAGCTTGACGCCGAGGTCCTCGCTGATGAACTTGCCATTGGTGAGGATCGCGATGTCCTCGAGCATGGCCTTGCGGCGATCGCCGAAGCCGGGCGCCTTCACCGCGACGCTGTTGATAATGCCGCGGATCTTGTTCACGACGAGCGTGGCCAGCGCGTCGCCGTCCACATCCTCCGCGATGATCACGAGCGGGCGGCGCGCCTGCGCCACCTTCTCGAGGATCGGGATCAGGTCGGCGGCGGCGGAGATCTTCTTCTCGTGGATGAGAATGTAGGGATTCTCGATCACGGCCTCCATCCGCTCAGGATCGGTCACGAAGTAGGGCGAGATGTAGCCCTTGTCGAACTGCATGCCGTCGACGAAGTCGGTGTAGGTCTGCAGGCTCTTGCTCTCCTCGACCGTGATGACGCCGTCCTGGCCGACCTTCTCGATGGCATCCGCCACCAGTCCGCCGATCTCGCTGTCGTTACCGGCGATGGAGGCGACGCTCGCGACCATCTCCTTGTTGCCCTTGACTTCGACGGAGAGCGCCTTTAGCTCCGCGATCGCCTTGGCGACCGCCGTCTCGATGCCCTTCTTGACGAGGAGCGGGTTGCCGCCGGCCGCTACGTACCGGAGGCCCTCGTTCACGATGCACTGCGCCAGAACGGTCGCCGTCGTGGTGCCGTCGCCGGCGACGTCGTTCGTCTTGCTGGCGACCTCCTTGACGAGCTGGGCGCCCATGTTCTCATACGGGTCCTCCAGCTCGATCTCCTTGGCCACGGTCACGCCGTCCTTGGTGATCGTCGGGGAGCCCCACTTCTTGTCGAGGACGACGTTGCGGCCCTTAGGCCCCAGCGTCACCTTGACGGCATTCGCCACGGCATTCGCTCCGCGCTCCAGCGCGCGCCGCGCTTCCTCATCGAATTTCAGTTGCTTCGCAGCCATTAACCCAATTCTCCTCTCGCCTGTTCTATCCGCGGAGATGCCGTCTCAGGCCTCCAGAATGGCAAAAATCTGATCCTCGTCCAGGAGGACAAGCTCTTCGCCCTCGATCGTAACCTCGGTGCCGCCGTACTTGGAGTAAATCACCATGTCGCCGACCGTCACGGCCAGCGGCTTGACCGTACCGTCGTCCAGGTGCCGGCCCGCGCCGACGGCGATCACCTTGCCCTCCTGCGGCTTCTTTTTGGCGGTGTCGGGAATGAAGATACCGCCGGCGGTCTTCTCCTCACTCTCGCTCGCCTTGACAACGACCTTGTCGCGAAGCGGTCGCAATGCCATCGCGTACCTCCTCTTTCCATCGGGGAAAATCGTGTGCGCGCGCCTAAAGCGGTACGCAGCAAATCAGCACTCTAACTCGTTGAGTGCCAAAAGAGGATACTCGAAACGGAAAGCAAGTGTCAATAGGAGTTAGCAAAAAACTTGGGAGAGTGCCAGCGGGGCGGAGTTCAGGTGTTCGGTATTCCTGTGTTCAGGAGGGCCTGCCCGACGGCGATCAGTTCTCGGTATTCCACGATCCGCTTGAGCTCGGTGTTCAGGTTGTCGGTATTCAGGTGTTCAGGTCCCACCGCCCTACGGCGAGCCCACCGGAACACCTGAATACCCGAATACCTGAACGACTGCATACCGGAACACCCGAATACCTGAACGCCGCGCCGCTACTTGACGCTGAACTTGCCGTAGAAGGCCGTGTTCTGGTTGAGCTTGGTCCACGATACGCCGAGGGTCGAGTCGTCGATGCCGCTCTCGCGGGTGAATCCGACCTTGCGGCCGGTGATCGCCACCAGGGGCTCGTACCAGACCAGGTTCGGCTGCTTGCAGCACTCCGCGTTGGGCATCGCCGCGACGCTGAGGTTCCCGACGCCCTTCGCGACAACGTCGAAGCTTTCGCCCGTGCGGTGGAACGCGATCGGCGCGCGCTTGACCGCGACGACCTCGCCGAGCGCGCAGCCGTAGCTGCGCGTGAGCATGCCGGCAAGAGCCTTCGCCTGCTCCTCGGTCGCGCGGGAATCGATATAGAGCACGGAGCGCCGGCCCGCGACGCTATCCTTCAGGTTATCGGGAGCCGTCACGGCGGCCATCGCGGTGAGGCCGGCCAGGTCTACGCCATTCGCGGCGCCGCTGCCGATGTGCCACACCATCTCGGCGTCCCGGCCGGTCGTCGTCAGCTCGCCGTTGTAGTGGCAGGCGCCCGCGAAGACGCTGGCCGTGCGGGCCTCGACGTAGTCGCCGGTTATCTCGCTCGCTCTGGTCGCGCCCGCGGCGCCGGCACCCGCACTGGCCGCCAGCGCAAGCCCCGCCAGGGCCGACTTCCAAATCGAAGTTCGCATTTTAGTTACTCCCCCCAAGCACGGTGTTCGGGTGTTCAGGTATTCAGGTGATCGCGTTCGGCGGCGAGCGGTCCTGAAGGCCTGAACACCCAATACCTGAATTCCGCCGTCCGTTATTCCGGCTCGAAGAGCGAGCGGTAGCACGATCGGCCAGAATTGCAGTCCTCCGGGCGAGCCAGCTCGCCGTCCGGCCCATAGGCCTTCATGGTCATTCGGCACCAACAGTGGTTGCTGCCGTCCTTGATGTGGTGATGCTCGGTCGGCATCTCGCGCAGGAAGAAGTAGCGCTTGCTGCGGATCTCCCGGCAGTACGGACTGCGGAGCGTCTCCTCGCGTTCGGAGGTGGCCGTCACCTCGCTGGCCAACACCGTCCCGGCTGCATCCTGGCTCATACCGTCGCCCTCCCGCACGCCCGCTGCGCCGTTGGATCGGGCCGGCACCATCAAGGCGCCGCCCCATTGTCTTAGGATACCACGGTCCAGCGCGCTGTAGCAACCGTTTCCGCCACCTAAGGACCCAATCGTCGGCGAGCGCGTAACCACAGGCCGCTCAACAACGATGGCCTGCCCCGAGGCGCTCAGGGCCGCCACTGAGCGCGGGTCCCTGCCGATGGAGCTGCTGGAGTTGAATACAACTGACGCTCCCGAAGTACGTCGGGCCGCTGGTCGGCGCCGGAAAGCCTTGCCGCGTCCGCGTACATCGTCAGAGCCTTCGTAATATCGTGCTCGCGAACAAGCTCCCTGGCGTATGACCGGCGCGCAAACGCCCACGTCGGCGCAAGACGAACAGCTTCTTCGAGATGCCGCCGATGGTCTGTGGCCTCGAACCGCGGGTATAGCGGCCCGTCCGTCGGGCGCAGGAGACTGAGGGCGAGGTGGATCGCCGCATCTCGACGACGATCGTTCATCTTGCGGGGGTCGAACTCGCGAGGAGGCAACTCCTGCAATTGATTCGGCAATAGTGACGTCATTGCCTTCAGGTACTCGGCATCTGCCGCCTGCTCGCGGTCACATTTGGACAACGCGAGTGCGCGATGCAAATGCGTGACCGGGTCGACCGCGTCGCTGGAACCGCTGTATTCATCTAGAAGCTGATCCCACGCGTTGAGCGCGGCAGCCCAATTCCCTTGTCGCTCGGAAACGTCTGCTATGTATAGCAACGGAAGTGTGTCCGAACCATTCAGGGACAGCGCTTTGAGAAACAGGGCGTGGCCCGTCGTCAAATCGCCAAGTTCAACGGCGTCGTGGCCCTTCCGGACCGTCTCGACGACTAGTGATTCCAGCCTTTTACGGGCCACCCGTTGACCGGTGTTACGGCTGCCGCCCCCGCTAGTACGTGCGTGCGTGAACACCGGCCGTAGGATGAATACTGCCCACCCTGCGACGACGAACATCGCCGCGTAGAACTTTAGTCTTTCCCTAATCATGATGAGAGCCGAATTTCGCAGGAACGATCTCGCCGCGCCAGCGGCACAAGTCATACTTCGACAGCAGATGAATGCGGCCGAGGCTGCTAGTTATTAATCCATTTATTTTCCCAGGTCGGGTGCAGGTACATTCGCTCCGGGTCCTGTGCGCCGACGTACATTCCCTCCAATCCGCCCCCCAATTGCCAGCTACCCCAATATACGTATTGTAACCACGCATTTACAAACCAGAACCACCTGATTCTGGACAGCGGTACCCACTGAACGTCGGGGTTGTCCGCATCCGCGGGCGGTGGAAGATACATCATATACATCTTAAACGAGTTCTCGACCTGGCAGGTGACCGCGGTGCCGATGAAACCCAATGAGGGCTTATCCTGATCGTCTGTCGCCGGGACGTCGCCTTCAGACATCCAATGTGCGTCAAAAAGTACACCGGGTCCGTACGTGGTGTCGTATGGATCCATGTTGTCGAGCCAATACTCGTTGTTTGTCCCCTGCGTGTGCCACAAGCCGGACCAGAATGTCTCGATCTCGAGGATGTTGCACAATTGAACCAGCTTCCAGTTCCCGGCATATGAATCGTCGATGTCGTTGCTACCGAATAGGTCAGGTGTGCGAACCCTACCGTGAAACTGGATCGCCATGTCGGATTCCGGCGTACCGGACACGATGCCGGACTGATCTGAGTCAACATACGAAGCGTTATACGGTGTGCTCGTGTATGTGTAGTCCGGCGCTACAACCGTGATAGGCTGATGGACGGTGACCGTCGCGAATACTGTCGCTCCGGCCATTATATCTACGCTGCAAGTGACGACTCCGTTGCCGTCCTGGCTCCAGTACCAGTGCGGGATCGCCGCGGTCCAGCCCGCGTCACTTACCAGCGACAGGCGACCCCACGATTGGTAGTCGGGATCAACATCGTAGCGGCCAAAGGTTTGCAGCGGGACCGACCAGTGGTAATTGCTCGGTGTGAATGGTGGCGTTGCCGTGCTTCCGGAGCACTGCTCCATGGCGACGCTCCCGACGCAACCCTGCCCGATCAAGATGTTCGCGTTACCTCCGTCATCCCATGTAACGCCGGATAAAATGAGGTGAGGGCGGCACGCGGACGCGTTATAGAGTACGAGGGCATCTGCATAGCCGGTGTTGGATTCAGCAGTTGCAGAAGGTGAACAGGTGACCGAAAACGAACCGCCCGGATTTGAAATCTGCGTGACGCGGGTCCCCGAAGCAGTCTGCCATCCTGAATCGGAGGTGGAGTCTCCCAGCAACGTCTGGCCAGGCAATCCGGAGTCGGCCGCCGCTACTCCGCCAGGCGCGATGTATCCACCGGAGTACTCCTGGGTCGACCAGTCAACGGATGACAAACAGGATTCTGTTACGATAACGTACTCCGGCGGGGCTTCGCCGGGCCAATTCGGGACCCACACGAAAGTTGCGGTAACGGCTCCGCTAACGTACGCGCCAACGTATGTTCCCGCATCGGAGGGCTCCGCTATATATCCGTAATACGAACTCGGGGTGTAGGCGCCGAGATCGCCTGAGGTGCTCCACGCGCCGCCGCTGTATGTGACCCGGTATTGTCCGGCCCAGGCCGGTCGTCCGCCGAGGACCGCGGTGAACATGAATACTGCCAGAAGCAGCGCTTTCCAGCTGGGCGGCGTCCGTACCGCTGGAACGAGGAGTGACGTGAAGTAGAATGGTCTGCAGGTCCTCATGGTCGGAATCGCCCTTCCTTTGCTTTGACTAGGTCGAACGGGAATGGAGCGTGGCGTTGGTTTCGATTGCCTACGTGGTAGTATAGCGACCATACAAACTATTGTAAAGGGGACAACGATGGGGTCGCGGTAACGATGATGTCCGCGACGCGAATGGAGTCGGAGGTCCGGTTCCGTCGCCAGGCACTTCCGTCACAATTCCACCGCCTTGCCAAACTGCGGATCGATGGCCCGGCGCGCCCGCAGGTGTGAAAAACATCACAGAAAAAATGACCGCGGGTCATGAACATTACCGCAGTCACTTTCGTCGGTAGAGATGTGCGAAGGATTCGGGGGCTTGACCGCAGAAAATCATCCTGGAAAACGGTGGGCGGGTGTCACGATGGCGCCGCGGCTACGTTATTGCTAACAGGGTGAAGTGCAGGCTCCGAATCGTAGGAAGGATGAACACCCGTGTTTACGCAAAACGTAACTCGTGAAACCCGGACGCTGATGTCCGGCGGCAGCCAGGAAGTTTGCGAACCGGTACAGGCCGCGGAGACGATCCTGCGCCGTCTGGGCGCCAGGGCGATCTCGATACTCACGAGCCCGCACCAGCTCGAAGACGGACGATGGATTCCCGCGCGGCTGAGCGCCAACGACTGCTACGTCGCTCTCGATGAGGCGTGCCGCAAGATGGCGCGCGTAGCCCTCCGCAAATATAACGAGAGCCCGGCGCTGCAGACGAAAGGATTTGCCGCCGCGATCGACGCGATCTTTCCGGATCCGGCCGCGTACCTGACCCGCTGCATCCGCTCAGTGATCAGCGATGCCGAGCGGCTGGCGCGGCGCGAGCTTCCCGCGGTCTCCCTGGAGCAGCCGATCGGCGGCGACGCGGCGCTGAGCCTGCGCGACACGATCGCCGACAGCGACGCCGCCGGCCGCCCGGAAGAGAGCCTTATCGACCGGGACGAGCGGCGGCAGTTCCGCCAGGCGCTGGCGACCGCGCTGAAATCGATCCCCGCGAGCTACCTGCAGGCCATCCAGCGGGACATCGCGCGGGAGCGTGAGCGGGAGAATGGCGCAAAGGTCGCCCCGGAGAGCGCCCGCGAGCGGCAGACGATCTGCAGGGCGCGCGCCGCGCTATCCACCATCCTGGCGCGCGAGTGCGGACCCGATAATCCGTTCGTTCATCTGATTGCGCAGCATAGGAGCAGCCGCGTGCGGCACAAGACCACGGCACCGCCAGCCTGGACAAGCGAACGGCAGGAGGGTCTCTTCCAAAAGCTGCTCAGCAGCTCCTGGAAGGACCGGGCCACCGCCGCCGCGCACCCGGATGGCAATATCGAAGAGGCCGTGGTGAACGAGGTAAGCGCTGCCACCGGCGCAGCGCCGCCTTCGCCGGAGATGCGGCAGTCCATGCGCGTGATGGATCTGTTCGTGCTGGACAACGATCCGCGGTCCGACAATCCGGAAGCTCAGGCCTGCTACGATCAGGCGCTGAAGGCGCGCAAATCTGGTAAGATAGAGCAGGCGCTTAAGCTCTACGCCGCGGCGTTCGAGGCCGATCCCAGCTTCCTGGCCGCCTACAATGAAGTGGGCGTGCTCCTGATGCAGACAGGCAATCTTCGCGACGCGCTGAAGATCTACCTGACCGTCGTGGAGCGGGCCGATGCCGGCGAGCAGAAGTATATCGCCGCAAACAATGCCGCGGACGTCTATCTGACCTGGTTCGACGCCGGCCGCATGAAGGAGCGCAACATCGAACGGGCAACCTTCTACGCCCGCCTGGCGATGGAGCATCCGACGCCGATGCGCGCCTGCAACCTGCTGCTGGCCTACGTTAAGGACAGATACTATACCGAGGCGCAGCAGGTGATGGACTCGATCCTGCATGCCGGTCTGGCGAGCTGCCCGGCGGAGCGGTTCCTGCAGACGCTGTTCCAAATCCGCGATACGGATCTGGTGGCGTGGCTAAGCTGGCTCGACGGCGAGCTGAAGCAGGCGGCTGAGAAATAAGCCCTGCCGCGGACGACGATTTACTTTTCGACCGGGATTGCGCTCGAAGGATACGGTTCATAAAATGAAAACGATCAATAAGCGAAACGGCATAGCAGGCATCGGGCTCATCGCGGCGGCGCTATTCGTGCTCGGCTGCTTCTCGCAGATCGGTCCCGCCGCCGGCCACCGCGTGACGCTCAGCGCTCCCCACGCTGTGCAGGTCGCGGACGGCAGCGAGTCGAACGGCGGCGGCAAGGGCGGCGGCGGCGGCAAGGGCGGAGCGCGCCGGGGAAACCTCCCGGCCTGATCGGGCGAGCCGCGCCGGTCCGCCGGTTGGCGCGCGATTGCGCCGCGCAGGCGGCACGGCTGCGGCGCGACCCGGCCGCCGACCACCAATGATAGTCTATAGTTTGCGAGCGCGTGACCCCTCGTCGCGCGCTCGCGCCTGTTTCTGGCAGCGAAACACGATGAAGGCACCCTCTGGCTTGTGGTTCGTGATTTGCCGCTCGCGGCGGACGCTCGCCCCTCCAGCGGAATACGGCCGGCGCGAGTCGCGCTCGCGGCTTAAGGCCCGTGGCCCGTGGCGGACGCTGAGCGCCGTTCCGATAGTGGCCGCCATCGGGATCTCGCTGGCGCTTGCCGGCCCGGCCCGCGCCGCGCAGGCCGCGGATGAGCAGGCGGACTGGGAGGCGCGGATCGCCTCGCTCGCGCCGAACACCGTGGAGAGCGCGCGGACCATGCAGGCGCTTCTCCAGCTGCCGCCCGACACGAGCTTCGCCGTTTTGAAGACGGCCCTGCAGACCAATCCGTCCGCCGAGGTCCGGGTCTATCTTCTTAACATGGCGGCCGAGCACCCGCGCGTGCTGGACCTCCTCGACATCGGCGCGCGAGACGGCTCGCTGTTCGTTCAGAACCGGGCGCTGCAGGCGCTGGAGATGTACAGCTTCGCCAGCTTCTCCGAAGACTACAGCGCCTACGACGCGTGGCACAGAAGGCAGACCGGCCGTACGCTGGAAGAGACGATGCGCGAGAGCTGCCGGGAGTATATCGCAAGCGTGAACGGCGCGCCGGAGAACGAGCGCGCCGACCGGCTGAACCTGCTGCAGCGGATCGCGTACAATCTTTCCGGCACGGCGAACGCCCGCGTCCGGCGGAAGGCGATGCTCGAATCGGGCCTGCCGGACGCGCTTGCGCAGTGGGCCGCAAATCCGAACACCGCATGGACGGCGTTTGCCGTGATCCGCAACCTTCGCATGGACGAGGCCTACCTCAAGCGGGTCATGCTCCCGCTCATCGGGCCGAACGCGGACCTGAACTACCGGCGCCAGGCGCTCGGAGTCATCGCCTCGCCGGACAACCGCTGGGCCGGCGACCTGCTGCTGAAGATGTTCGTCAAGGAGTATCCGGACGCGGAGGCGGAGAGCGTAGGATACGCCATCACGCAGGTCGCCGATCCGCACGCCATTCCGACGCTTATCGCCATGATGGATGCGGACCGGAGCATAGACGGTCAGCGGTTTCTCGGCAATCTCCTCAACGTCATGACCGGCAACAACACGGGGGTCCAGCGCGACGCGGGCTTCTGGCACGGCTGGTGGGCGAGGAACGGAGCGCGGTTCCCTGCCGACGTGCGATCCCAGGAGATACCGAAGCTCGCCGTTCGGCCGCGGCCGATGGCCGGTCCCGCGAGCCGCGGCCCGGAGCAGCGGCAGATTGCCGGCGACGTGAAGCGCACCTACTGGCTTGTCACTCCCGTCCGCCAGCTCCGCGGCGTGGTTCCGGGCGCGCCAAGAGACCTGGCGCCCCCGGCGCCCCCGGTCGGCATCGGAATCGGCGCGGCGCGCGAGGACGAGGTTCCGGGCCTGCTCGTGGTGCTGCCGCCGGATGGAAACGGCGCGTCCGGCGCGCTGTTCTGGCAGGACGTGGCGCAGCGGGCGCTGCACAACCACTATCTGGTCGCGGTCGCGACGGCGCCGAAGTGGTCCGACTCGCAGCAGGATACCTGGGTAACCGGGGAGGGCGCGCGCCGGGTGAAGGAGGCGAAGTTCACCACCGCGAAGTTCGCGGCCGAGATCGTGCAGGACGTGCTCGCGAGCTACAAGGTGGATCCGAGCCGGATATTCCTCCACGGCGCCACCGACAGCGGCATGGCGGCCTACGCCTGCTCGCTGGACGAATCGACGCCGTTCAAGGGGTTCTACCTCCTGGCATCGCCGTTCCGCTCGGCCAGCCTCCCTCCCCTATCGCGGGCGAAGGGCCGGCGCTACCTGATCCAGGCCGGCACGAACGACCGAGCCGCGCCGCTGGTCCTGGCGACGGCCGCGCAGAAAGTGCTGCAGCAGCAGGGCGCGACGGTCCGCCTCGAGACCTTCAAAGGCGGCCACGGCTACGCCTTCGACGATCCCGGCGCCGATCCGATCGGAGAAGCCATCGCCTGGCTCGAAGGCGCGCGGAAGTAGGATGCGGGGCGAATTCTTTTTTCGTTTTGGGCGTGCGACACGAGGTCGCTTGTGTGATTGTCACGCGCGCTGCGACGTGACCGGGTGTCCC
>Ga0070735_10005784_pt1 | contig 10183 bp, 6 predicted proteins | sample Coa_R1_FD_66443 | JGI IMG/M metagenome (GOLD analysis project Ga0070735, IMG submission 66443) | Surface soil microbial communities from Centralia Pennsylvania, which are recovering from an underground coalmine fire - Coalmine... | ecosystem: Environmental > Terrestrial > Soil > Unclassified ... | reverse complement strand
CGGAGCCTTCGCGGACGTCTCCGGCCAGGCCGGTCCCGACTTTCAGCGGGCGATCGTCGGCCGTGGCTGCGCCGTGGGCGACTACGACGGCGATGGCCGCCTCGATCTCCTGGTGGTCGATTCCGAGGGCGCGCCGCTGCTGCTGCACAACGAGAGCCGCTCGAACCGCTCCATCACGCTCCGCATCCTCGGTCCGAACGGCAAGACCGACGCCATCGGCGCGCGCGTTACGGCGACCGCCGGCAAGCTCCGGCAGATGCGCGAGGTCACCGCGGGCGGCAGCTACCTGTCCACCGACGCGCCGGAGGTCCACTTCGGCCTCGGCGCCGCGCAGACTGTGGACGAGCTGACCATTGTCTGGCCGGGCGGTAAGACCAGCACCTACCGCGGCCTGCAGGCCGGCCACTATTACCAAGTCATCCAGGGCGCCGGCGCGCCTCTCCCGGTGCGCTGAGCACGCGCCGCGGAACTACTGCACCGAACGCAACCGGTGTAATTGCAGGTTTCCACGCGCCGTTCACGCGGGCTGAGATCTCCGAGCACTGCTGAGCGGCCGGGACATCGGGAAGCGGTCGTCACGCGGGGTTGTACGGCGGAGAGTATGATACCGTCGTGGAAGGTGAGGTACCGTGCTCTCAGTCATGAGTGTGCCATGAGCGTCAAGGAATTGGAACAGGCTGTGCAGCGGCTTGATCCCGAATCGTACAGCGAATTCTCCCGCTGGTTCATAGAGTTCGACCACGACAGGTGGGACCGGCAGATCGAAGCCGACAGTCGTGCAGGAAAGCTCGATGAGCTTGTTCGGAGGGCAGACCAGGACTTTGAAGCCGGCCGCTGCAAGCCCCTGTAGCAAATGGCCCACTTCACTACGCCGGAATTCTGGGCATGTTACCGCGCGCTGCCAATCGAAGTTCAGCAACTGGCGGACAGGAATTACGCCCTGCTCCAGAGTGACGCGCGACACCCGTCTCTCCACTTCAAGAAAGTGGGTGATGTGTGGTCTGTGAGCGAGGGGGGATCTGCTGCCTGGAGGCCGCGATTGATGACCATTATCATCCCAAATGACAGTGAGCGCCTGGTCGTTGAGCGTGCCGATCAGATCGGCCAAACGTCGGAGCAAGTCGCCTTCGACGCATTGCCCCGCGCCCTGAATGGGACGGTTACTCCGTCAGCTTCCAAGGATGTCTGGCTAACGCCACTGCAACGACTCGCGACTCCGGCCGGCGTATCGCTGCCGGACGACGCGCTCTCCTCGGAGGCAATTGACGGTGGATTGCTTCAATCGGATAGCGGGCGCCCGGCCAGGTCCTCGCGACCGAGGTTATGAGGTTGGAGCAATAGCTCCCTCGACCAACTCCGAGTTAGTGCATTTACGTCCGCGAAGGCGGACATGCTGTTGTCGCGAGGCGAGGACCTCGGTCCCACGCACCCGGCGGACCACGTGGTCACGCGCCAACAGCTTGGCGCATTCGAATCGGCTCTGTGCTTCGCGGGCACGCTGAGCTCGCATCGCCGCTGGTCACTAACCCCTTATCCCAGACACCGAGGTAACGACATCATGAAGCTACCGATCACGCTCCTATGGCTCACCCTTATTGGCGCGGTCGCCAGTTCCTCGCCGCCAGCATCTGCCCAGCAGCCCCTCGCGGGCGCGCCGCAGCCGCCGGGTCGGCGATTCGGCGGCGGCGGGCGGCAGCAGGGCGCGCCGCCCATCCAGCCGAAGCCCGAGGAGCTTGCAGCCATCAAGGCGAAGACCGAGCAGATCGAGGCGGCGGTCGCGGACCTCAGGGCGCAGCACGCCGACCCCGTACTGCTCAACGACGTCGCGGTGTTCGCGCACGCCGGCCGGATGCTGCTCGAGTTCCCGGAGCTGTTCGGAACCCAGAACGCGATCGACCATGCGATGGGCGTCCTGGACCGCGGCATCGAGCGCGGCCAGCAGTTGAAGGATGGCAAGCCGGAGTGGGACGAGGGCCCGAAGCGGATCGAGGCGTACCGCTCGGAGATCGACGGCTCGCTGCAGCCCTACGGCGTGTCGCTGCCGGCGAACTACGATCCGGCCAAGCCGGCGCGACTTTATGTCTGGCTGCACGGCCGGCAGAACAACACCACCGAGGCGGAGTTCATCTATGGCTTCCTGCGCCAGCGCCCCGGGTTTGGCGCGGTGGCCGACCAGGGCCAGATCCAGGTCGACTGCTTCGGCCGCATCAATAGTGCGGGCTGGCACTGGGCCGGCGAGGCGGACATCTTTGAGGCGATCGCGGCGATGAAGCGGCGTTACAAGATCGACGATAAGCGGATCGTACTGCGCGGCTTCTCCATGGGCGGCGAGGGCGCGTGGCACATCGCCCTGCACTACCCAGACCGATTCGTAGCCGCCGAGATCGGCGCCGGCACCACCTCCCGGCGCGGCCAGAACCCCGACCTGGAGCCCTATCAGCGGGCGACGACTACAATCTGGGAGAACATCTCGGAGTGGTCGCTCAACATCTTCAATCTGCCGCTTGCGGGCCACGACGGCGAGCAGGACCCCGGCCAGCTCGAGTCCTCGCTGCGCGCCCGCGCCCAGCTTGAGAAGGAGGGCTTCCCCTCCGAAGGCGAGAAGGACTATCTCCACTCGGTCGGCGCGCCCGGCCTCTGGATGGTCTCGCTGAACACCGGTCACGGCACCAGCCCGCTCGTCCGCCAGCGGCTCGACGCCTTCCTGAAGGAGTGGGCCAACAAGGGCCAGACCTCGCCGGACCACATCCGCTTCGTCACCCACACCACGCGCTACAACCGCGACTACTGGGCCTCCGTCGACGGCATGGACCGCCACTACGAGCGGGCCGACGTGGACGCGGTCCGATCGGACGGCGGCCGCTCCTATGCGATCAAGACGCACAACGTGAGCCGGCTGGTCCTGCGCGAGGCGGACCGCGCGCGGGAGGTGAAGATCGACGGCCAGGCTCTCAAGGTGCGGCCCGGGGCCTCGATCGCGCTGGAGAAATCAGGCGGGGCATGGCGGCAGGACCGCGGCCTGAAGCAGGCGGGCCTGCACAAGACGCACGCGCTCCAGGGCCCGATCGACGACGCGTTCCTCGATCCGTTCCTGCTCGTCCGCCCGACCGGTACGCCCTGGAACGAGGCGGCGAACAGCCAGGCCCTCCGCTCGATGGCGCGGTTCGACCGGCTCTGGGCCAAGTTCTTCCGGGGCCACCCGTTCGTCAAAGACGACAAGGACGTTACCGCCGCGGACATCGCGAAGTACCACCTCGTGCTGTTCGGCGATCCCGGCAGCAACCGGCTTATCCCGCGCGTCCTCGGCAAGCTGCCAGTCACCTGGACGAAATCCACGGTGACGCTGGCCGGCAAAGAGTACCCGGCATCGGACTGCTATCCGGCGCTCATCTATCCGAACCCGCTCAACCCGGCGAAGTACGTGGTGCTCAACACAGGTTTGACAATTTCCGACCGGGACTACAACGGCGACTACGGCATGCCGCGCTGGGGCGACTACGCCGTCGTCAAGGCCGTGCCCGGCGGCGACATCCCGGAGGTCCAGACCGCCGGCCTCTTCGACGAGAGCTGGCAGCTTCCGAAGTAGGTAAAGGTTGGACTCCATCATGTCCGCCATTCTTCACATTACGAGCGGTTGGGCGACTCGGGGCCTGGACCGTGCATGTACAGTCGAACTCATGTATAATGAGTCTTGCCACATCATTGTGGGAATCAGCGAGATCTGTATGCGTCTGGTTTCGTTGCGGCCGCTAATGAAGCCGTCATTCTTCGAAGCGTTGCGGAGGCGAGAACGTCGCAAATCTAATTCGAAGCTCTCTGATCCGCCGGTGCCCGCGATTTGCCGCGACTTTCTGCCGCCACGGTAGTCAAATAGTGTGTGAGTTACCTTTCCAGGCTTGATATGAAGAGATCGATACAACAAATCGCCGAGCCCTCTCGCCCCGCCCGCCGACCGCTCGTGGTGACTACGGCGGCGCTGCTCACGCTTGCGCTGCCGGCCGCGTCACTGCTCTGCGCCGCCGCGCCGCCCGCGCGGCAGCGGGCGCATGCCGCCCCCAGGCATTCCGCGACGCCTGCCGCGAGCGCCGCGGACGCCGGTTTCAATCGCGCCGTGCGGCCGCTCATACAGAAGTACTGCGTCTCCTGCCACGCCGGCAAGAACGCGCCGGCGGGAATCGACCTCGCGTCCGCGAAAGATGCCTCCGCGGTGCTGAAGAACCGGTCCGCCTGGGACCGCGTTGCCCAGAACGTCGGTAACAGCCACATGCCGCCCGCGGGAAGTCCCGCGCCGACGAAGGCGGAACGCGACGGCCTGGTCGAATGGGTGCAGTCCACCACCTCAGCCGCCGACTGCAAGCTCAACGATCCCGGCCACGTTACCCTGCGCCGGTTAAACCGCGCCGAGTACAACAACACGGTCCGCGACCTGTGCGGCGTGGATATCCATCCGGGAGACGAGTTCCCGAACGACGACGTGGGCTACGGCTTCGACAACATCGGTGACGTTCTCTCCATCTCGCCGCTACTCATGGAGAAGTACATCGCCGCGGCTGCAAAGGTCGCCCACGCGGCGTTCCAGAATCCGGACGACGTGCTCCAGCCGGTCCAGCTCAACCCGCCCTCCTTCTCCTACCTGGCGCAGGCCACGCGCGTTGGCGATCACGCGGCGCTGGCGGCGCAGAACGCCGAGGTGGACTGCGACTACCTCTTTCCGACGGCTGGTGATTACGTTCTGCGGGCTGTGGTCTACCAGTCGCAGGCGGGGCCGGAAGCGGCCAAGATGCAGTTTAAGCTGGACGACAAGGATATCCTCTCCAAGAACGTGTTCAACGCGGCGCGGACGCCAATGAACGCCGAAGTCCGCATGCCGGTCCCGGGCGGCAAGCACAAGCTGAGCGTCGTCTTCACGAACCCGTTCCACGACAATACGGACTACTCGAATCTGCCTCGGCAGCAGCAGCGCAATCGGAATCTTGACCGCCGGCTGAATGTCAAGCAGATCGTGGTGCTCGGGCCGCTGCACGGCCCGAACGCCCAGTCGCCGCTTATGCAGCAGCTTGGCAATCCCCAGCCGGACGCGGCCGCTGCCGAGCCGGAGTCGCGCAAGTTCCTCGCGGAGTTCGCCGGCCGCGCCTATCGTCGGCCCGCCACGCACGAGGAGGTCGAGAAGCTGGTGCACTGCGCCGACCTTGCTCGCAGCAAGGGAGAGAGCTTCCAACAGTCGATCGAGTACGCGATCACCGCGGCGCTCTGCTCGCCCAACTTTCTCTTCCGAATTGAGACCAGGCCGGCAGTCGCGCCCGCGCCTGCGAAATCCGCCGCAAAGCCGGCGGTACGGCTTGCATCCAGGCGAGGAGTCAAGGCGAAGGCGAAGACCGTGGCGGCGCCTGCCACGTCCGCCAAGTACCAGCTCAGCGATTACGCGCTCGCCTCGCGCCTGTCCTACTTCCTCTGGTCCTCAATGCCCGACGACGAGCTTCTCGGTCTGGCGGCCAAGGGCAGGCTGCACGATCCGGCGGTGTTGGAGGCGCAGGCCCGCCGCATGCTGAAGGATCCGCGCTCCCGCGCGCTCGGCGAGAACTTCGCCGGCCAGTGGCTTCAGCTTCGCGGCCTTGCCAATAGCTCGCCCGATACGCGCCGCTTCCCGGATTTCGACGAGGGGCTGCGGCAGGCGATGAAGACCGAGACCGAGCTCTTCTTCGACTCGATCGTCACCGAGGACCGCAGCGTCCTGGACTTCCTGGATGCGCGCTACACCTTCCTCAACGAGCAGCTCGCCAGGCACTACGGCATCGAGGGTGTGCAGGGCGGCGAGTTCCGCCGCGTACCCCTTACCGGCGACGAGCGCGGTGGCATCCTCACGCAGGCCAGCCTGCTCACGGTCACGTCGAATCCTACGCGTACGAGCCCGGTCAAGCGCGGCAAATGGGTGATGGAGAATCTGCTCGGCGTGCCGCTTCCGCCCGCGCCGCCCAACGTTCCGGCCCTCGCCGACGATTCGCGCGGCCCGCTCGTCGGTACGCTCCGCCAGCGCATGGAGCAGCACCGCAAAGACCCGATCTGCGCGAGCTGCCATGCAGGCATGGATCCGATCGGCTTCGGCCTGGAGAACTACGACGCCGTCGGCCGATGGCGCGTTTCCGACGGCGACGGGTCGATCGATCCGAGCGGCGTCCTGCCGGACGGCTCGAAGTTCAACGGTCCCAAGGAGCTGAAGCAGATCCTGCTCGCCCGCAAGAGCCAGTTTATTCACTGTCTGACGCAAAAACTGATGACCTACGCTCTAGGCCGCGGCCTGGAACGAACCGACAAGTGCAACATAGACTCGATTGTAAGCGGTACAATGAAGGATGGCAACCGCTTCTCGGCGATTGTCGTCGGCATTGTCAAGAGCGAGCCGTTCCGCGAACAGCGAAACGATAAAGGAGACTGAGAAGCGATGCCCTGGGAACCCATTTCTCGCCGCACGCTGTTACGTGGCCTGGGAACCGCCATTGCCCTGCCGATGCTGGAGGCGATGCTGCCCCTGAACGCGCTGGCGCAGTCGGCTGCCAAGGCGCGCGTCAACAGGATGGCCTTTCTCTTTATCCCGAACGGCGTCAACGTGGCGAATTGGATGCCTGCGACGGAGGGACCGCTGGAGCTGACCCCGACTCTTGCGTCGATGAAGAATGTCAAGGACAAGATATCCATAATCACCGGCCTCTCGCAGCATAACGCGTTCGCGCTGGGAGATGGCGGCGGAGACCACGCGCGGAGCACGGCCGCGTGGCTCACCGGCGTTCATCCCAAGAAGACGGACGGCGCGGATCTGCACGTAGGCATCTCCGTCGACCAGGTGGCCGCTCAGCGCGTTGGCCGGGCGACGCCCTTTGCCTCCCTCGAGCTCGGCTGCGAGCGCGGGCAGGTGTCCGGCGCCTGCGACACTGGTTACAGCTGCGCCTACTCCTCGTCGATCTCCTGGCGTGGGCCGAGCACGCCCAATCCGCACGAGGTCGATCCGCGCGCGGTCTTCGAGCGCCTCTTCGGCAACAACAGCCCCGGCGAGACGGCCGAAAGCCGCGCGCGCCGCCAGAGCCTGAAGCAGAGCGTGCTGGACTTCGTGCTAGACGATGCCGCCAGCCTGAAGAAGCAGCTCGGCGTAAAGGACCAGGCGAAGCTGGACGAGTACTTCACCGGCGTACGCGAGATCGAGGACCGGCTGGCGCGGATCGAGAAGATCAATGCCGACCCGGCGATCGGCGATAAGGTGCCGGCCGGCGTTCCGCCCACCATGCGCGAGCACATCCGCCTCATGTGCGATATGATGACGCTCGCCTTCCAGGCCGACCTGACGCGCATCTGCACATTCATGATCGCCAACGACGGCAGCAATCGCAGCTACAAGGACATAGGCGTGCCCGAGGGTCATCACGACATGTCGCACCACGGCCACGACCCGTACAAGCTGGACCAGATCGCGAAGATCAACAAGTTCCACGCCGAGCAGGTTGCCTACTTCCTCGAGAAGCTGGACGGAATCCACGAGCCGGACGGGACGCTGCTCGACAACTCGATGATTGTCTATGGCGCGGGCATCAGCGACGGCGACCGGCACAACCACGACAACCTGCCGATCTTGCTGGCCGGCGGCGGCGCGGGAACCATCAAGCAGGGACGGCACCTGAATCTGGACAAAGAGACGCCGCTCAACGATCTGTTCCTCTCGATGCTGGACCGCATGGGCGTCCACGTCGAGACCCTGGGCGACAGTACCGGCCGCCTCACCACACTGATCTAGCCGCACCCAGGCGGATCAATGGTCCCAAAGGGCCTGTTGTCGGTCTTCAAGGTCTCCTGGACCTAGAGCCCAACCCGCCCAAATTGACGAACAGCACCGCGGCCCGCGCCGGAGTAATCCAACGCGGGCCGCGATGCTGTTCCTGGCGCTCGCTCTGTGCCTGTGGCTACTTCGCCACGATGTACAGGTTCGTGATCCCAAGCGACGGCAGCCCCGTCAACTGGCAGTTCGCCTGCTGGCCCGTGAATGTCGCGGACAGGATCGGATTGTTGGGCGCAATCGCCGGGTAGCCGCGGACGATGAGCCGAACTGGCTGGCCGCTGCCGTTATACGTCCCGGCCACCTGCATCGTGGTCGTCGAGTTCTGCGGCCGGAGCGAATGCACGGTCAGCGTGCCCGTGACGAGATAAGCGCTGCCGTTCGGCGCAAGGTGAAGCGCCAGCGTAACCTGCGTGTATCCGAAGCCGGCCGTTCCGCGGACGTCGGTCGGGAATTGAATCGGCGCGGGCCTGTTGATCGGCGCGCCGTTCGGCGTCAGCGCGAACGAGAGCGCGTTGAAGATCCCCTGGCCGGTCGGGACAGGGCCTGTCGTCACGTTGAGCACTCCGCCTCCAATGCCCCCGCCGGTGAGCGTTCCGGTCACGCCGACTGCTGCGGGCACGCCGGCCGCCGCATTGTATGTCAGGCCCGCCGTGAGGGTGCTGCCCGAAAACGTCCCCTTGATGAAATACTGGAACCGCGCGGCGAGATAGACCGAGCCGGTCGCATCGATCGTGCCGTTGCGCTGCCGCGTCAGGTAAAGGTCCAGCTTGATGTTCGAATAGCGGTTGTCCACGCCGCGGTACAGCGTCTGCTGGGCGCCCGCCGGTGTCGCCGTCGCGATCGCCGCGAAGCCGCATAGAGCGGCCGTGGCCGCGATCGCCGTCAGGGCCTTGCGGGCGTACATCGTAAACATCCTCGTATCTCCTTCTGGTGGTGTGCCAGGTATGGTTGCGGGAACTATCGGTCGTCGCGGTTTGCTCCGCCTGAGTTCCCGGGCTGCGGTTGCGCTTACGGGATCATTATAAGCCGACCGGCCGTTCCGCGCCGTGAACTCCTGGACATGCGGAGAGTGCAATAGGTCACTCGGTTGTAATCTCGCAGCGGCCCCATTTCGGCCCGGCGCCAGCCAACGGAGAGTCGCCAGCGAAATGGGGCGGTTCCATACAGGGCATGCTCGAACACGGGCGGTGCGCACCGCCTTCGCCAGAGGTCTGTCTCGAGCGTGATCGTGCTCTTCTCGCCCGGTGCGTGCGTTCGCGGACTTGCGGACGCGCACGGGTACAATAAAGCAGACGTGTACATGCGTCGCGGCGCCGGACCTCCCGCGCCGCCACCCTGTCGCCGGACGCGACGCGTCGTGGCGCTGACCGCCAACTCTTCGAGGATTGCCGCCGAAACCATGAAGATCACGCTTCGCCGCTTCTCCGTAACCAAGCGCCACGCGCTCACCATCAGCCGGGGCACCAGCTCGGGCTCCGAGAATCTGCTCGTCGTGGTGGAGCACGAGGGCGTGACCGGCCTGGGAGAGATGGCGCCGACCTCCGGAGGCGCCGTCGCGGAGACCGCCGAGAGCGCGGAGGCGGATCTGGACCGCTGGAGAGGTCCGCTCGCCCAGCTTGTGCCCTGGGAGATGCAGCGCGTCGACGCACTGCTAGACGGCGGAGCGAGCGCTGCCGGCCAGCCGGTCGAGGGGTTATGCGGCAATGCCGCACGCGCGGCGCTCGACATCGCACTGCACGACTGGCTGGGGAAACGCGCCGGCATGCCGGTCTGGCAGCTCTTTGGGCTGGACCTCGATAGCATCCCGCCGACGTCGCTTACGGTCGGCATCAACCCGCCGGAGCGGATCCGCGAGATCGTGCCGGAGATCGTGGCGCGGACGGGCGCGAAAGCGCTCAAGGTGAAGCTGGGCAATCCTGCGGGCGTCGAGGCCGACCGCGAGAGCTTCGCCGCCGCGCAGGGGGCCGCGCCCGGCCCGATCCTTTGGCGCGTGGACGCGAACGGCGGCTGGACGGTGGACGCGGCGCGACTGATGATCGCGTGGCTCGCGACGCGCGGCGTCGAGTTCGTCGAGCAGCCGCTGCCGCGCGGCCAGGAGGCCGACCTGCCGGCCGTGCATCGCGGCTCGGCGCTGCCGATCTATGCGGACGAGAGCATCTGCCACGCGTCGGACATCCCGCCGCTCGCAGGCGCGATCGACGGCGTGAACCTGAAGCTCATGAAGTGCGGCGGCCTGCGTGAGGCCCTGCGCATCGTCCACACGGCGCGGGCGCGCGGCCTGAAGGTGATGATGGGCTGCATGTCCGAATCGTCGCTGGCGATCACGGCCGCCGCGCACCTCTCGCCGCTGGCAGACGCCCT
>Ga0070735_10005783_pt1 | contig 10185 bp, 7 predicted proteins | sample Coa_R1_FD_66443 | JGI IMG/M metagenome (GOLD analysis project Ga0070735, IMG submission 66443) | Surface soil microbial communities from Centralia Pennsylvania, which are recovering from an underground coalmine fire - Coalmine... | ecosystem: Environmental > Terrestrial > Soil > Unclassified ... | reverse complement strand
GAGGTGATTCGCGTCCACTTGAAGGATGGCCGCGCGGCGGGCGAATACGAGGACTTCCTCACCGGCTTCGTTACCGCCGACGGCCGGGTATGGGGCCGCCCCGTCGGCGTGGCGGTTGCGAACGATGGCTCTCTGATCGTCACTGACGACGGTTCCGGCACCGTCTGGCGCATCGCACACCAGTAACCACAAACCCGGAACCGAGCGAAGCTCTCGTCCTACAACCTAAAATAAAATTTCATGCCCCGTCTCCGCTTCGCGCCGTCCCCAACCGGTTTCCTGCACATCGGCAGCGCGCGCACGTTCATCTTTAACTGGCTCTACGTCCGCCGCAACAATGGCACGATGATCCTCCGCATCGACGACACCGACGTCGACCGCAACACTCAAGCCTCGCTCGACTCCATCTTCGAAGGCCTGCGCTGGCTCGATCTTGGCTGGGACGAACAATACCGCCAGTCCGACCGCCTCGAATCGCATCAGGCCGTCGCCCGCCGCATCTTCGAGCGTGGACTCGCATATCGCGACTTCACGCCCGCCAACGCCGCCGCCGCGGAAGAAGGCAAGCCGCACGATGGCTCCGCCTGGCTCTTCAATACCGGCATGCGCGAGTTGAGCGCCGAAGAAAGCGACCGCAGGGCCGCCGCGGGCGAACCGTTCGTCCTCCGTTACAAGGTTCCACGCGACACGCCTCGCGACGTTCAATTCCACGATGCCGTCTACGGGCCGCAGTCGAAATCAACCGCCGACATCGAGGATTTCGCGCTCCTCCGCAGCAACGGAATCCCGACGTACCACATGGCCTCCTGCGCTGACGACGCAGACCTTCGGATCAGCCACATCGTTCGTGGTCAGGATCACCTCACTAACACGTTCAAACACGTCCTGATTTTCGAAGCCGCCGGCGCCGAGCCTCCGCAATTCGCGCACCTGCCGCTCCTCATCGCGCCCGATGGCGCCAAGCTCTCGAAACGTAAACACGGTCCCGTCGTGAGCGTCACCACGTATCGCGACGCCGGTTTTCTGCCCCACGCTTTCATCAATTTCCTGGCCCTGCTCGGCTGGTCGCCCAAGAACGACCGCGAGCAGATGACGCGCCAGGAACTCGTCGATGCCTTCTCATTCGAGGGGATCAATCGCAGCAACGCCGTGGTCAATTTCAAGGATGACGACCCGTTCGATCCCAAAGCCGTCTGGCTCAACGCCGAGCTGATCCGCACCATGCCGCTCGACGATCTCGCCGCGCAGCTCGAGCCTTTTGTTCCAAACGCCGCTCCCGCCAAAGTGCGCCAGGTGACGCCGCTGATCCGGGAACGCATCAAATTGCTCAGCGATGTCAAAACCGTCGCCGATTTTTTCTTCGCCACCGAACTCGCGCCCTATGATCCGGCCGAGTTAATCCCGCAGAAGGGCGACGCCGCGATGGCTTTGGCCGCACTCCAGCGCGCCTGCACGGTTCTGTCGGCAACCGAATTCAACCACGCATCGCTCGACGCCGCACTCCGCGCTGCGGCACAGGACCTGAAAATTAAAACCGGCCAGATGTTCCAGCCGATCCGCGTCGCCGTCTGCGGCCGCAAAAACGCCCCGCCACTCTTCGAAACGCTCGAAGTCCTCGGCCGCGAGACGTGCATACATCGCATTGGTCAAGCAATCCACAACTTAGAACATAGAACATAGAACTCAGAACTTAATGAACCCCTCGACTCCTGATCCTGTCCCGTCAAATTTCGTCCGCGACACGATCATTGATGATTTGAAGACGAACAAATACGGCGGCCGTGTGCACACGCGATTCCCGCCCGAGCCGAATGGTTACCTGCACATCGGCCACGCCAAGTCGATCAACCTCAATTTCGGCCTCGCAGCGGAATTCGGAGGTAAATGCAACCTCCGTTTCGACGATACGAATCCGGAAAAAGAAGAAACCGAGTACGTCGATTCCATCATCGAGGACGTCCGCTGGCTCGGCGGCGATTTCGAGGACCGCGTCTTCTATGCCTCCGATTATTTCGAGCAGCTCTATGAATGGGCCATCCAACTGATCAATCAGGGAGACGCGTACGTCTGCGACCTGTCCGCCGACGAAGTCCGCAAACAGCGCGGCACTCTCACCGAACCCGGCCAGGAGAGCCCCTACCGGAACCGTTCCATCGGCGAAAATCTCGAACTGTTTGAGCGCATGAAGAACGGCGAATTCCCCGACGGTTCGCGCACGCTCCGCGCCAAAATCGACATGGCGTCGCCCAATCTCAACCTGCGCGATCCCATCATGTACCGCATCGTTCACGCCGAGCATCATCGCACCGGCGATAAGTGGTCCATCTACCCGATGTACGATTTTGCCCACGGTGAGTCGGATTCCATCGAGCGCATCACGCACTCCATCTGCACCCTCGAATTCGAAGATCACCGCCCGCTCTACGATTGGTACGTCGAACGGCTCGGGATTTATCATCCGCAGCAGATCGAGTTCGACCGGCTCAGCATCACCTACACGCTGCTCAGCAAGCGCCGCCTCCTGACTCTCGTTCAGAAAGGCCACGTCTCCGGCTGGAACGATCCGCGTATGCCCACCATCTCCGGAATGCGCCGCCGCGGCTACACCCCTGAGGCGATCCGCAATTTCTGCCGCAGGATAGGCGTTTCGAAAACGAATGGAACAACCGAGTTCGGGCTCCTCGAGTACTTCGTCCGTGAGGATCTCAATAAACGAGCCGAACGCGTCATGGCCGTTCTTCGTCCGCTGAAAGTAATCATCGACAACTACCCCGAAGACCAGGTTGAAGTAATGGAAGCCGTCAACAATCCCGAAGACGCGTCCATGGGAACACGCCAGGTTCCGTTCTCGCGCGTGCTCTACATCGAACAGGACGATTTCCGCGAAGATCCGCCGAAGCAATATTTCCGGCTCGCGCCCGGCCGCGAAGTTCGACTGCGCTACGCCTACTTCATCACGTGTACCGGCGTTGTAAAGGACGCCAACGGCGAGATCGTCGAGCTCCATTGCACCTACGATCCGGCAACCCGCGGCGGTAATGCGCCGGACGGCCGCAAGGTGAAGTCGACCATCCATTGGGTCTCGGCCAAACACGCCATCGACGCCGAGGTTCGCCTATACGACAACCTTTTCACGAAGGAAGACCCCAACGACTATCCCGAAGGCGCCGATTTCACCGCGAACCTCAACCCCAACTCGCTCGAAGTGGTGAAGCACGCGAAACTCGAGCCGAGTTTGCGCGATGCCAAACCCGCCGCGCGCTACCAGTTCGAACGCCTCGGCTACTTCGCGGTCGATTCCGACTCCACGCCCGAAAACCCGGTGTTCAACCGCACGGTCGCCCTCCGCGATACCTGGGCGAAAATCGAGAAAAAATCCAAATGACCACCTTCTCGTGGCGCACGCACTCCTGCGTGCAGCGTCGCCACTCATGGCGACGCGCCTTCTCCGTGTCCCTCGCGTGCTTAGCGGTGAATTCTTTGCCGTTCGGCGGGTCTAACACCCCGCGGTCGACCTCCCATCGGCCACCCCGGAGCCCCCACGCATGAACATACTCGGACTGGCCGGCCTCCACAACGACCCCGCCTGCGCCATCCTCGCCGACGGCGTCCTCGCCTCCGCCGTCGAGCAAAAGAAAATCGCCCACCGCATCCAACCCGGAGCCTTGCCGCGGGAAGCCATTACCGCCGCCCTTCAACTCGCCAAGCTTTCCCCCGCCGAGATCAACTCCGTCGCGCTGGTCCGCCCCTTCGACCAGGAACTCCACATGGCGCTCCGAACGGAGTTCGCGAACGCGCAAATCGTCATGGTGGAGCACCACACCGCCCACGCCGCGGCCGCGTTCTACCCGTCGCCATTCGACGAAGCCACCGTGCTCACACTCGACCGTGCCGGCGACTTCCGATCCGCGGCGCGCTGGTCCGCGTCCAAAAACCGTCTGGCGCTCGAACAGGATCTCTACTATCCGGATTCGCTCGGTGACTTGTATGGCCGCGTCACCGAACTGCTCGGCTATCAGGCGGCAGCCGATGAACACAAGGTCCAGTGGCTCTCTACCGGCGACTCCGGCGAGGCCTACGCGCCGCTCTTCGAGGACATCGTCGGGACCGGCTCCTGGCCCACTCTCGACCGTACCTACTTCGACGCCGACCGCTTGCGCCACGGCGGCTTCAGTGAGAAGTTCTATCGTCACCTTGGCCTCGAAGCGGGCGATGAGATTCCGCAACAGATGAAAGCGCCTCTCGCCGCGGGCCTGCAGCGCGCCATCGAGCGCGCGGTTCTTCGCATGGCCGGTGACGCCGCCAATCTCTGCATTGGTGGTGGACTAGGACTCAACGCGCTGCTCATCAGCGCGCTCGAACAATCGAAAAATGTCTTCGTGCAGCCCGCCGCGGGCAATGCCGGCAGCTCCATCGGCGCCGTCCTCTACGCCTGGCACACCACGCACCGCCAGCCGCATCCCACGCCGCTGAACGACCTCTGTCTTGGACCCAGCTACAGCTCTGAAGAAATCAAAAAGGTGATCGAGAACTGCAAGCTTCGCTTCCGTTACCTGCTCACCACCGACGAATTGATCGATTCGGCCGTTCAACAGATCGACGACCAGAAAATCGTCGCTTGGATGCAGGGCCGCATGGAATTCGGCTCGCGGGCGCTCGGGAATCGCAGCATCCTGGCGTCGCCGCTGAACCCCTACTCCACCGAAAACCTGAACCGCTTCATCAAGCATCGCGAGCAGTTCCGCAAATTCGCCGCCTCCGTTCCCGCTGAAATTGCAAACGAGTATTTCGAAGCCGGCCCCAACGCCCGCTATCTTGCGACGGTCGGCCGCATCCGGCCCCAGCATCGCGAGAAATTCCAGGCCGCGGAAATGGGCGACGGGCTCATCCGCGTACATACTGTCTCGCGCGATGATAATCCGCTCTATCACCAACTGCTGCACGCCGCCGGCAAGTCGACCGGTCTGCCCGTTCTCTACAACACGAGCTTTAACCTCTTCGGTGACCCCCTCGTCTGCACCCCGCGCGACGCCGTCCGCAGCTTCTACTCCTCCGGTATCGACGCCCTTTTTGTCGGCAATTTCTTGCTGGAGAAGTGAAATAGGCCGCCCCTTTCCGACATCAAACAGTCAGGAGTGTGGCACGTGTATAAACGCGTCTTATTGATCACCCTGACAACTCTCTTCGTGGCCGCGGCCGCGTCGGTCGACGGTTCCAAGAGTTTCGATGGCAAGTGGATGCTCGACAAGAAGGGCAACACGGCAACGGTTCCTCCACCCAGCGACCTGCGGCAGAACATCAAGGCCGGCGGCGACAGCATCAATATTGAGTCCACATTCAAGGAGCCTTCGAACGGAGTCGCCCCGTTACTTTATCTGGGCATCATGGTGACGAACCTGAAATTGAAGGCCGATGGCAGCGAACAGGTCAATCAAGTCGGACCGTTCATGCAAACCTCCAAGACCACCGTCGACGGCAACAAGATGGAAACCGAGTGGGTCGCGAAACACACCAGCGGTGAGATCGTGAACGGCCACTGGACCCGCACACTCTCCGACGACGGCAAGCACATGACGCTCGAAATCAAGGAAAGCTCCACGCAAGGCCAGAGCGGCACTGCCACTCTCAACTTCATCCGCAAGTGAATCGTATCGTGGCGCACGCACTCGTGCGTGCATCGACTTGGTTCCAATGTACGGCAGGATTTCATCCTGCGCCCGATTTTCAATCGGGCTCCCTCGCTTTCCGCCCCAACGTCCGATTTTCAATCGACCCATCATCTACTCGTAGTACGATTTGATGTGTCCTCCAATCTCTCGAACCGTGTCGCACTCATCACAGGCGCCGCGACCGGAATGGGCCGCGCCACTGCTCTCCTCTTCGCCCGCGAAGGCGCCAGCGTCGCCTTGAACTACGCCCACTCCCGCGAGGCCGCGGAAGAAGCTGTCGCCCAGATCCGAGCGAATGGTGGCAAGGCCATCGCAATTCAAGCCGATGTCGCCGACGACCAACAGGTCCGCGCCATGATGACGCGCGTTACTGAAGAATTCGGCGGCATCGATTATCTCGTCAATAACGCCGCCTGGAGCACCGTCATCCCGCACGTCAACCTCGAATCCCTCACCGACGAGATCTGGGACCACACGCTCAACACCAATCTCCGCGGCACGTTCTACTGCTCCCGTGCCGCGATCCCATTGCTCAAGCAGCGTCCCGGCTCCGCGATCGTCAACATCGCTTCTGTCGCCGCGCAAACTGGACAGGGCAGTTCCATCGCCTATGCGGCATCGAAGGGCGGTATGGTAACCATGACCAAATCGTTCGCCAGAGCCTTTGCCCCCGACATCCGCGTCAACGTGGTGTGCCCCGGAGCGGTCCAGACACGATTCGCTAACTGGCCCGACAGCATGTTCGAGCATGCCGCAAACGTGAGTCCCCTGCACCGCATCGCGACGGTTGACGACATCGCGTCAACCGTATTGTTCCTCTGCGCCGGCGCGCCTACCATCACCGGCGAAGTTGTCACCGTCGATTCCGGTTTGTCGCAACTCGGCCCCGCGCGCTAATCTCGTACGGAATGCGCCCTGTTCATCAAAAATCCATCGCCATAGTCGTCTCCGCATTGCTTCTCCCGGCCGGCGTGCCCGCACAACCGCCCTCGCCCGCGAAGAAACTCGTCCTGACCATCGACACCATCATGCGCGGCCCCGGTCTCGTCGGCTATGAGCCCACCGAAGTCCGTTGGTCCGGCGATGGCGAGCGCATCTACTTCCGCTGGAAACAGCCCACCGACCCGATCGAGCACGAGCTCGACACTTATGTCGTCAACCGCAACGGATCCGATCTGCACAAGCTCACCGACCAGGAAGCCGCGCTGGCGCCGCCCGTTTTCGGCGACCGCTCGCGCGATCACAAGCGAATGGTCTACGCACGCAACGGCGATATCTACCTCTACGATTATTCAAACGACCGCTGCCGCCAGATCACCAAAACCGCCGATGCCGAATCGAACCCGCGCTTCACTCGCGACGGCAACCACATCTCATTCACTCGCGCGAACAATCTCTACGTGATGTCGCTCGAGGACGGCAGCCTCGTCCAGATGACCGACATTCGAGCGGCGGGCGCGGGCGGTGCTGCCGGTGCTCCAGCGGCGGGTGGCCGCGGTGGAGGAGGCGGCCAGGGTCAGGGCGGCGGCCGTGGTGCCGGCCGTGGCGTCGATTCCGACGAGCAAAAGGGCACCGAGAGCCAGGAGCACATGAAGACCGAAGAGCGGCAGCTCCTGGAGATTCTCCGCGACCGCGCCGAGCTAAAGAAGGAGCAGGATGAGCGCCGCAAAAAAGAGAACCCGCGAAAGCCGTTCACACTCCAGGCCAGGCAGACCGCGACGAATCTGCAGCTCTCCCCCGACGAGAAATTCGTAACCGCCACCATCTCTGAAGCCGGCGAAGGCACCAAGAACACCATCGTTCCGAATTACGTCACGGACTCGGTCTACACCGAAGATATTCCGGGCCGCACCAAAGTCGGCGACCGGCAGCCGCGTGTTCGCATCGCGATTCTCAACGTCGAGACCGGCGAGGTCAAGTGGGTCGATCATGGCCAGAGAGAGAAGCCGCCCGAGGGCGCGGTCAAAACCGAGATCCCGCGCGAGGGCGGAGAGGGGCGTCCTCCGCGTCCTCCCACAGAGCGTGAACGCGACGTCCAGTTGCTGCAACCCGTGTGGTCCGAAGACGGCTCGAAAGCCGTGCTCTACGCCCGTTCCGCCGATAACAAAGATCGTTGGATTCTCGCAGTCGACCCCGCGACGGGGAAGACTCGCGTTCTCGTCGACCTTCATGACGATGCCTGGGTCGACGGCCCTGGCGCATTCACTCTCGGCTGGATGAAAAACGATCGCGACGTCTATTTCCAATCCGAGAAGACCGGCTACTCGCAGTTGTACACTGTCGCGTTCGATGGCGGCGAGCCGAAAGCGCTAACCTCAGGGAAATGGGAGATCGATCGCGCCGAGTTGTCGCAGGACAAATCGCGATTCTTTCTCACCACCAGTGAAGCCGACCCTGGCGAGCGCCAGTTCTATGAAACGAGCTCGGACGGCGGTGCCCGCACGCGCATCACATCGGAGCCCGGCAATCACAACGTGTCCATCTCGCACGACGAGCGCTGGCTCGCCGACATCTATTCGTACACCAACAAGCCGCCGGAGATTTACGTTCAGGAGAACCGCCCCGGCGCGGCCGCGCGCAAACTCACTACGTCGCCGGCGTCCGAGTTCTTCACCTATCCCTGGCTCGATGTTCCCATCGTGACCTTCCCCGCTCGCGACGGCGCCACTCTGCGCGCGCGCTTCTACAAGCCCGCGAATTTCAAGAAAGGCGGGCCCGCCGTCATCTTCGTCCACGGCGCGGGCTATCTGCAAAATGTGCACCGCTGGTGGTCCAGCTATTTTCACGAATACATGTTCCATCACCTGCTGATGGAGCGCGGCTATGAGGTGCTCGACATCGATTACCGCGGCTCCGCGGGTTATGGGCGTGATTGGCGAACCGCCATCTTCCGCCACATGGGCGGCAAAGACCTCGACGATCAGGTCGACGGCGCGAAGTGGCTCGTCTCGCAGCAGGGCGTCGATCCCAAACGAATCGGAATTTACGGCGGCAGCTACGGCGGCTTCATCACACTCATGGCGATGTTCACACAGCCCGACGTGTTCGCCGCCGGCGCAGCGCTACGCCCTGTCAGCGACTGGGCGCAATACAATCACGGCTACACCTCGAACATTCTCAACGTTCCTCAAAGCGACCCCGAGGCGTACCGGCAATCGTCCCCGATCTACTTCGCGCAAAACCTCAAAGGAGCGCTTCTCATCTGCCATGGCATGGTCGACACCAACGTGCAGTTCCAGGACACCGTGCTGCTGGTGCAGAGGCTAATCGAGCTGCACAAGGAGAACTGGGAGCTCGCCGTCTATCCGGTGGAGAACCACGGTTTCGTTCAGCCCTCGAGTTGGGCCGACGAGTATAAACGCATCCTGCATTTGTTCGACACGAAGCTGAAATGAAGCCTTATGAGCTTCCGATCAAGACGCCCGTGATGAACACCAGCAGTCCGCCTAGGCCGACCTGCAGTGCGGCCGATAGGGGTGGCGTGTCCATATAGCGGTTGCGTATCCACGAAATCACGCCGAGCTCCACCAGCACGACGATCACCGCCGCAGTCATGGCCGCGTGAAAACTCGAGATCAGAAACGGAAGCGTGTGGCCGATTCCGCCGAGCGCCGTCATCAGCCCGCATATCAGCCCGCGCAGCCACGGATGGCCGCGGCCGGTGAGACTGCCATCGTCTGAGAGCGCTTCGGCGAAACCCATGCTGATGCCCGCTCCAAGCGACGCCGCGAATCCCACCACCAGCGCGTCGTGAGTGGCTCGCGTCGCGAACGCTGCCGCGAATACCGGCGCCAGCGTCGATACCGAGCCGTCCATCAGACCCGCGAGCCCCGGCTGTACGATCTGCAGAACGAACAACCGCCGCTGCGCTTCGTCCTCCTCGCGTTTCACCGCGGGCGGCAGCTTCGATCGCTCCAGGTCCTCGGCGCGATTTTCGTGCGATCGCTCTTCCTGCGCGAGATCGTCGAGCAACTGTCGTATGCTCGCGTCCTGCGACCGTGCGGCCGCCTTCTCATAAAAACGACGGCTCTCGATCTCCATCGCCGCGGCCTGTTTCCGCACCATGTCCAGCCCCAGCGGCCGGATCATCCAAGTGGGTTTCCGTTGCACGAAGCCCCTGATATCCTGTCGCCGCACCAGCGGAATGTGGTCGCCATATTTTTGCTGGTGTAGTTCGATCAGCCGGCGCCGGTGCGTCGACTCTTCGTTGCGCATGCCGTCGAATACGGCGGCCGAAGCGGCGAAGTTCTCGCGCAGCCCCTCGGCGTACTCGGCGTAAACACGCTCGTCTTCTTCTTCGAGCGAAATCGCTAGAGCGAGGATTTCGCGTTCCGTAAGGCTATTGAAGTTTCGCATACCGCTACGAGCCACCAACTACCATTGCGCGCTACGACTACAACGGTCTCAGATATTGCATAAACCGGTCGCGAACCTCGGCCGCTTTCGCATTGTCTGGGGTCACTACCAGAATCGTATCGTCGCCCGCGAGCGTGCCTACGATCTCGGGCCACTCCTC
>Ga0070735_10005782_pt1 | contig 10186 bp, 9 predicted proteins | sample Coa_R1_FD_66443 | JGI IMG/M metagenome (GOLD analysis project Ga0070735, IMG submission 66443) | Surface soil microbial communities from Centralia Pennsylvania, which are recovering from an underground coalmine fire - Coalmine... | ecosystem: Environmental > Terrestrial > Soil > Unclassified ... | reverse complement strand
CGATCTTGCCACCAAGCACAAACGCACCTACTTCGTCCAGCCCATCAAAGAGCCAATGCCCGAGCCGGCAGCCGACGTGGCGCAATGAATGTCAATGCCCGCAAGCCGATCGGCGAAGGGCGTTGGAGATCGCCCATGCAGCATCCGTTGCCATAAGAACCAGTCGTATCGATTCAGTGCGGGGTGTATATGCGACAGATCGCCATCTATTGCGGTTGCCTCTTGCTGATTTCCGCACGCCTGCCGGCCGCGTGTGCGCAGCACGTGAGCGTGCAAGAGCCGTCCCTGGAGACATTCGGTGTCGGGACGACCGTTTCGGCTCCTGATCGGGGCGGGGCGAGACTGGGTGGAATTGGACGAGGCGCGACATCGCGATCGAAATACGGTCTGCTCCCCTCGGGATCGAACATGGGGCTTTCCAGCCAGTCCGGGAGCGTTGGGGTGCGCGTCCGGATTCATGATCTGGATGAGTTGGATCGCCGGAATCTCGAAGCGGCCGGCAAAGCATACCAGGCGCGCAACAATGTCAAAATGTCGGCGTCGGCCGAACATGCCTATGAAACTCTGCGAGGCCGCGCCGCGGCCCGCGACACCCCAAACCACGCGCGCGGCGGGGTGGTAGCGGATCCGACGCCCACGCAGACTGCGAAAGAGAGTGCGAACGCTCTGCCCGGACTGTCCGCCGAAAAGCTTCTCCAGCGAGCGCGGGACGCCGAGGCGGCCGGAAAGCCGCAACTCGCGCTTTCGTATTTCCGCGTGGCCCGCCAGTTCGGGTCTCCCGACGCAGCGCGAGAAATCGACCGCTTGAGCGGGAAAAAACGCTGATAACGACAAAGCCCGGCTTCACAGCGAAGCCGGGCTTCATCCCAAGGGTGCGTCCTGGCCCGCCATGCACTTCGCCAAGGGCCTTTTATTCTTTCAGGCGACGCATGCCGCCAGTCGTTCGACAAGCTGAATCTTCAGAAACCGCACTCCACGCGCGTCATAGAAGTAAATCGCATTATGGTCGGCGACCCAGATGGCTTCCAGACGCACGTTGCGCGGTCCGATGAGGCAGAAATGCAGGCCGCAATCCTTGCCCCTGCGAATCAGCGCGGATTCTGTCAGGCCGAACTGATCCTCAAGAATATTCTCCCGGTCGCAGAGGGTTTTGTGCACAAAAGCCCGCAATTCATCCAGGCTGCGGATCGCGTCGCGGCTCTCGGTCATGGTGTTGTTCATCTTCAAGATATTTGTCAAGAGAGGCAAGTCACGTTGAGTTTTCTGTTCCGGCTGTCCTGTGTGGCGAGAATTGTATCGGCCGTTTCCCGGCCTTGCTTCGCAGGAGATTTCGCGTGCTGGCCTAGCCGCTAACGTGCGAGCCACCGGAGCATCCGGAGCAATTGGAACCGTGTATTCGCGCGGCAAATGGACCGGTCCGGCGAGTGTCGTGACGCACTCTGTGGCGCTGCCATCGGCCGCGTTTGATTGCCGTCGGCCGTTTGATTATTGTTGACTTCGCGAGCAGTTTATCAAGCAGCGGCGAAGTCGCGCCCCGGCCCAGATGCGGGCTGCTGCTTTGCAGCTCTCATAACGACGATTGAGGACAAACTTTTGCCTGACATTAAAGCCGAATCCCTGGCGCAGTTCGCCGCGTCGCTGTTTGTCGCCGCCGGCGTCGGGCCGCGCGAGGCGAAAATCGTCTCCACCAGTCTCATCGGTGCGAACCTCCGCGGCTACGATTCGCACGGCGTGATGAGAATTCCGTTCTATGTCGCGGCGATCAAGAACGGACGGGTCAAGCCGAACGAATCGCTGCGAATCGAGCGCGAAACGCCGGCCGCTCTCGTGTGCGACGGAGGTTGGGGGCTGGGGCAGGTGTTGTCGCGCGATTTGATGGAACGGCTGATCGCCAAGGCCCGGACGCTGGGCATCGCCTGCGGCACCTTAAGGCAGGCCGCGCACATCGGCCGCGTCGGCGAGTATTCCGAAATGGCCGCCGAAAGCGGGATGGCCGCGATCATCTGCGCGAACGGCCACGGCTCGGGCCAGCGCGTCGCTCCGGTGGGAGGCAAAGAGGGCCGGTTGGGAACCAATCCGCTGAGCATCGGCATGCCCGGCGGCAAAGAAGGACCGTTCGTTCTCGATTTCGGGACCAGCGCCACAGCCGAAGGCAAAGTGCGCGTCAAGCACATCGCCGGGCAAAGCGTGCCCCCGGGTTGGATTCTGGATGCCGATGGAAATCCGACGACCGATCCCAAGAAACTCTACGGGACCCCCTCCGGCACGATTTTGCCGATGGGAGGCGACCAGGCGTACAAGGGATTCGGGCTGGCCTTCATGATCGAAATGCTGACGGGCGGTTTGTCCGGAGGGCGCTGCTCGCACCCCGAGGCGCCGCCCCCGGTGGGAAACGACGTACTTTTCCTGGTGATTGATCCGCGACATTTCGGGGGCGAGCGGCATTTGCAGTCGCAGATTTCGGTGTTGGAACCGTTCGTGCGAAGTACGCCGTGCCGCAGCGGCATCGACAAAATCACGCTGCCGGGCGATCCCGAGCGCGAGCTGATGGCGAAGCGCCAAGCGCAGGGAATTCCGCTCGACGAGGGCAATTGGGGGGAGCTTGTGAAATTGGCCGCCACGCTGGGCGTGGCGCCGCCTGCGATTTAGCCTGTCTGTGTAAAAACCCGTAGCTGAAGTCGCCAAAATTCAGAGCCGTTGGTAGCTGAATTCGTGAGAATTCAGAGCCGCAGTCTCGTTTGACTGAGGTCTGGTGAGTTCCGCTACGGCGACTTGTCTGATTTGACTGAACTCTGGTGAGTTCTGCTACGGGGAGTTGTTTGTTTGCCTGAGCTCTCGCGAGTTCTGCGATGAGCGCGTCGTTGGGCGACGTAAGTCGCTGGCGGAAATTGCGAATTGCTGCCGATTTGAGTTGCGAGCGTTTCACATGAGCGTGCCTATCCCTCCCAAACTTCGCGTTTCGTTTTCGACGTTGGCCTGCCCGGCGTGGACGTGGGAGGAGATCGCCGAGGCGGGGGGCCGTTATGGCTACGACGGAGTCGAAATCCGCATGCTGAACGGAGAAACCGATCTCCTGGACCGCCCTGAGTTCAATGAGGACGCGCTCCATTCGAACCTCGAACTTCTCGAGGATGCCGGACTTGAAGTCTGCGGGCTCGCTTCCTCGGTGCGGTTCGATCATCTCGAGCGCGAAGAGCGCGAAGAACAGCTTGCGATCGGCAAATTGTACGTCGATCTGGCCCGGCGGCTGAGGGCCGGTTTCGTGCGCGTCTTTGGCGACGTGCTTCCTTCAGACAAAGAGCCGGCCGCACGCCACGCCGTGCTCCGAAATATCGCCGCCGGCCTCGACGCCCTGGGAGAATATTCCGATTCGCACGCCGGCGGCGTGGAAGTGCTGATTGAAACGCACGGGGATTTCGCCGACTCGCGGCTCATGCTGGAATTGCTGATGCACGTGCGCCATCCCCGCGTGGGCGTGCTCTGGGACACGCATCATCCGTGGCGATTCTGCGGCGAGCGCATCGCCGAGACATACCGGCGGCTCGGTCCTTGGGTCCGTCACACTCACTGGAAAGATTCCGTGGAACGCGCGACCGGCGAAATCTCGGAAGAGGCGGCGGCCGCCAAGGCCCGCGCCCAGAGCCTGATGAGCGGTCACCGCTCGGGAGAATATGTCCTCTTCGGGACGGGAGAGTTCCCCGCCGCTGAAACGCTGCGCCTGCTTCTGGCCGGCGGCTATAAGGGCTGGTTCAGTCTCGAATGGGAAAAGGCCTGGCATCCCGACCTCTCTGAGCCGGAATCGGCTTTGCCGGGCTTTCCAGCCGCACTGAACGATTTGCTGCCGTCGCGATAAAGCCGCAAATGGCGTGTGCACCAATCAACGCGATCGTGCAGAAGCGTGTTCCGACAGCCGCTCTTGGAGCGTCGTCATTTCGATGCCCGAGATCAAGAACTTCTTTTGGCTCGATGCGGCGCCGGACAACAGAATGATTTGCGAGCGTTTGATTCCCAATAATTCTGCCAGCAATCGGATCAGCGCCTGGTTGGCCTTTCCTTTATCAGGGGGCTCAGTGACGGCGACCTTGAGCCGCCCGGCATGAATGCCCGTGATGCCGTTCTTTCGAGCGCCCGGCTGAGCCCGCACGGGCAAGATGACGCCGCCGGCGGCGGCCTGCAATTCGATCATGCTATGCGAATACGTCGTCGATCACGCGGCCTTCGTTGACGGTGGGCCGTTCCGGGCGTCCCTGATGCAGGTAGATAAGCTGCGTGTGGTCGAGCCCCAGCAAATCGAGAATGGTGGCGTGCAGATCGCGCACGTGCACGCGGCGCTCCACTGCCTTCAGGCCGAAATCATCCGTGGCGCCCACGATCTTCCCACGGGCGACGCCCCCGCCGGCCATCCACATCGTGAAGCCATACGGGTTGTGATCGCGGCCGTCGCCTTTTTCCGACATGGGAGTGCGGCCGAATTCGCCCCCCCACACGACTAATGTCCGCTCGAGCAGGCCGCGGGCCTTTAGGTCTGTGAGCAGGCCGGCGATGGGTTTGTCGGTCGAGCGGCACAGCCGCGAGTGGTTCTCTTCGATCTTGGCGTGCGCGTCCCACTGGCTCCCCGAGCCCGAATAGAGCTGGACGAAGCGGACTCCCCGTTCGACCAGTCGGCGCGCAAGAAGGCAATTGCGGCCGAAGGCGCTCGTCGTCTTGTCGTCGAGGCCGTAAAGCTCCTGAGTGGCGCGAGTCTCTTGCGCAAGATCGACGGCGGCGGGAGTTTCGGCCTGCATGCGAAAGGCGAGCTCGTAAGCCGCGATGCGCGCTTCAAGATCGAAATCTCCCGCGCGGCTCGCCAGGTGAGCGCGATTGAGCTGATTGATGTAATCGAGTTTGTGGCGCTGCTGCGCCTGGCCCAGCTCTTCGGGCGCGTCGAGATGCAGCACCGGCGTCTTGCCGTTGCGAAACCGCGTTCCTTGAAAAGTCGCGGGCATGAACCCGGTCCCCCACACGCGGTTTCCGCCGGGAGGCTCGCGGTCGTTGTCGAGCAGCACGACGAAGCCGGGGAGGTTCTGGTTTTCAGTCCCCAGGCCATAGCCGACCCAGGCGCCCAGGCTCGGCCGCCCCGCCAGAACGCTGCCGGTGTTCATCTGGCACACGCTGCCCACGTGATTGAGCCCGTCGGCCCAGCACGAGCGCACAAGGCACAGTTCATCAGCGCACTTGGCCAGATGCGGATACCAATCCGAGATTTCGATTCCGCTCGCGCCGTGCCTGGTCCATTGGCGTTGGCTGGGCAACAGCGGATTGTTCGAGATGCCCATGGGCGTAACGACCCGCTCGATCGAATCGGGAAGGGGCTTGCCCGCGTATTCGTTGACTTTGGGCTTGTGATCGAACGTGTCAAGGTGGCTCGGGCCGCCATCCATGAATAGAAAGATGACGCTCGTCGCGCTCCCCGCAAAGTGCCCGGGCCTGGCGGCCAGGGGGCTCAGCGATCTCGCCTTTGTCGCGCTTTGATGCGACGCATCGTGCGGCGCGCCGTCTTCCCCGGCGTTTGCCACGCGGGGAAAAACTCCCTCTTCCACCAGCAGACTGTAAAGGGCGAGCGCCCCGAATCCGCCCCCCGCGCGGGACAAAAAATCACGCCGCGAGCGCGCGCCGGCAAAGTGCGCCGATGGCGACAAGCTGGTTGATGTGCGTTCGTTCATTCCGGCCAATCTCGACGCAGTCGAATGCCCATCACGAGTTTACCGGAATTGGCTCAGGAATCCATCCCGCGCGGCGATTGGCTCGACGCCGTTATTTGCGGCAGACAACGGCCGGCTCGGGTTGCAATCGCCGCGCGCGTCGAGCAGAATCCGCCACTACGATGCCCGAACCGACGACAGAACGAATGCTCAACAATCCGGCGTCGCTCGACAAGCATGCTCTCAGGGGCCGCGTCCTGTCGCTGGCCCTCCCCGCGCTGGGCGAACAGCTTCTCAATTTCTGCGTGAGTCTTTTCGACACCTACCTGGCCGGGCAGGTGAGCACCGCCCATCACGAAGTCGGCGTGTACACGACCACGGTGGGCATCGCGTCATACATCAGTTGGCTGGCGACGCTCGTTTTCGCTCTCGTGGGGACCGGCACGACCGCGCTCGTGGCCCGCGCGCGGGGCGCCGGCGATTTCGATGAGGCCAATCGCCTGGCCAACCGCTCGCTCACTCTGGCCGGAGCCTTGGGCCTGGCGGTCTTTGCGATGCTGGTGATTCTCGCTCCGTTCTATGCCCAGATGCAGCAACTGCACGGGGAGTCGTACCGCGTCGCTGTCCGCTTTTTGCGTATCGATGCCGTTGGGCAGGTCTTCTTCTGCTACTGCCTGATCGGCTCGGCGGCGCTGCGCGGGACGGGCGACATGCGCACGCCTATGTTCGTTCTGGGAGTCGTGAATGTCCTCAATATGATCCTTTCGAGCACGCTCGTTTTCGGGCTTGGTCCGATCGAAAAGTGGGGAATCGACGGCATCGTGACGGGAACGGTCACGGCTCGCATTTGCGGTGGCCTGTTGATGCTGGGCGTTCTTTCCCGCGGCGTTCATGATCTGAAGCTTCGCATCGCCTATCTTGTTCCCGAGATGCGCGACATCCGCCGCATTCTGCGGATCGGCGGTCCTGCGGCGGTCGACGGAATCTTGATGTGGAGCGGACAATGGCTGTTTCTCATGATCATTTCGCGACTGGGTGACGGCTCACAAGAGATGGCGTTTACCGCGGCCCATATGATCGGTATGGAAGCTGAAGCGTTGACGTACCTGCCCGCCACGGCCTGGGGCTATGCGGCCGCGACGCTCACGGGCCTTTCCCTGGGGGCCCGCGACCCCGCGCGAGCGCGAAGCCTGGGAAACGAAGCGGCGCGGCAATGCGTCGTCGTGGCGATCGCGGGGGCGCTCGTTTACCTGTTCGGCGCTCACTTGATCTACGGCGTCATGACGGCCGAACCTGCCGTGCGCGCCATCGGAATTCCGGCCCTGCGGTTTCTGTCGTGGTACCAGATTCCGCTGGCCGTCATGATCGTCTACATCCACGCCATTCGAGGCGCCGGCGATACGCGGACGGTGATGGTGATCAACGTCGTGGGCGTGATCGGCATTCGCCTGCCTGTTGCCTATTTTTTTGGTATCGTCTGTTCCGGCGGATTGATCGGTGCCTGGTCGGGCATGTGCGTCGATGTCGTGCTCAGAATGATCGCCGCCACGATCTACTATCGCCGCGGTCGGTGGTCCCGCCCGCTGGATGCCAATATCTAGCCGCTGAAAATCAGGCTTCTGCCGGGGACGACCGTGAAGACTTGCTCCTCCGGCACAGGACAGGTGCAATGGACCTGTTTGACGCGCACCAGACTGTCATCGGCGCCATAAGACTTGTATCCTGCAAAGTCCATTCAATGGTCCCGCATTCAGGAGCGATTCGATGCCCAGAATAAAACGCCGCGGCTTTCTTCGCGCAGCCGTGGGCTGTGGACTGGCATTTTCGGCCGGCGGTTTTGAACCGCGCGCAGGTCGCGCTCAGACGAAGGCCGCGGCGCCGGCCGAGCTGCTGATCGACCCGGCACGCACTTCGGCCGATTTGGACCGGCGGCTGTTTGGCTCGTTCCTGGAACATATCGGGCGCGCCATCTACGGCGGGATTTTCGAACCCGGCTCGAAGCTGGCCGATGAATCGGGCTTTCGCCGCGACGTGCTCGACGAGATTCGCGGACTCGAAGTGCCCATGGTGCGCTATCCCGGAGGGAACTTCGTTTCGGGATACAACTGGCTCGACGGAGTGGGCCCGCGCGACAAGCGGCCGCGCGTGCTGGAGCGCGCCTGGAATTCGATCGAGACCAACGCCTTTGGCACCAACGAGTTCATCGCCTGGTGCCGCAAGGTCGACTCCGAGCCATTGCTCGCCGTCAACCTCGGCACCGGCACGCCCGAGACGGCCGCCGCCCTTGTCGAATACTGCAACCTCGAGCAAGGCACGCGCTGGAGCGACTTGCGGCGCGCGCACGGCGCCGTGCAGCCGCACAAAGTCAAGCACTGGTGCCTGGGAAACGAGATGGACGGTCCCTGGCAGATCGGGCACATGACGGCCGGCGAGTACGGGCGGAAGGCGGCCGACGCCGCGCGTCAAATGCGGGTCGTCGATCGCGACATCAAGCTCGTGGCCTGCGGATCGAGCGGACCGTTCATGCCGACCTACCTGGAATGGGATCGCCAGGCGCTCGAGCAATGCTACAACGACGTCGACGCGGTCTCGTTGCACCGCTACGTCAATAATACCCGCGACACCGACGGCAAAAGCGAGCGATTTATCGCGCTCAATCTGAGTTTCGAGCAGCAGATCGACGAGGTGCTGGGAGTCTGCGACTTGATTCGCGCCCGGCTGCGCTCGCGCAAACGGCTGTGGCTGTCGTTCGACGAATGGAACGTCTGGTACCGCGAAATGCAGCTCGACGGCAAGCAGCAAGTAGCCCCGCACCTGGTCGAAGAAGTCTACAACCTCGAAGACGCGCTTCTGGTCGGCGGCATCTTGAACTCGCTGATCCGAAAGGCGGCGCGGGTTCGCATCGGCTGCCTGGCCCAATTGGTGAATGTCATCGCCCCGCTGGCGACCAATGCCGAGCGCGTGCTGCGACAATCGATCTACTTCCCCTACCTTTGGGCGCTCAAATATGCCCGGGGCAAGGTGCTCGATCTGTCGGTCAAGTCGGCCGGCTATGATGTCCCGGGCGTCGGCCCGGTGCCCTATATCGACGCGGCGGCGACGCTCGAGCCCGAAGCGGGGCGCCTCACCTGCCTGATTCTCAATCGCGACCTGGAGCGCGAGCGCGAACTGTCGATTGTGTGGCGCGATTCGCCCCCGGCGCGCGTGCTGGCCTGCCAGGTGCTCACGGGCGCCGACCTTAAGGCATTCAATACGTTCGAGCATCCCGATCGCGTGAGCCCCCGCGACCTGGAGCCCCCGCGGCCGGCGCCGCGCATGCCCCTTGTGCTTCCGCCACGCAGCTATGTCCTCTTGCACTTGAGCATGACGTAATCGCACGCGGGGAAAACTTCCCGCGCGGTGCAGCGACCGGGGATGCGAGTATCCTTCCGCTTTGGGCCTTTAAGGTCCGCGCAGCCGGTTCAACCGGCAAATCCAGGTGGCAAGATCGTTTCGCCCGACGCGGCCGAATGCGGCGGCGCAGCCGCTAGAGACGGCAAATTCGGGCCGACCTCCGATCTTCCTCGCAAGCGCTCTCATGGCGCCGCGAATCGACATAACGGCGTCGGATTCTGATCTAGATTTGATCGAAATGCCTGCCCTGCGCCGTTATTTCAACTGGCTCATCCCGCAAGAGCTGCAGACGGCCGACGCCGACACGAGGCGCCGCGCCCGGCTTTTGGTCGCCTTTACGCTGGCGCTCATGGTCTGGTCGCCGGTGTTCGGGTTGATTTACCGGCTGCTGATGGCGCCGATCATCTCCGATGCGATTCTGATCGCCGGCGCGTTCGGGTTCGTCACGCTGGGGCTGCTCAAGATCACGCGATCGGTCGTCTGGGCAGCCACGGTGGTGGTGGTCGTCCTCTACAGCGTGTTGTCGATTTGCTGCTTTTTCAGCGGTGGCGTGACCTCGCCTGTGCTGGCGTGGTTCGTGGCAGTCCCCATGGCCGCCACTCTGCTCGTCGGCTACCGCTTCGGCATGTTTTGGCTCGCCGCCACGCTGAGCATGTTTGCCCTTCTCGCTTTCGTGGCCCGTCCCGAATTCTCGATGATGCGACATCTGGACGAGAGCCAGCGTCTGATCTGGACGACATCGACGATCACGGGCATTGCGCTGGTTGTCTTTTCGCTTACGTCGATTTACGAAAAGCTGAAGGATGACGCCCTGAGCACCGTGGTCAACGCCAACCGCGCCAAGAGCGAATTCCTGACCAACATGAGCCACGAACTGCGGACTCCCCTCACCGCCATCCTCGGCTTCACCGACGTGCTGCTCGACGAAGCCGCCGAGCAGATGCCCGCCGCCGATCGTTACGGCAACCTGCAGACGATTCGCCGGAACGGGAACTATCTCATGGCGCTCATCAACGACATTCTCGATCTGTCAAAAGTCGAGGCCGGAAAAATGCAGGTCGAACACTTGCCGGTTTCTCCCGTGCAGCTCGTGCAGGAGGTCGTGTCGCTTT
>Ga0070735_10005781_pt1 | contig 10187 bp, 11 predicted proteins | sample Coa_R1_FD_66443 | JGI IMG/M metagenome (GOLD analysis project Ga0070735, IMG submission 66443) | Surface soil microbial communities from Centralia Pennsylvania, which are recovering from an underground coalmine fire - Coalmine... | ecosystem: Environmental > Terrestrial > Soil > Unclassified ... | reverse complement strand
AAGTTCATTCTGCTGGATGGTGAGAGGCACGTTCCAATAGGGCCTGAAGATTACTGACTTGATCTGGCTTGCGAAAACCGGAGTCTTGTGCTGATAGGCCCTGCCGACAACAACTTTCATGGAAAGATCGACTTGGTATTCTTCATTGGCGGCGTAGAGACGAAACGCGGGTATATCAACAATAATCGGAGGCCGAACGAACTGGTGGGGCAACCACCGCCATCGCTCCAGCGTGAGCTCGAGTTGAACCACGCGCCGGGCAAGTGGGGTGTTTAGTTGCTTTACCGTCTGCCTATCGATCCGACCATCCGGCTCCAGGCCATGACGCTGTTGAAAGTGCTTCACCGCGTCTACGAGGTTGCCTTTGTAAATGTTTCCTGAGGATGAGGCGTGTTCTTGCTCCTGAAGATCTCCTAGAAGCTGCAACAGCTTCTTGAGTCGTGGTACGCCAACATATGAATCACCTGGCCTGATCACCATTGCAGGTACCGGCAGAAGTTCGCCGTCATCCTGACGCGCAAGTTCAAGATACCTTTCTAATGCAACTCTCGTTTGATGGTAGGCCGAAAATGGCGGCTCGACCGTCTCTACGATGGCATCGATGTCTTGTGCATCGACTAACTCCCGGCGTAAGAACTCGGACAAATCGAAATCCCGGCGGTCGATATCGAGTCCAAAGTGATACAGGCGAGGGTTGACCCGACCAATGTGCAGATCCGAGACATATTTCATCATGGAGATGGTAATCTCAACATCGAACCGGACAAGATCCGGCTCCAATGGCGGTGTTGATCGTTCGAGGCCCGTGACACGCTCATCCCAACGGGCACCATCGTAGTCTTCGGGCTTCAGACCCTTGGTTTCCGCGCTCTTCAACAATTGAATGATCGCACGAGCCTGCGATGTCGGCTTTGATTCTCGGAGCCAAGGCAAGCTGTTATCGAACGAATTGTAGAATTCCTTTAGCTGACTCCGGAAGTTCGCAGAGCCGGGCGGCTGAAGGGCGGGAAGTTCTGCCGCATCCAGAAGATCATGCAGCAAAAGCGACCCCTCGGTTGTGAGTCGTTGACGTCCAGAATCAGCGATTGCCATTCCAATGCTGATAGGGGGGGACCGTCTCGGCGGGCTTGTCCAAACTCTTACCGAAGCCAACTGCGAGAACAAGTAGAAGCGCCAAGACGTACAGTATGCGGAACCACTGAGAATTTACTTCGCTCGACTTGCGCATAATAATCGACCCGAGTTCACTTTCTGGTTCTTCGTGTCTCGCCTTTGCCCAGCGACGCTAGTTGCTCTGTCCATTTAGTGCGAGAATAGTCGAGATGTGGACGATAAGACAGTATGGAAGGTCACTAAGAACTGTGATTTAAGTCACAATCTGGTTACACTGGGCAAAGTCCAAAACGAATATTCCACCTCGGACAACCAGAAAAAGCGATAGGCGAAAACTCTCAAATAGTGTATGGAGTACAGAAAAGGCACGACCGCCGGCTCGATGGCTGTTGAGATTGATGCGCGCGTAGCGTAGAAGGTCAAATTTCATTACCGTCTCTCCACTAAGCTCGGGAATCTTCGCAGATAGTCGGGCATGGCTTGAGCGGAACCGAGGCAAGGGAACAATCCTTGGTCACGGAGGCATTTTTTCTTGTTGATTCAGGAAATGAGTAGAGCAGCGATTCTGGAACTTTTGGCAAGTGCGCGCCTGGGAAGATTAGCGTGTGTCCAAGGGAGTCAGCCTTACGTAGTGCCCTTCTATTTCATCTACAAGAATAACTCCCTTTATAGCTTTTCTGTCCTGGGACAAAAAATCAAGTGGATGCGGACTAATCCGCTGGTCTGCGTCGAAGTGGATGAAGTGGTGAGTTCCCAAGAATGGCTGAGTTTAGTCATCTTCGGTCGCTACGAAGAACTGCCTGATACATTCGAATATCAACTGGAGCGTGCGGCTGCTTACAACTTGATGCGAGAGCGCGCCGTATGGTGGGAACCCGCTTACGCGAAAACAAGCGTGCACGGAGCAAGTCGCTCATTGGAACCTGTCTTTTATCGCATTCACATCTCTGAGATTACAGGCCACCGCGCAAGCCCCTGAATCGGTAAGCTCCTTGGCCCCTACGTCACACTTCAAGCAGGTCTCGACACCCCTCACTTTCATCGGTTTGTGACATGGGTCACTGCAATATGTCCGCCTTCGGGCCAAAATTTAATTGGATGGCGTCACGACAGCGCCTAAATTGCAAATGTGGCGCTCACGGGCGTTCGGCAAATTCAAACAAAGGGGGCTACCATGAAGGTCAAGGATGTAATGGTGAAAACACCGGCTTTTTGCAGTCCTCAATCAAATCTGGGCGCGGGAGCGGAGATCATGTGGAATCGCAACTGCGGGTTCCTCCCGGTGGTAGATGCCCAACGACGTGTCGTCTGAGTTGTAACGGATCGCGATATTGCAATCGCAGTGGGCACGCAGAATCGGCTTCCAGGAGAAATCACGGTGGACGAGGTCGCGACACATAAGGTGCACTCTTGCAGACCAGAGTATGACATCCATATGGCCCTCGACACCATGGCAGAAAGCAAGGTGCGCCGTCTGGTGGTGGTCAACGAGCAGAATCAGTTCGAAGGCGTCCTCTCGATGGACGATGTCGTGCGCTTTGCCGAAACCACGCCTGGAGGGAAAGGGGACTTGTCGTCTGACGATGTCTTAAGAACCCTGAAGACGCTGTACGGGCCGCAGTTGTTGCCTCGCCCAGCAGCGGCTGCAGCTTGAGGACGCCAAGGAATGGTCGGCGAGGATTCATACTCCGCTGGAATGAAAGCCGCGTTCATTGCGGTCCGGGCGCCACAGTAGCCATTCTTCAATTTCTTGTTGGTTTTTCTCCATCAGACGTACAGAAACCCAATGATCACCTCCGGATTTCTGCTGCTCGATCCAATTCCTGTTGGAACAATAAGGTAGCCCTTAGCCCGACAGTTTCAAAGCGCGGATAAAATGGTCACCTAACACACAGCGGCGGTTCCTTCGACGGCCTGCTTGTAACTGCGATGTATTCAAGAAATGTGATGTACATCGCCGATGTGGTTCCCCTCGGAACTCAACTTGCAACCAATCCGCGATACCTTGTGGAGAGAGGTGCGCCTGCAGTTGCCATTCTGAAAACCGCGGCGGATTACAGTGCCGACCTGATCGTTCTAGGTGTACGGAACGTAAGGGGGCATATCACCACGACGACGCACTTCGCTCAATCGACTGCGTACAGGGTTGTGACACAGGCGCCCTGTCCAATCCTGACCGTCCGCGAATAAAAGGTAGGCGAGCATTGTTTGGGGAAAGAAGCCTCTACGACGTGAGAGGAACTAGAATTCCTTCACAATGGGAGTGCTCTTGAAAATTCTACTGGCAATCGATAATTCGAAGTTTTCTGAGGCCGCGAGACAAGCATTAATCGCGCAGGTGCGCCCAGACCAAACAGAAGTGCGCGTTCTACATGTGATCGAAATCTATCCGCTCTATTCTTCCAGTCAGCGGTTAGGACCAGATCTCGCGGTTGCGAGTGAGGAGCACCGGCACCACGCCGAGGCATTAGTGGCGCGAGCTGCCCGAATATTGCGTGATGCAGGCTTTCAAGCGACGACGGCCGTCGAACAAGGCGACCCAAAGACTGTTGTCATCGACACCGCCGAAGAATGGAACGCTGATTTGATCATGCTTGGATCGCATGGAGAAAAGGATTGGACCCGTTTTCTGATAGGAAGCGTCTCGGAAGCCGTCGTGCGCCACGCGCCCTGTTCAGTAGAAATAGTACGAATTTCCAAAACATGAGGAGAGCGCCCAATTCAGTCACTGTCTTCTCGACCGGCAACTCCAGTGAGAACTCTGCGTTGAGCCGGAGACGCCGTAGATAGGCTGTGCCCCGACCCGCTCGGAAACCACAATGGCGGCGCGGCCCTCGAGTTTCCCTCCTTCCCACTTGTCCACTTGCGGCTGGTAGATCTGAATTTGCTCATTGTTGGACTGGATCAGCGCGGCCAGCCGATGTCAGTCTGCTGCGATATTGCTGGCATTGACGACGCTAGGAGACAAACTCCGAAGATCGCGCTCTCTGCTCGGGTCGCGCGCCAAAACCATCGTTGTTTCTTGAGGTGAATTTCCATGTTCCCCCCGAAGCAGCTCGAGCCCCGTATTCCACGTGGTCTAGCCATTGAATGTGCATCTCATCACGTCTTTGAGTGATGCGTGTCACAGATGGACTTTCTTTCCGAGGCTAGCCTAGGACGGTAAAGATATGAGGTGCTCTATGGGGGCGATCCCAGATCGGGTCCATGCAGAACCTGCTTCAACTGGGCCCAGCCTAGTCACCCCGCAACGTCCTGCAAAGACCTATCGGCAAAAATGGATCAAATGGGCAGTTGCGATCGGTGTGGCCGCATTACTCGCCATTTGCGGCGCGCTTTGGCGGGCACACTTACAGAACGCGATTACCTATGAAACTGTTCCGGTTGAACGGGGCCCCTTACAGGCAAAAGTTACCGCGACCGGCAATCTCAATGCAGTTGTGGATGTGCTCGTGAGCAGCCAGGTCTCCGGGAACATCAAGGCTCTTTATGCAGATTGGAACAGCAAGGTCAAGCAAGGTCAGCTTGTTGCCCTGATAGACCCTGAGATTTTTCAAGCACAGGTCGATCAGACGACCGCCACGTATCGATCTGCACACTCGGCCACGATCACGGCACAAGCACAGCTCGAGAAATCGAAATCCGACTTGAGTGCAGCAATCGCGAGCGAAAAAAATGCCGAGGCGATCTTGGCGAAAGACCAGGCCAACGCCGCGAATACCAAAGCCCAGTTCGCTAGGGTGGAGGCTCTGGTCCGCGAAGGAGTCATAGACCAGCAGGATTACGACTCGGCGAAGGCCGCAACCGATGCCTCACAGGCCCAGGTCGCAGCGGACAAGGCACAGATCGATGCGGCGGAGCAGTACGTCAAATCGGCGCAGGCACAAGTTCGAGTAGCTGAGAATCAATTGGCATCGGCTCAAGCCCAGCAGCGGCAGGCCGAAGCAACGCTCCGGCAGGCGCAAATTAACCTGGACCACACACGCGTCATGGCGCCGGTAGACGGCACCGTTATCGCTCGCCGCATGGATGTGGGGCAAACCGTGGCATCAACGCTCAACCCGCCAACAATTTTTGAGATCGCGCAAGATCTAACCAAAATGCAGGTGGATACGAATGTGGACGAGTCAGACGTGGGCAATGTTGTAAAAGGTCAGAGGGCAACATTCATCGTGGATTCCTATCCCGGCACCATTTTCCCGGGTGTTGTCGCCGATATTCGGAAGGCTCCCATCATCACCCAGAACGTGGTCACCTATGATGTGGTGATTATGGTTGATAATTCAGATCTCAAACTATTCCCTGGAATGACGGCCAATGTCACGATTTTGACCGCAAAGCTGGACGACACGCTGAAAGTGCCGAATTCTGTCCTGCGCTTTCGGCCCGCCGCAGCCGTGCTGAAGAAGACCGGCCTGCCCGCAGTCCCAACAGATAAGCAGCAGGTTTATGTGCTTGCAGGAGGAAAGCTCACTGCCGTACCCGTCAGGTTTGGACTCTCTGATGGCAAGTACACGGCTGTCAGTTCGAGTCAACTCCAACCCGGCGCGCAAGTTGTGTTAAGGGCAACGATGACCGGGAACGAGTCCAGCAGTTCGTCGACTACGGCGCCCACGGCTCCCAGAATTTAAGGAGCACAATGCCAGCACTGATTAGGACCGATGGCCTCACGAAGACCTATACGCTTGGCGAAGTGACTGTGAACGCTCTGCAGGGTGTCACGCTCACAATTGACCGGGGTTCGTTTGTAGCCGTCATGGGAGCATCCGGTTCGGGCAAATCGACATTGATGAATCTCCTCGGTTGCTTAGACCGGCCTACCGCAGGTCGGTATTGGCTTGACGGAGTCCCTGTAGAAGGCCTCGACCGCGACCAGCTTGCCGAAATACGGAACCAGAAGATTGGATTCGTGTTTCAGAATTTCAATCTTCTGCCGCGCATGAGCGCGATGGAGAACGTGCAGCTGCCATTATTGTATACAAGTAGCGATATACGGGATGCCGACCAAAGAGCCAAGCGCGTGCTGGCTTTGGTTGGCTTGGCGGGACGAGAACACAGTTTGCCGACTCAGCTCTCCGGCGGACAGCAACAGCGGATAGCGATTGCGCGCGCGCTCATCAATGATCCGCAAATTCTGCTCGCCGACGAACCCACAGGGCAGCTCGATTCGCATACAAGCGCCGAGATCATGAACATTTTTCAGGAGCTGAACCGAACTCATGGAATCACCATCGTCGTGGTCACGCATGCAAATGAAGTCGCCAGGTTCGCTAATAGAGTCATTACTTTTCGGGATGGACGGATCGTCGACGATAGTAGAGGGCCCATTGATCATACAGGTGCCGCCGCCCCGGCGAACTCTCTTGCACCCGCTGAGGTCTCGCCATGAAACACTTGCTGTCATCGATGCGCATCGCATTCCGCGCGCTGGAGGTTAATAAGGTCCGCTCCGCTCTCACAATGCTGGGAATCGTAATAGGGGTCGCTGCGGTGATCGCAACAGCGGCTATCGGTTCAGGTGCAACCCAGCGCATTCAGCAGCAGATCGCGAGTATTGGCAGCAATATTATTATCGTGCTCCCGGGAAGCTTGACGAGTTCCAGCATGCGTATGGGAAGCGGCAATGCGGTGACGTTGACAGAAACCGATGCACGCGAACTTCCTGCCCAATGTCCAGATATTGCGCTTGCCGTGCCAATCGTTCGCGCTGGTGCGCAAGTCGTATATGGGAACAACAATTGGGCCACCATCATCTACGGCACTACGCCTGGTTTCCTCGAAGTGCGCGACCTTTCAGTGGCCGAAGGTGCCCCATTTTCTCAACAAGATGTGGATTCGGCCAACAAGGTCGCCTTGTTGGGCAGGACTGTGGTGACGAACCTCTTCGGCGACATCGATCCCGTCGGCCAGTCGATTCGGATTAAAAATGTGCCGTTCACTGTCGTCGGAGTTCTAGAACCGAAAGGCCAGTCGCCGACAGGACAAGATCAAGATGATGTCATTTTGCTGCCGATTTCCACTGCAAAGCGCAAGGTAATCGGAATCAAGTCGGCCAACGCCGACGCCGTCGGCTCAATTACGATGCAAGCGAAAAGCGGGAACCAGATTCAAGCAGCCCAGGACGAAGCGAAAGCTCTTCTCCGGCAGCGCCATCATCTGGTGCCATCCGAAGATGACGATTTCTCGATCCGCAACATGCAGGAGATCTTCGCCGCGCAAGAAGCGTCTTCGCACATTATGTCCGTCATGCTCGCGGCCGTAGCTTCGGTTTCTCTGATTGTCGGCGGCATCGGGATTATGAACATCATGCTGGTGTCCGTTCGAGAGCGGCCACGGGAGATTGGGCTCCGGCAAGCCGTCGGGGCGAAAACTCGCGACATACTTACGCAATTTCTAGTCGAAGCTGTAACGCTGTCAATTGCTGGTGGATGCGCTGGAATCATACTCGGGATCGCCGCGTCTGCCATCATCTCTCGCTTGGCGAGTTGGAACACGGTCGTCAGTGTAAACGCGGTCGCGCTGGCGGTCTTCTTCTCCGCGTTGGTGGGAATCAGTTTTGGATATTACCCTGCCAGGAAGGCTGCCTATCTCGATCCCATTGAAGCTTTGCGTTCTGAGTAGGGGGCTCTATCTAAGCTCAGATCTCTCGTCTCGCTTCTTGATGAGAGCCGCCAAAATCCTGGAGGAGGTCATATGCTAGACGAACAAATCCAAAGAACCGAGCACCCAACGACAGCGTTCGTGCTCTCCTTGCTGGCAGGCCTGTGGATGCTGGCGACCGGAGGCATGATGGATGGCTTCGGCTGGGGAGGCATGATGGGCGGATGGCACCGCATGGGTGGATGGATGTGGGACCGGAGAATGCAGAGCTTTGGGCTGTGGTGGCCCTGGTTTGGGATCTTCGCTGGAATTGTCGTGCTCGTCGGTCCGGTCATGCTTTATATCAAACCCGAGCAACGCCGGAACTGGGGCGTAGTGATCTTGGTCGCTTCGGCTCTAAACATTTTTTTGGGGATGATGGGCCTACTATCGGGCACTCTGGGTGTGATCGGAGGCGTTCTCGCTTTGGGCACGAGGGACTAAGGCTTGTCCACTTCACTTTCCTCGCCGGTTTCTGCTTCCTGTGGGATGCTCATGACCACTAATTGACTATGAGGCGCCGTGTAGAGAGCTCTTCGATAAAAGCGGTTGTCGACAGTAATTCGTTTGCTAAGAAGTTTGGTATCCATCCTGACGTGCTTAAGCTGGGTCTCGTCAGCTTCCTCACGGATGTCAGCTCCGAGATGATTTTTTCCGTTTTCGCGATTTTCTTCACGACCATCGCAGGGGCATCGAGCGCTTTGCTGGGCCTGGTTGAGGGCTTCGCCGACTTTTCGGCATCATCGTTGGATTATGTCGCGGGCTGGTTGTCGGACAGGACGGGCAAACGCAAGGTGTTTGCCCTTGCCGGATATGGCTTCTCGACGGCTGCAAAAGCCATTCTCCTGTTCGCTAATTCCGCTGTGGCCCTCGGTTTCTTCCGTGTCATCGAGCGCATAGGCAAGAGTTTCCGTGGCCCGCCGCGGGACGCATGGCTCTCAGCTATCGCCGCCAAAGACATCCGAGGCTATTCGTTCGGCGTGCATAAGGCGTTTGACAAGGCCGGGGCTATTCTAGGTCCACTTGTAGCCTATGGATTGCTGTCGAAGTTGGGAGAAACGCCCTCAACGTTTCGAATTTTGTTCTGGGCTGCGTTTGTTCCTGCTGTGCTTTCCATTTTCGTGCTCAGTTTGATCAAGGATCAACCGGGAGTTCAACACAAAAACGAAAGCATCTTCGTAGCGTGGAAGACGTTAAGTGCCGGTTTCAAACGCTACCTTATCGCAGCAGGGATTTTCTCGCTCGCTTACTTCAGTTTCGGCTTCCTGCTTTTGCGCGCGAATCAAGTCGGATTTTCTATCAAGGATACCGTATTACTTTATGCGTTATTCAATGTCTCCTTCGTTGTCGCTGCACCACTCATCGGCAAGCTCGGTGACCGGATCGGAAGGGCGCGTATTATCGTCTTGAGCTACCTAATCTATCTTGTTATGAGCCTCGGGTTCACTTTCGCAACGAAGAAGTGGCAGATCATTGCGCTATTCCTCATCTACGGCATTTTTTATTCGACCGACGAAGCCCAAAGCAAAGCGTTCATCGCAGATGTCGAGCCCGAGCGACGAGCGACGGCGGTAGGTGTCTACAATTTCGTGACGGGTATTATCTACCTGTTCGCATCGCTTATTGCGGGAGTGTTGTGGGCAGAGCACCCAGGCATCGTTTTCATCCTGGCAACTTTCCTCTCGTTTGCGGCTATCAATGCATTCCTGTTCTTGCGGCCTGCAAGGCAATAGGAATCATACGCAAATCACAAGCGACCCGAGATACCCAAAATCAAACAACAAGTGGAGGTGCTCGGCTACCTAAGCAGCTTGGCTTCGTTTTTCGGTCATCGAAGGTGGGCGGAGAAAATAAGCGCCGTGTTCTGAGTTGAAGGCAAGTACCTCTCCAGTTGTTAAGTTGATTGCATAAAGCTGATTCTCTGATCTCTGGGCCAATTCCTGCAATCGGAGGTGAGTGGTTTCAAATCCGAGAATAGAATCCCGCCACAGAGACGAGCCATCAGGGAATTTTTCAAAAAGATCATATTCGTGTTTCATTGAAGACTCCGTGCGAAACCCGCAGCAGTGCGTTGGAAGTCGAGATTCTAACGGCTTCGCGCTTCTGACCGCTGCTCCCGGAGGTCGATGGTCACATGCAGATGCATTGAGGAGTGGCGTCCTTCAGGACCCCTTTATTGCCCACGGTCCCCGTCCGTGTATCCATCCATCATCCGTGCGAGATATACGACGACATTCAAGCAAACGCAGTGATCGGCGTCACGCATCGATGTGACCGTTGACACCTCTCAAGTTCTGAACTTGCCCGCATCAAACCACGATTGAACCTCTGCTTCGACAGAGATCTTGTCGGCCCTGCAAATCGGAAGTGGGAGCAACGTGAGGCGCATTTTGCACTTTGCTTATGGACTGCTGCTGTGATTTGGGTCACAGCTA
>Ga0070735_10005780_pt1 | contig 10188 bp, 7 predicted proteins | sample Coa_R1_FD_66443 | JGI IMG/M metagenome (GOLD analysis project Ga0070735, IMG submission 66443) | Surface soil microbial communities from Centralia Pennsylvania, which are recovering from an underground coalmine fire - Coalmine... | ecosystem: Environmental > Terrestrial > Soil > Unclassified ... | reverse complement strand
CACAGCACCATCGAGAAGCACGTGGCCAAGGGCTTGGTGCGCTGCCGGGACTATCTTCAGGAAAAGGGTTTGTTGGATTCGATGGACACGCAGCCTCGCCCGGACTCGCGTCGTCGCGGCGGAGACGGGGAATGAGCGAAATCGTAAAACTACGCACACGAGCACAGATCGATGAGGAGGCGGCGCTCTGGGTCTGGCGCATGGACTCAGCCCCGGCAAGTGGCGCGCAGAGCCAGGCTTTCGAGTCCTGGCTGCGCCAGGACCCGCGCCACCGGCGTGCGGTAGAGGAGTTGTCCAAGGTCTGGAGCGCCTTGGATGGCCTTGCCGAGGTGAACCGGGGCGAGAAGATTGCCACCTTCATCGCGGCCGCCCGGCGTCCTGCCTTGCGCAATCACCGCCTTTGGTGGCTGGCCGCCGCCGCGCTGCTCCTGTTCGCCATCGCAAGCACTGACTGGCTGCGCAAAGGCAGCGAGGTCCAGACCCTGGCCACGGCCGTGGGTCAACACCGCGATGTCACGCTGGCCGACGGTTCGATCGTCACGCTCAACACCAACACGATCGTGGAGACGGACGTGGGGCGCAGCGTGCGGCAGATCTATCTGCGCAAGGGTGAGGCGCACTTTGCCGTAGCCCACGATCGCTTGAGACCATTCCTCGTTCACGCAGGTGATGCGGTGGTGAGGGCGGTCGGCACCGAATTCGAGGTCCGCTTGCACACTGATCAACATGTGGAGGTCGTGGTAGCCGAAGGTCGCGTCGAGGTTCAGCCCGAGGCCGCGGCTCTTCAATCGCCGGCCACGGACGCCCGCGGCCGCGGTACCGCTGCAATAGTTCGAGCGGTGAGCGCCGGGCAGCAGCTCTCCACGGCCACTGCGGACTATCCCGTCATACCGGTCAGTGCAGCGCAGTTGTCGAGCGATCTCGCGTGGCGCGAAGGTGCGATTGTTTTCGACAGGGAGCCCCTGTCCGAAGCGATTGCCGAAGTCGAGCGCTACACCGATGCTCGAATCGTGGTCAGCGATCCACGGATTGCCGACCTGCCGGTAGGCGGACGATTCCGGACGGATGACTTGCAAGGATTCCTCGATGGCCTTCAGGCCGCGCTGCCGGTAGCGATCCGTCGTTCCCCGGACGGTCTCGTATACATCGACTCGCGTCGCTGATCGATCGACTGCGCCGTTCGCTTCTCGCCTGACTATCGTCTGGATGCGGCTGCTTCCGGCGAGTAGTGCCTTTTTCCTCGCAAAGCGTCTTTTGATAGCAAGCCCTTTCGCGCCGTGGCTATTGGCGAGCGCGGAACGGGTGGGTGGGGGAGAAATGCGACTGCTGATGATGCTTCCTTGCCTCGCTCTGACCATGGGCGCGGGGCATGCCAATGCCGACACTGCGTTGCGGCATTTCGACATCCAGGCACAGGTTGCCGCCGTGGCTCTGAGGGAGTTCGCGCGGCAGGCTGACATCAGCCTGGTGTTCTCATCGACCCTGGTCGCAAACCGTCAGACTGTGGCCATTCGTGGCGACTTCACGGTGGTCGATGGGCTCAGGAAGCTGTTGGACGGCACCGGCCTGTCCTTCAAACAGGTCAGCGCGACCACGATTGCCATTAGTGCGGCCAGCGAGACCGGCGAACCTGGGAATCCCCCCGCGAGCGAATCAGGCGCCGATCACCGCCCGGCCGGGGCCGAATCATCTTCCAAGGGGAATAACACCATGAACCATCGAGGACTACTCACTCGTTTCGCAAGTCTGTTCGCGCTCGGTGGGGCACTCTTGCCCGGTGCGCATGCCTACGGCCAGGAGGCCGCCACCCCGGCGGCTCAGGCCGCGCCGGAAGATGCCAGCGTGGCCAGCACCCGTAATCTCGAAGAAGTTGTGGTCACCGGCACCGCCGTCTCGAGTGGTATCAAGAAGCTCGATGCGAGCTACTCCATCACCACCGCCAGCCTGGAGGAGATCCGTACCGCCAACCCGTCGAGCTCGGCGGATCTGCTGAAGATCGTGCCCGGACTGTGGGCGGAATCGAGCGGGGGCGAGACCGGAGCCAACATCGAATTGGCCGGCTTCCCTGGTGGAGGCGATGCGCCGTATGTGACCTACCAGTTGAACGGCTCTCCGGTGTTCCCGGTGCCGACGCTGTCGTTCATGGAAAACTCCTCACTGTTTCGCATCGATGAGTCCATCGAACGCGCCGAGGTAGTGCAGGGTGGACCGGCCGTCGTGTACTCTAACGGCCAGATCGGGGCCACGGCGAATTTCATCCTGCGCCAGGGCGGTCCGACGGCTCATGGAGATCTCGGCCTGACGATCGGATCGGAAGGCCTGTATCGGCTCGACGGATTTTTCGGCGGACCTCTGGCGGAAGACTGGTTTGTCAGTTTCGGTGGCTTCTATCGCAACTCTAACGGCATTCGCAAGCCGCAGTTCCCGGCGGACGACGGTGGGCAATTGACCGGTACCCTCTCGCACAAGATGGACAATGGCTCAGTGCTGTTTTACGCACGGGTGCTGAACGACAAGAACCTCTTCATTACCGACGTGCCAGTCTCAGTGAGCGCCGACGGCAAGACCGTTTCGGCGTTTCCCGGCTTCAGCGCCGGGAGTGGGACGTTCGCCGGTAACGCCCTGCGTGGCATCACGGTGCAGGAATTTCCCGGCAGCACACCCGGTACCGTCAGAGCCGATCTTGCGGACGGGCGCGGGGCAAACATCCACATATTCGGTAACGACCTGGATCTGGATATCGGCGAGTGGAAGCTGAGCAACAAGCTTGGCTACACGGGCGGCCACATGCCCACCAATGCATTGTTCAACAATCTCTCGCCACAGACCCTCGACTCGTTCGCCGCAGGCCAGATCGCGACCGTGAACAAGGGGATCGGCGATCCGACTTCCGAGCTGTTCGGCGCGGGCACCCCGGTCACCGGCTACACCGCGACCTGGGCAGGGGGTCCTAATGCCGGCAAACCCGTGGCCGGGAGCACCGAGATCGCTTCGTTGGGCTTCTGGATCGTGGACAAGAAGATCCAGTCCTTCACCGATGATCTTCGGTTCACGCGGGAGCTGTTCCCGGGGAACTCGCTGACGGTGGGCGGCTATTTCGCGAGCTACTCCTCGGATGATGTCTGGTACCTCGGCAACAACATGCTGGTCACGGCGACTCCGAACGCACAGCTCATCAACGTAACTTTGAACAATGGCGGCAAGGGCTTCCAGCTCACTCAGAACGGCCTGCTGAGCGGCGCATTCTTCGCCCTTGTGGACCATTACAGCGGCAAGAATGCGGCCGGATTCCTCTCCGATCAGTGGCGCATCGGCTCGTGGCTGTTCGATGCCGGAGTGCGGCTCGAGAATCAGCGTGTGAATGGCACGATCGAGGGAACCTCCTCGGTCGATTTGGATGGCAATCCGCTCACTCTGTACAACAACGGCACCAGCGTCGCCAACGGCACCTTTACTCCTTCGACCTACGATCACACGCTCCCTTCGTGGTCCGTGGGTGCCAACTATGAGCTGACTTCGCACATGAGTGTCTTCGGGCGCATCAACCAGGGCTATCATTTCCCGGGTTTTGATGACTTGCGCAGCGGCACTCCGCAGTCACAGCAGGTGCAGAACTATGAAGTGGGCTATCGTGTGCAGACCGGTACCCTCTACGGGGGTGTTGGTGCCTTCCGTCGCCGATTCTACGGTGTGCCGTACCAGCAGTTCCTCGCGGATGGAACCCAGGTAACTGCTTCCTATGGAGCGCAGGCCTACGGCACTACCTTCGAGGCGAGCTGGCTGCCGATCGACCGGCTGACCCTCTCTATCAGCGGCGACTGGCAACATGGCACCTATACCGGCTTTGCCTCAGCGGCAGGCGGAGGGGGCGGTGCCTTCAGCAACACCGGCAATATTCTGCAGCGGCAGCCGAAGCTGCAGTTCCGGTTCACTCCGGAATACGATATGCCGGTACCGTGGGGCGACTTGCGGGCGTTTCTGACGTGGACCCACGTGGGCCAGCGTTTTTCGGACATCGGCAACACGCAGATCCTGCCGCAGTACGACACGCTCGACGCGGGCCTCATCACCACGGTGGGCACGAACTTCGAAGTGCGCCTCCAGGGTTCCAATCTCACCAACACGATCGGCCTGACCGAGGGCAATGCACGAGTGACCACCTCAGGGGTCGTCAATGGCCTGGAAATGGCGCGGCCGATTTTCGGCACGGAGGTCAATCTTCAGCTGCGCTACAAGTTCTAAGTGACACAGATCGCAGGCACGGACAACCCCACTCGCGGCCAGGCTGCGAGTGGGGTTGCAACGCAGGCAGGACACCTGCGCGTGTTCGTGTTCGCGCTGTTCTTCATATTTGGCGGTATTACCAGTCTCAACGACGTGGTGATACCCAAGCTCAAGGAGCTATTCACCCTTTCCTACGCCGAGGTGATGCTGGTTCAGTCGGCATTCTTCGCGGCGTATTTCATGGTCTCGATTCCGGCCGCGGAGCTCGTCGCTCGCGCAGGCTACATGCGCACGGCCGTCATCGGCCTGCTGCTCATGACGGCAGGCTGCCTGCTGTTCATCCCTGCATCCTCCTCGGGCCTGTTCGTGACCTTCCTGGCGGCGCTGTTCGTCCTCGCCGCCGGCATCACGGTCGTGCAAGTGGTGGCCAATCCTTTGATCTCGTTGCTCGGTGAGCCGGCCACGGCGCACAGCCGTCTGACATTCGCGCAGGCGTTCAACTCCCTGGGCACGACCGTGTTTCCGTATGTGGGCTCGATCTTTATTCTCGGCTCACTGGCCAAAGTGGATCCCACGCGGCTTGCAGGGGCTGCGCTCGTGGCGTTTCGGGCTGAGGAAACGCATGTCATCGTGCGCACCTATCTGGGGCTTGCCACTGTCCTGGTGTTGGTAGCCGCTGTTGTCTGGTCGCGGCGCAACCGTCTGCCGCACACTGCGCTGGCCGAGGCGAGCATTCGGGACTCGTTGGATTTATTGCGCCAGCCACGCTTCGGATTTGGCGCACTGTGCATCTTCCTCTACGTCGGGGCGGAGGTCGCGATAGGCTCGGTGATTGTCAACTACCTCATGCAGAGCAATGTCTTAGGGCTGGCACAACAGGACGCCGGCAAGCACGTGCCGCTGTACTGGGGTGGCGCGATGGTGGGGCGATTCATCGGCGCCTATTTGCTGCGCGTGTTCTCACCGGGTAAGGTTCTGGCATGCGCGGCGGGCGCTGTCATTACCCTGCTGCTGGTGTCGGCCAATACGACTGGTGTCGTCTCCGGCGGCGCTGTGCTGGCCGTAGGACTGTTCAACTCCATCATGTTTCCGACCATCTTCTCGCTGGCTAGCGAAGGACTCGGCCCGCGAGCGGCCGAAGGCTCGGGAATCATTTGTGTCGCGATTGTCGGTGGCGCAGTGGTCCCGCTGCTGACAGGCCGCGCGGCTGACCTGGTGGGGCTGAGGGCTGCCTTGGCTGTTCCGGCGATCTGCTATGCGGGTATTCTGACCTTCGGGATTTATGCGCGGCGTCCCAGGCAATGACAGGCTCTCGCGAGCCCGAACCAGTCAAGTCGTTGCTGCGCGCGGCGCGGGTGGTGGCGCTGCTTATGACTGCGGCGCCGCTCTGGGGCGCGCAACCATCGGCGGCCGTGCCTGCTCAAGAGCCGCCGCAGGTCCTCTTCAAAGAGCTGTTCGCCGCGGTCCAGACAGCGCAAATCTATCCGGATGGCAAGGCATTTCCGGATGCGGTACCCACCAGCGCACCTCAGGAAATCCTGGATCAATACCATGCGTCCCGCCCGGATTCGCCGCAAGCTCTGCAGCGCTTCGTCGCGGCTCACTTTTCTCTGCCGGGTCTGGCCAGCACGGCGCCCTCATCCATCACACAGGTCCCCATCGGGACTCATATCGATCGACTGTGGGGGGAGTTGACGCGTAGCACGATCACGGTGCCGCCTTACTCGTCTGCCTTGCCCATGCCGCGCCCCTACGTGGTCCCGGGTGGCCGATTCCGCGAGCTCTACTACTGGGATTCGTACTTCACGATGTTGGGTCTCGAAGAGAGCGGGCGCCACGACCTGACCGCCGCGATGGTTGATGACTTCGCGTACCTGATCGATACGTATGGACATGTCCCGAACGGGGCCCGGACATACTATCTCAGCCGCTCACAACCGCCGTTCTTCTTCGCCATGGTTGAATTGCTCTCGAGCACGGATGCGGCCGGCGCTTTCGCGCGCTACCTGCCCGAGCTCAAGCGTGAGTACCTGTTCTGGATGGAAGGCTCCGCGGGGTTGCCCAGAGGCGGGGCGCACCGACATGTCGTGGCAATGCCCGATGGCTCCATTCTCAATCGATATTGGGACGACAGTGATACTGCGCGCGATGAGGCCTATCGCGAAGACATGGAGCTGGCCCGCTCGAGCGGGCGGCCCGCCTCACAGGTGTTCAGGGATATTCGGGCCGCTGCAGAAAGCGGTTGGGATTTCAGCTCGCGGTGGTTTGCCGATGGCCGGACACGCTCTACCATTGATACCACCGAGATCGTCCCGATAGATCTCAACAGCCTGCTGTTTGGGTTGGAGAATGCGATTCACGCCGGCTGCCAGCGTCAGGGGGATCAGACCTGCTCCGCGGAGTTTGCGCGCCGCGCGGCTGCCCGCCGTGCGGCGATAGATCGCTATCTGTGGGACGCGCGCCACGGCGCTTATCGCGACTATCGCTGGACACGACAGGCGCAGATAGAACGACTCTCGGCGGCGAGCCTATATCCGTTGTTCTTCGGCGCAGCTTCCGCTTCCCAAGCGGCCGCGGTTGCAGGGATCACGAGCCGGGAATTGCTCGCTGCGGGCGGCATCCTCACGACTGAGCTGCGTACCGGACAACAGTGGGATGCGCCCAATGGCTGGGCGCCGCTGCAATGGATCACGATCGCCGGACTGCGTCAGTATGGCCAGACTTCGCTGGCGGAAGTGATTGCCTGCCGCTGGATGATGAACGTCCTCGATGTCTACCGTCGCAGCGGCAAGTTGGTCGAGAAGTACGATGTGACCGCTCCCGGCCGGCGCGGCGGCGGGGGCGAATACCCCTTGCAGGATGGTTTCGGCTGGACCAATGGCGTGATGCGCAAGCTGATCGCGCTCTATCCGACCGATGCCGCCCAAACGGCACTGAGTCAATGCCCGAAGAATCAGAGTCCCGCGGCCGGTGATCAGCTCCGACTCTCGGGCGCCGGTGTGACGCCCGAGAGCGGTTTCGCAGCTCACGCGTTGAGCTTCCGTCCGTGATCAGGCACGCCATGGTTTTCAGTCAATAGCTTCAGCAGGCTCTCGCCAACGTGAAAGTTCCATCCCGCCTGGCACGCGTTGAAGCATTCCACCTCCGGAGTGAGGCCGGCGTGCGTCATGGTGATGGTGGTAGTGTCGTCCGCTGCCGTCAGATCCCAGACTACCCGCGTGTCTTTCCACTCCTTGCGGTCCTTGAAGGAATGCAGATTGCAATCGGTGACGTGCCAGACAACCCGCTTGTTCGGCACTGCTTCGACGATTTCGAAGTTGACCCACGTCTCGCCAAAGTCGACCCTGAAGGTATCGCCGACCTTCTGCGCCTTACCGGTGGATCGTTGGTTCCACCAGGCGGAAACACTAGCGACTTTGCGGTAGGCTTCCTCGGCCGAGACCTTTGCATTCACAGTGCACTTGTAATCCTGCGACATAAATGACTCCTTCGAGTTGATGGCTATATGACGGTGGCGCCCGTCTCTACGAGGGACTTGAGGTTCGAAACGATTCTTGGCCAGCCACCGGACACCGCGGCGATGAACTTCGAGGGTTCGCGCTCGATGGTGTGGGTGATGCAGAGTTTTACCGCGCTGCCACTGGGCTCCAGCTCCATCGTGCAGCGTGACTCCCCTTCCGCCTTGAGTTCGGGATTCTGCTGATGCTGCCACCGTATCACCAGGCGTCGTGGCGGCTCGGACTCGAGAATTTCGCCGGAGTCGTAGACCTGACCGTCAGCGGAGACCATCTTCCACGAAGATCCCGGGATCCACTCACTCTCGCAGTGCATGCCAAACCAGTAACGCTTCATGAATTCGGTGTCTTCGGTCAGCGCCGACCAGAGCTTTTCCGGGGTGGTGCGGATGAAGGTCACGTAGACGAAATTCGATCTAGCCATTGGCTTTCTCCAGTCGTTGTTTCAGATCCGAGAGCGCCTTGAGGCGCGGCTTTTCGAACTTGGCGATCCAGCGCTCGTAGATCTCCTGCAGCGGCACCGGATTGAGGAAGTGCAGCTTCTCGCGGCCACGCTTCACAGTGGCGATCAGGTTCGCGGCCTCCAGCAGGAAGAGGTGCTGCGTTACGCCCTGTCGTGTCATATCCAGGTGCTCACAGAGGTCAATGAGCGTGCGGCCGTCGTGCTCATGAAGCAGATCCAGCAGCTTGCGGCGACTGGGGTCCGCCAGGGCCTTGAACAGCACATCAGTGTCGTGTCGCTCGGTCATTTGACTAACAGGCAAGTGATTACTTGCCTAAAATAATAGGCAAGGGATCCCTTGCCTGTCAAGTCCTGATCTGCCGGGAGTGGTCGGCGGAGCTCATTTCGCCGTTCCCGCGGGGGGCGCTGCGGCGGCGGGGTTCTTTAGAAGGCCGACAGACGCTCTACGGCTTGGATGGTCGAGACTTCGGCACCCCGGGCCTGCGCATCCGGCAGATCGGGAGCCTTGCCGATGCGGATCGAAACGAGTCGCTTCGGAAACAGGATCAGCTCGTTCTGGCCGGAGCCTCGCATCGCTGGCAGCCACAGCGGCGTGCTCTGGCCGGCTGGCATATGCGGGATGAAATGAAACCCCATCCCATAGAGTCCGCTCTCGTTGCGTGGATCAATCGGGGAGCTGCTGGTGGTCACGGCGCGGCTCTTGGGTAGTGCGTGCCGCGCCAGCAGCAGATCCCGCGTCAAGTCTCGGTGCAGCAGCTGGCTGCCCTCCCACGCTCCGTGGTTCTGGTAGAGGAGGGCAATTTTGGCCAACTCTTCCAGAGTGGGATACAAGCCTGCGTTGAACCAGGTGAATCCCCGCTCGGATTGTTCACGTGTGCGGATGGCTGGGATTCGTGCGATTCCCATGGATCCGAACACTTCAGCTTCGAGCATGTCCCAGATGTCAGCTGTGGGGCCGCGCAGCTTCTTCAAAAGGCCATCTAACGCGACACCCAGCAAGTAGAAGTCCTGGTCCCTGTACCGTACGACTGACCCGGGTTCCCATGGGTATGGGTGTAGTGACTGTTGAATCTGGCGCAGTTTCTCTTCATGTGAAGGCGCGCTGTACCACGCGTCATAGTCGCCCTCGAGCTGGCCGTCCTCGATGTCATTCGGCTCGGTATTCCAGCTGCCTACCCCTCCGAACCCGGTGGCCATGTTGGCGGCATCGAGGAATCGGATGCTTTGATACTTCGGGTGCAGGCCCTGCACATAATCGCCCACCTTCAGCTCCAGGACGCCGAGGCCGCTTGTTTGGGCGAGCCGCAGCAGAGCGAGCGGCACCCCAACGCTCTTCATCACGGAGCGGACGCCAAATCTCATCTCCAGTGGGTAGGGATAGTCGCCACAGGGCGTTGACGACTCCTGGTAGTAGAGCACCCCGTCGCGGACCAGCGCGCCGGTCACTATCCACCGCGCATCCAGACTACCGCCAAATCCACGCAAAGTCTCCGGCGGGTATTGTGTTGCAAGCTCAATCCAGGGTCGGCAAGGCAATCGACGTGCGAGCTCGGTGCGGGCAGCATCGAGGCAGGTTGCGATGTCGCCTTCGACAGGGCTCATGCGCATGGGCGCGCTGCCGCAGGCCAGGAAGTGTTGCTTGAGAAGGTAGGGCGCGGTCTGCTGCACGAATTGGAAACGCAGCAGACTGACTCGATCCTCCTTATACAGGAAGCTCGCTAATCCCTGGTGGGCATGGTTTTCCGTGTCATTCACCAGCATCAGGGGGAAGGCTGCGCGAAACCAGCCCCCGTCCTTCGCCTCGCGCCATACACGTCCAAACTGGGGGATGACCTGCCAGTAGCTCAGGAGATCCCAAGGCTGCGATTCGGGCACCCGGGTCCCGCGCTGCAGGGGCACCAACAACTCATCGTCCGTGACGAAGTCCAGAGTGACGCCAGGGAACAATCGCGCATCGCGCCCGAGGATGATCGGGTCAGTCAGGGC
>Ga0070735_10005779_pt1 | contig 10188 bp, 11 predicted proteins | sample Coa_R1_FD_66443 | JGI IMG/M metagenome (GOLD analysis project Ga0070735, IMG submission 66443) | Surface soil microbial communities from Centralia Pennsylvania, which are recovering from an underground coalmine fire - Coalmine... | ecosystem: Environmental > Terrestrial > Soil > Unclassified ... | reverse complement strand
ACGCCGCAGCGCCAGAGACGGAGCAGACACGGCACGGCACTGAAACTCCGGGACCATCCCCGACCCTGCGGAACCGGGCTCCGGCCACGGACGGATCCGGCGACCTGCTCCCCTCGAAGCGCCGATTCCATCCCGAACACACGCTCAGTGACCCACCCCCCGACCCCGGTGAGCTACGCTAACCGCCCAATGTAGGCCACCACCGGTTGGCTGCCGGTTCGCTGGCGTCGCGCGCTTGAATGGGTGATCTGGGCGGTGGCGCCGAAGGTCAGCCTCATCCGGCAGATTCCCGGACTGGGCGCTGCGGGCCTGTAGCCGGGGATGCCGCGAGCCGGTGTCACGAACGTATTGCGGCACCGGGCGAAGGGAGGTGGCAGGCATGGCGCATTGTCGTGCGGATCATTGAGCTGCTGGTGTGCATCGGGCTGGCCGCCGTGACGACCGCCATCTTCGTGGTTGCGGTGATCACGGTGGTGCCCGGCCTGCGCATGGCGGGGCGGCAGCGGTGAGCCGGCGTACCGGCACCCGCGGCCACAGTCATCCGGCCGCCGTCTAGCTGTGCTGCTACCTAGCCCGGCCGTGACCGGATGATCCCGCCAGTATCGCCTCCGTCGCCGGGCCATCCGCAGCAAATCCCGGACACCGCCACTCGGACCGGTGCCGTCTGGCTCGGGACGTGGCGGTCTTACCCGCTGGGCCGGCACGTACGCCCGGCCTGGTCTGAGGGCGTAATGAAGACGCACGTGCGGCCTGTGGCGCGGGCCGCTGCACAACGCAGATCATCACGGTGATTTCGTAGTCGTCATTGACTCCCGCCCTGGGATGAGCGTCGTCTGGAGCGCCGCGGGAGCGTAGGTACGCGATGTGCTGCTCAAGCTCGGCCAGGGTCGCGCCGTCAGCAAAGGCCTGCTGAACTTGCCGTGCGTTTACATCTTCGGATCGCACGGTCATCACCTCCGGAGAGTCATCTTGGCTGCCGTATCATGCGCTTGGCGGCGCCGCTTATCAGGGCCGGAACGGGCCCTTACGTCACCGGCTTCCTCAGCGTGTCCCTGCTGGCTGCATTGAGATGGTGATCAGCCTTCTCCTGGTGGACTTCAGGCGCTGGGTGAGAACTTCCGCGACTCGCCGGATCACCTCGTAACCCAGTGCCGGGTCCGAGGCACACCATGCCCGTACCGTCCGGGCGTCGAATTCGAAGGTCTCCACCGGGCTGGCGGCCACGGCGCCGAAGGCCCACATGAACGGCGGGAACAGCCACGACCAGCCCACCAGCTGGCCCATGCCGATGGTGTCGATCGGCACCGGACCCTGCCCTGGAACATCGACGTCCACAGTCACGTGACCGGACTGAATCAGCCAGAAGCAGGTGGCGTGACCTCCGTCCTCAAAGAACCTGTGCCCGGCCGGGAAGGTGACGTCCGAGGCAGCCCGGGCGAGCACGGCCAGATGGTCCGGGGACACGCCGTGCAGGAAGGGGTGGGCGGCCAAAGCCGCCGCAGTGACCTCAGTCATGGCTATCACCGCCAGGTTGTCGTCCAAGTAGGCCCACGCTGATCCCGCTGCCGTCAGACGGCCAGGGACGGAGGTCACCTTCGACCGGGACCAAGGGCTACCACCGAGTCGCAGACGCAGAACCAGCAAATATGGCCGGCTGGCCGCTGACTCAATCGGCCCCGGGCAATGGGAAATAATCGGCGCTCGGTTTGCTCACGTTCAGAAACGTCGATCGCGCTACGTAATGATCGCTGGCCGCGGCTATCGCGATATCCGCCCAAGGCGCGGTCTAGTGACTGCGGATGCCAGCTGGAGCAGGGATGCAGATGGTGCGTTCTGGCACCTCGTCCGAGACCGTCCCCTGCCGCATGCTCGCCTGGTGTCGAGGGAACGGCCGTCGACGGGCCGAGTTCGCTTGACTTTGCCCGCCGGGTGGTTCGGACTCACTTCCAGCTTGGATTACCGTCGTCGTGGAACATGATGTCCCTGGGAGCCAGGGCTGGGCTGACAATAGCCGTGAGACGTGCTGGCTGCCCAGCGGATGGCAGATTGCGCCAGCGGGCAGGTCGTGGCGGCGGTCGGGGGACCTGCGGGCGCAGTAACGGCAGCCGGGCCGGTGGCCTGGACGCTTCGACCGCAGTGGGGCTGGCGCGTGGTCGCCCGGAACAGAAATCTTCTGATCCCGGTCAACCTCGAGGAACTGCTCGTCGTCAAGGGCAAGCACCTGCTGCATACCGCCGTCCTCCTGGCGGGCAGCCAGGACGATGGTGAGGACCTGCTCCAGGCCGCACTCGAGCGGGTGTTCAGGCGCTGGCGAACGATACGCGGCAACCCTGAGGGTTACCTGCGGCGGACGCTTTACCATCTGGCCGCCGATGGCTGGCGCCGCCAACAGGCCTGGCGCGCGCGCCTCGGCCTGCTCGGCCAGCCCGGGGCGCAGCCGGATGAAACCGGCGCCGTGGATAACAGAGACCAACTGCTCCGGCAGCTGCGCCAGCTTCCGGCCAGGCAGCGCACCGCGATCGTGCTCCGTTACTGGGAAGAGCTCACCGAGGCTCAGGTCGCGCAGGCCATGGGCTGTTCCCCGGGCACGGTCAAATCCGTTACCTCACGCGGCATGCGCAAGCTCCGCGAACTCAACGGCCTCGGCGAAAACGATGGCGCGCCGCAACCGACAGGGAGAACGTCATGAGCACCGACTTCGAGCAGCGGCTGCGGGCTGAGATGGAACACATCGCCGTGCGTCCGCGGCCGGGCCTGGTGAAGGATGCGTACCGCAGGTACCGCGGCAAACGCCGCAGGATACGGGCGGTGGCCGCTGCTGCCGCTGCCGTGGCTATCGCCGCCGGGACCGCGGCCGGTGTCGCAGCGGCCACGGCGTCCCCTGCCGCTATCCCGGCGCTGACGACCGCATACGTCCTCAGCCACGCCAGCAGTGCGCTCGCCGCAACCAACCGGATTATGTACACCACGACCACGACCACGACTTTCGGCCCGCCGGCAACCACGCGGTTCGTCACCGACGTCTGGATCTACGGCAGCCGGAGCCGGCAAGTCGATGAACCGGCCGGCGGCAAGCCGAAGTGGGACTCCTGGGTGCAGACTGGCCACGGTAAGCCGACCCTGATCATGGTTAACTACCAGGACCGGACGTGGGAGCGCTTTGGCATCCCCCCGTCGTCAGGGCGAACGCCGAAGCTGTCTGTCTGCGGAAAGTTCGGAGCGCTCCTGATGGCGCCGAGTGCCACGCCGGCGGACTGGAAGCTGGTCATCGGCGCAGGATTGCGGTGCGGCCTGTTCCACGTGGCCGGCCACCAGCGGGTCGACGGCATCGACGCGATCAAGGTCACCGGCAGCGCGAATAGCGGCATCGCGCTCTGGGCCAGCTCGGCTGGCGGCATCACTCTTTGGCTCGACCCGCACACCTACCTTCCGGTGCAACTGGCTGGGAGTGAGGCCAGCACCGGATCGAAGCCAGCGGCGGTAGTGATCCGTTTTTACTGGCTGCCGCCGACCCAGGCCAACCTGGCCCAGCTGACCGGGACGATCCCGCCAGTGTTCCATCTCACTCACCCCCGCTGACATCCGCGTCCACTCGCAGGCTGGCATCAATTGCGCCCGCCCAGCGGTGACCGCGCGAGATCCGCCCAATTGTAGGTAGGCGTTGCGAAGCTGATCAATCTGTTTTCGGCCAGTGGTGCCCGAGGTATGGATCCGGGAAATCTTGGGCCCATCGGTCCAGGATCCTCGCCAGGGCTGCAGCTTGGCCGCCTCCCGACGTCAGATTCCTCTTCAGGACGAACACCAGGACTACGTCGCGCTCGGCGGCAAAATCCGCGACGTTCTCAGTGACGACTGCCCGGCTTCCTGCCCGCGCAGTCGCGGCAACCTGCGCGTCGTCAGCGGCCCTCAAGCCCACCTCGCCGACGTGGACGGCGTCCTGGCCGTAGGTGTCACGCAATAGCTCGGCGGCGGCTACCGGGAACATCTCATCGATCAGAAACGATGTCACTCCAGGAGCGATTCGCGCTGCCGGGACATCCTGCTGCTCCGCTCGGCCATGTCCCGGTTGCGGGCGATCCGTTCCCGGATCTCGTCTGCGTGTTCGGCGGCGTAGTCCAGGGCAATGCGGATGAGCCGGGGGTGCAGATCAGACTCGGCGGCAAGGAGGCCGATCCGGTGTTCTTCACTGCCTTCCAGCTCCTGCAGGCGTGCCACGACCTCCCACACATCCGGGCCTCCAGCCAATGCCGCGCGACGGTCATGGGCAGGTCCCCGGAAGATCATTCCCGGGTAGTCGAGCTGGCCGGTTCCCTCGATGATGAGCTGATCCAGCAGTGCTGTGGCGGTCATGCCCTCGCGAGCGGCGCGTGACGCTAGCCGGGCCCTGGCGGTGTCGCTGATACGAAACGATGTGCTTGCAGCCATGGCAACCTCCTTCGCTCACGATCATACCGCAGTGTAGCTCTTATGCGCTACAATTGCTGGTGCCCAGGACCGGCAAATTGCCCGCACGACTCAGGAAACACCATGCTCCGTGACCGGGATTACCTGTACCAGCGCACAAGTACCCGCCGATATCTCAAGTCCGCTTTGGGGTGTCTCTCGTGTAGCTTTACGCACCTTGCAAGTAGCCGATGAGGGGGCGACAGCATGGCGCCTGCTGATGGGCATCGCGTAGGCCCGGGCTACTTGGCGGTGAACCCGGCGTCGACCGGGAGCGCCACGGCGGTGACGTAGCGGGCCTCGTCGGAGACCAGCCAGGCGATCGCGTTGCTGACGTCGACGGCTTCGATGAGCTGGACGTCTAGAAGGTTACCCACGTCGGCGCCGCTGGAGGCGGGGGCGCTGGCGAACAGCTTGGCTACCGCCTCGTTGACCACCATCGGCGTGTTCGCCCCGGCCGGGTGCACGGAGTTGACGCGGATATTGTGCGGGGCCAGCCAGTGCGCCCAGGTCCGTGCCAGGCCCACGATGGCATGCTTACTGGCGCAATACCCGTCTGACCCGCCGCGCCCGTTGCCCCCGCGGCCGACCAGGCCGAGCGTGGACCCAGTCAGGACGATCGCGCCGCCCCGGCGCTGGTCGATCATGACCGGAGCAGCGGCCTGGATCGTGTTCCAGACGCCGAACAGGTTGACCTCGACCTGGTCGCGGAACGCCTGCTCTTCGCTGGCCTCCTGGGACATCATCCCGATGCCGGCGTTGGCCACCACGATGTCTACCGCGCCAAGCTGCGCGACGCCGCTGGCCACAGCGGCCCGCAGCGCGGCAGCGTCACGGACGTCGGCCTCGACGGCGACAATGCGCCGACCCAGAGCCTCGACCTCCGATACGGTCCGGACGAGGTCGGCCGGCGTCGCCAGCGGGTAGGCGACCGAGTCGATCTGGCGGCAGATATCCACCGCGATCACGTCGGCGCCGTCCTGGGCCAGGCGCACCGCGTGGCTACGGCCCTGTCCCCTGGCCGCTCCTGTGATCAGCGCGACCTTGCCGTCGAGCCGTCCCGTCATAAGAATCTTGCCTTCCTTCTGTCCCGAGCCCGCTGCCCCGTAGATGTCCGATCGGCAGTGCAGGGCCGGTACCGCAGCGACGGACGCTGCCGACGCCCCTTCCAGCCGGCCCGGTGCCCGGCCTGCGTGGCTTTCTCGATCTCGCCGGGCGACGGCTTCAGATACTTGTCGTACAGGTCGCCGAGCCGCCTGTCCAGCATGTCCGCATCCCCGGTCTTCCGCAGCGAGCCCGCCGGCGATCGCTGCCGTTCCTCGCTGACGGACATGCGGGCACGGCCGGGCTCGCGGATGCATGGCATCCACCTTCTGATCCGTAGCCTCAGGCCGCTTGCCCGCCCCCTGCTGACCGTCCGGGCCGCACGTTCCGGTGCTGGTCAAGGGCATCGCCTTGGTCGTTGAGAGCGGCGAGATCCGCCGCCATCCAGACAGTCGTGCAACCTAAACCGAGCCTGTTACGGTAGCGGCCCCGCCGAGGCGTGAGTGCGTCCGGCGGGGCCTAGATCCCATTCCCCCGCCAAACCGGAAGGACGAGACCATGTACGACACCGTAGACCACACGCACGGGTCCAGTGCCACGCACCCTGGCCGGCATCATCCAGGACGCGCGCCGTTCCGTGTGCGGCCACTGCTGCGCGGGCGGCCTTCGGCGCCGGGCGGGTCGTGCACGCGCCGATGCAGGATCACGGCCTGCGGCAGCGGGCCGCAGTGTGGGCGGCGGCGGCGTGCTTCGCGGCGCGGGTGCTGGAGGATCAGCCGCAGGCCGCAGTGCTCATCCACTGCACCGCGCGGGCAGGCGCCGCTCGGCCATGCTCGCCTACGCGGCGCTGCGGCTGCGCGGGCACGACCGCACCCGGGCAGCGGCGCTGGTGCTGAGCTACCGGACCGAGGCACAGCTAGTCCCGGCCTATGTGCGCAGCGTCGAGCGATGGCTCGCCTCGGCGGCCCAGTGACATAAGCGACCGCGATGTTCTGGGCAGGCCCCCGGCCCGATCAGGCCCGCAACCCGGATCGGCGTCACCGATGGCCCGCACGCCCAGCCTCCGCTATGTTCAGCCGGCGATTGTCTGGTTTGCACTACTCTGCTTCGTGGTGCCGAGAGGAAAGGGTCACCGTGCCGCAGGATGGCGTGGAGCGCGAGATGCCGGGTTTCGACGTGAAAGTGCCGTCCTCGGCGCGGGTGTGGAACTACTGGGTCGGGGGTAAGGACAACTTCGCCGCTGACCGGGAGGCGGGAGAGCAGATCCTGGCAGCTATGCCGACGCTGCGGGCGATCGCGCAGATGTCGCGGCGGTTCCTGATCGACGTGGTGCATGATCTGGCGGCGGAGCGCGGTATCCGGCAGTTCCTGGACATCGGCACCGGGCTGCCCACCGCGAACAACACCCACGACGTGGCGCAGCGGGCCGCGCCGGACGCGCGGATCGTGTACGCGGACTACGATCCGGTGGTCCTCACGCACGCCAAGGCGCTGCTGACCAGCACCCCCGGGGGCAAGACTGACTATATTCAGGCGGACGTGCGGGACCCGGAGGTGATCCTGTCAGCGGCCCGGCGGACGCTTGACTTCAGCGAGCCGGTAGCGGTGATCCTTATCTTTGTCATGCACTTCGTCCCAGATGCCGAACGTCCGTACGATATCGTGCGGACGCTGGTGCAAGCTCTGCCGCCGGGCAGCTATCTCGTCATGGGTCACGCCGCCAGCGACATCGCAGCGGACTTCATGGCAGCGGGTGCCGACGCTTACAACGATCGCGTTTCGGCGCAGATCACGCCGCGGGACCATGCGGGGGTCAGTCGTTTCTTCGACGGGCTGGAGATGATCGGCCCAGGCGTGGTGCCGCTGGCACAATGGTTCGGTGCGCCGGGCGACCGCGGGCTGCAGGCCTACTGCGGCGTCGGCAGGAAGCCGTAGGGCCGGCAAGCAAGACCGCGCCGGGGGCAGCGCGCCCGGGCCGTCAGGCAGAACTAGCGTGGTGAGCCCGGCGGAGGTCGTCGCGTTCCTCGGCCGGCAGCTACTGCTATGAGCTGCATATCGGCTTCACCCATCTGGGGTGGAACATCTGGATAGGGACCAGGCTGGTCTGGCCGCGACTGCCCGGCATCTAGCCGAGGTCTTCGCGCTCGGCCCCTGCCTTTGACCGGCCACTGAAGCCAGCACGGAACCGACGGCCGCCCCAGGCCTGAACACCAACCAGCCAACTCGGGATCCCACGCTACGCCGGCGCAGGCCTGACGGCCGTGCACCCGGCCTCCGCCCTAGCAGCCGCCCGGCTCCGGTCCGCCGGCACAGAAGTGGCCGTTCTGCTCATGACTGCCAAGCCGGACCGAGTCAGCGCGGCGCACGCCGATTCGCCTGAGTCACTCCAAAACTAGAACGCTGATCGCCCAGCGTGACACCCACTGGGCCGGTTGTCACGCGATATCCGCCGTTCGGTACGGCCTCGGCAAACGGCGGTTCGGTCGTGGTCACGCTCCTGATCCGGATGTTCTGCGTGACTGACGCCTACGCTCGGCGCGTCCCGTGCTGGAGGCGGCGTATGAGGCGGGCATGAACGACGTGGAGGAACCCCGACAGCCCTGATCGCGGGCATGTGCTGTGCGGGATCGGCTTCGGGATCAGTCAGGCCGTGACCTTCGCGCTATTGATGATCATGCGCAGCTCTCCAGCTACGGCACAGCCCGCGCCCTGTGGAACCGGACCTACGACGCCAGGTACGAGGCCAGTCCCGTCGTGTTCTCCGTGTTCGTGACCTGCGCCGGCTCTCTGGCGGCCTTCGCCCTCGCCGGGATGCTGATGCTTGCCGGCTGGCGTGACGGCGGCGGAGCGGACCTGAAGCCCGGCTCACTCTCGTGGCCGGATCCACACGGAGACGTGGGCGGGCTCCAGGGCGTGCTGCACGACGCTGGCCAGGTCGGCCTGGACCGCCTCCAGGTCGACGGCGTCCTGGAGCCCGGCCGCGAACGCCGCCACTGTCTTGTCGGCGTCATACCGGGCCCGGTTGAACCGCCGGTCCGCCGCCCGCTGCACCCGGTGCCGCAGCGGATTGAACAGCGCGGCCGAGGCCAGCGTCGCGGCGGCCACCGCGGGCGGCGTGGTGACCCCTGGCACCCGGATGGCCAGCAGCACCAGGCCCGCATACACCCCCACCATCAGGCCGGTCACGATCGCGTACGCCAGGGTCCGGCTGATGATCCGGTCGATCTCGTACAGCCGGTACTTCAGCACGGCAACCGCGACCGCAGTCGGCACTGTCAGCACGGCGGCCATCAGCGCTCCCTGGGCGATGCGAGCGGCCGTCCCGGGGGTCAGCGACAAGCTCGTCGAGGGCACCAGTGTCAGTGCCACCAGGCACCCGGAGTAGGCCAGCCATTTGATCTGCTGCCGCTCGGCTGCTGATCCTCGCTGGCTGCGTGAGAACAGCGACCACGCCGCCAGCACGGAGCAGCCGACCAGCCCGGCCATCCCGGCAGCAGCCGCATCGAACGGCACCGCCGCCGGGGCGGCCCCGAACGGATTCCTCAGCGCTGGCAGGTTGGGCCTGTCCCTTCCGGGAATGAGAGCAAGCCCGGTGATCGCGATGACCGCGAACCCAGCGGCTATCCAGGCGACTGGCCGCCAGCGGGGCCCGGGCAGCCGCCCGGCCGGGAACAGCAGGAACAAGTAGACGGTGATAAGCGCGACGAACGGCACCCAGATCCACAGCTGCAACCAGCCCACATATTCACCGGCAGGCAAGCCGCGACGGCCGGCGGCGGCGGCCAGCCCGTACTCAAAGGTGACGAAATCGACCGCGGCTACCATGCCCGCGGCCGCGAAGACACGGCCAACCGGGTGGCCGGGCCGCCGCCAGGTCAGCAGGGCGCCAACGGTACCGAAGCCGACAGCCCACAAGCCGGTGAACCCGCGGACGCCGAAAAAGCCACCCGGGACCGGCGTCGACCAATCCCAGACCAGCAGCGCCAGCCCGACCGCGGCGACCACGAGCGTCGTAGCCCACAACAACCACGCTGACCCGCGGGCCCATCGCATCGCGCTCACCTAACCTCCACGACAGCCGGCCGTCGTGGAAGACCATGACCAGCGCCACCGCGGCGGAATCCAGGTGGCCGCAAGCAGAGGCCCGAGGCGAAATGGTGGACGCTGCCCGCCGTCACCTGATCGGCGGGCTGGTCCGGCATCGTCGGGGGGACGGCGATCCCGGTGATGGCGAGGACCGGCGCGGCCACCAAGGCGGTCGCTCCGGCGAGGCCGGGCTGGTGCATGGTTACTCCATCTGCCGGGTCGTGCGGCAATCGGGCAACGTGGCCGGCAGGTGTGCCAGGCCGACGGTCCGGCCAGCCGGCCAGCGGCGGCGGGCCGCGGAGCCGTGGCGGGCGGCGTGGCCCAGGCTCAGGGCCGCTGCGCCATGGCCGGCGGATCGGCCGGCGCGGGCGACGCCGAAAGCGGCGGTCCCAGCACGCTTCCCCGGCCCGCCGCCAGCCGGGCCAGCTCGGCCGGGTCTGGGGACCCGTGCGCCGACGCCAGGTATGCGCTCTGGGCGGCGAAGAATTCCTCGATGCCGCCGGGCACCGTCACGCCGAACATGCGCACCGGGGATGGGCCGGCGTTGGCGAAGGTGTGCGGGGTGCCCCGGGGCAGCCAGGCGAACGACCCGGCCCCGAGCTGGTGAAGCTCCTC
>Ga0070735_10005778_pt1 | contig 10190 bp, 9 predicted proteins | sample Coa_R1_FD_66443 | JGI IMG/M metagenome (GOLD analysis project Ga0070735, IMG submission 66443) | Surface soil microbial communities from Centralia Pennsylvania, which are recovering from an underground coalmine fire - Coalmine... | ecosystem: Environmental > Terrestrial > Soil > Unclassified ... | reverse complement strand
TCCCAGAGCTTGCCTTGCGCCCGTAACTCACGATCCACGTCATCCAGCAATCCGTCGAACTTCTTCTTTGCCGCTGCCAGCTGCTGCTTCAGTCCTGGATCGTCTTCGCCCATCTTTTGATTGGCGCGCATCTCTTCCAGTTGCATGTTCAGGTCAAAGACTTCTTCAAGCAGATCCGCGGGCACACGCGATGGATCAATCCGCCCCTTGCCGCTGTGCTCCTCGCCGATCTCAGCTCCGTGCAGCTTCAATAGATATTCGGTCCGGCGAATAGGATCGCGCAGGGTGCGATAGGCATCGTTCAGCAGCGCGGTGTCGGCGAGGCTCCAATCCTTCTCGCTGGCAGTTGCGCGGGCGAAGCGATCCGGATGCAGCTTGCGGCTGAGCTTGTGGAACTCATGTTCCAGCATCCCCAGGTCCAGATCGAGTTTCGGCACCAAGCCGAAGACAGAGAAGTAGTCAGCACCCGGGGGCGGCTGGATCTTGCTGCAATGCGGACAGAAGAGCGTGGACTCGTTATGAGCCACGGAACACGACCAGCAGGCGACGGGGACGGCGGAATCGATGACTTTCAGCATGAATGGGCTCTAAAAGGCGCCCTACGACGAAAAAGACGAACCGCAGCCGCAGGAGCGCGTGGAGTTCGGATTGACGAAATTGAATCCCTGACGCATCAGCGTCTCTTCGTAGTCGAGGGTCATACCGTGCAGGTAAAGGAACGATTTGGGATCGACGAAGACCCGAACACCGTCGAAGTCGTAGATGCGGTCGCGTTCGCGCGGCTGGGTATCGAACTTGATTGCATAGGACAGTCCCGAGCAGCCGCCACCGGTCACGCCCAGACGCAGGCCACCTTCAGTAGGCGAAATGCCTTCTTTGGCCATCGCTGAGCGGATGCGCGCGATCGCCTTGGGAGTTACGGCAAGTCCCTGGCTCGGAGCCGCCTGCGGGACAGCAGGTTGCGGCTGCGCCGCACTCATGCCCTCGGCGGGCTTCGATCCAATTGAAATTACGTTCGACATACCTCGTCCTGTCTCGACCTCGCATACCAGGTCTCAGAATCAAGACCTGGGGCCCCCAACTTGACCTTACTTTGCCTCGACTGCTGCCGGCGCGGTTTCGGCGACGCCATTCTTCTTCTTCCAGTCACCGATTGCAGCGCGGATCGCGTCTTCGGCCAACACCGAGCAGTGGATCTTCACCGGGGGAAGCGAAAGCTCCTTCACGATGTCAGTGTTCTTAATCGCAAGAGCATCCTCAACAGTGCGGCCCTTGATCCACTCAGTCGCGAGCGACGAGCTTGCGATCGCCGATCCGCAGCCGAAGGTCTTGAATTTGGCCTCTTCGATTACCTGAGTCTCAGGGTTCACGCGGATCTGGAGACGCATCACGTCGCCGCACTCCGGAGCGCCCACGAGGCCAGTGCCGACCTCCTGCGCCCCCTTATCCAAGGTCCCCACATTGCGGGGGTTGTTGTAGTGATCAACCACCTTATCGCTGTATGCCATTTGATTCCTTCTCCTCCGCGGGGAAGCCGCGTCTGTTTTCCAGCTTTTAGCTTCTAGCCCTTAGCTTTCAGCCTTTCCTGCCCGTCCCGTGCCATCTATTCGATGCACCAGCTAGAGGCTAGGAGCGGAAAGCTAATAACTGCATTCCTAGTGCGCTGCCCACTGAATCTTAGTGAGATCGATGCCTTCTTTCACCATTTCGTAGAGTGGCGAAAGCTCACGCAGCTTCTTCACGATATCGATCACCTTTGCGGCGACGTAATCCACCTCCGCCTGGGTATTAAAGCGCCCCAGACCGAAGCGGATCGAGCTGTGTGCTACGTCGTCTCCCAATCCAAGAGCCTTGAGAACATAGCTCGGTTCGAGCGTGGCCGAGGTGCAGGCTGATCCGCTCGAGACTGCAACGTCGTTGATCCCCATCAGCAGCGACTCGCCTTCGACGTAAACGAAGCTCACGTTCAGGTTGCCGGGCAGGCGGTGCTCCCACGATCCATTCACGTGGATATAGTCGAGCTCCGATTCCAGCTTCGCCTTCAGGCGGTCGCGTAGGCCGCGCAGGTACGCCGCTTCGTTTTCCATCTCCTGCATCGCGATCTCGCAGGCTTTGCCGAGTCCGACGATGCCGGGCACGTTGAGGGTGCCGGACCGCATGCCGCGCTCATGCCCGCCGCCATCGATCTGGGCAGCGATCTGCACGCGCGGATTGCGGCGGCGAACATACAGAGCGCCGACGCCCTTCGGCCCGTAGATCTTGTGTCCGGAGATCGAAGCCACATCGACGTTGTCTGCGATCACGTTGAACGGAACCTTGCCTACAATCTGCACCGCGTCGGTATGGAAGATCACGCCCTTCTCATGGCAGATCCTGCCGATTTCGCGGATGGGCTGCAGAACGCCGATCTCATTGTTGGCTGCCATGATGGTGACGAGGATCGTCTTGTCGTCCATGGCGCGCTTCAGATCTTCGAGATCGATGAGGCCGTCCGCTTTTACGGGCAGATAGGTGACGCGGTAGCCATACTTCTCCAGCCGCTTGCAGGTGTCGAGAACAGCCTTGTGCTCGGTAACCTGCGTGATGATGTGATTGCCGCGCTCGCGATACATCTCAGCGATGCCCTTGATGGCGAGGTTGTCGCTCTCCGTTGCACCGGAGGTAAAGATGATCTCCTTGGCCGACGCACCGATCAGTTTGGCGATCTGTTCGCGCGCGGTTTCGACAGCCTGCTCCGCCTCCCAGCCGAACGAGTGGTTGCGGCTCGCCGCGTTGCCGAACTTCGAGGTGAAGTAGGGCATCATCGCCTCCAGCACCCGGGGGTCGAGCGGGCTGGTGGCGTGGTTATCCATGTAGATCGGGAGAGTAACTCCGGCCGGCACTTCGACTCGGCTAACGACTGTGCTCATCGTGTTTCCATCCTTCATTCGTTTCAGCAGCGCACCGGCGCGGCTGGGGAAGTTTCAGCTAAAGCGTTAACGAGACCAATGGATTCGGGTTGAGCGAATGACTTGGCGCGTGCTCGTGCTCAGCCAGGTCTTGAATACTGATGCTCTTCAGAACTCCGGCGATGGTGTCATTGACGCGCGCCAGGGGCTCTTTGATGGTGCAGCTGGGGGTGAGGTCACAGGCTTTCGCACCCTTGGTGCACGAGGTGATAAAAAACGGCCCGTCGATGGCCAGGATGACTTCGTAAGCAGAGATGGATCGCGCATCTTTCGAAAGCGCATACCCACCGTTCATGCCCGCATGCGATTTCAGCAGTCCGGCCTTGGTGAGCTGTTGCAAGATCTTCGCGAGCAATTGAGCCGGGATCCCGTAGGCATCGGCGATGTCCTTCGCGCTGAGGGCGACGGATTCGGATACAACCAGGTCTTCCGCTCGAGCTTTGCGCGCGGCCGCGTCGGCTCTTTCGGCGAGAAACTTCAACGCCATCAATCCGTAATCGGCTTTTTTCGTCAGCTTGAGCATGGAATATCCGACTGCTTCGGTCCGTGTTTAGTATACGACCGTTCCGGTCCGGGATTCAAGGGGTGGCTGCAAGATGAAAATGGGAGGCAGATTCGCGTCTTCAGCGCATTTTGGCGCTTGAATTTACGGGAAAGGCCGCTACAATCGGCGGAAAGAGCATCTTACTTCAACTGAATCCGATCTCAATGGCAACCGCCTGCAAACATCCCAGGGTAAGAATCGTTTCCCGGCATGAGGACACGGAGTTCGTCGAATGCCTGGAATGTGGTGAAGTCTTTGATTCTGAAGAGTTTCACGACATGGTGATTGAAGAAACCACGGAAAAAGTAGAGGAAGAAGCGACCGACGAGTAAGACACTCCCCACCCTATATATATGAATTCGAAGAGCTTCCGCCTGGATCGGCTCGAATTGGGATCGCGTGTTCTGCTCCAGGCGTGATCGCTGGTCTCCGGAATATCCGCTACTTTGTGTGCGATCCGGAAGTGCCCGATGGCGAGATCGGCCTATGGGCGGCCAACCACGCGTAGTGCAGCCCAGATACGACGGTGAAAATCATGGTGGCCCAAAGCGCGAAGGAACGGAGCGCGACCACCCAGGGTGCCTGCGTCAGTTGGTGCAAAATGACGACGGCCACCGCCAGCACCTGGGCCAGGGTATTGACCTTGCCGAAGACACTCGGCTGAAAATCGCGTCGGCCAACAACGGCATAGAGAACTGCCGATACCAGCAAGATGCATACATCGCGCCCGAAGACGAGGACGGTGACCCGAACGGGCATTAGCCCTTCGTGCAACAAGACGAGGAATAGCGTGCTCAGAAGGAGTTTGTCGGCAATCGGATCGAGATATTCGCCTAGCGTGGTGCGCTGCTTAAGCGCCCTCGCGAGCAGGCCGTCGAGCGCATCGGTAAGCCCCGCAGCAACGAAAAGAATAAAGCCGATCTTGAAGCGGTTCTCAAGGATGGCCGCGACCAGGAAGGGCGCGAGGCAAATGCGCAGAAGCGTGAGCAGGTTGGGGGCAGCGCGAAGGGGGTTGATTCGAGGCTTAGGATCGGCGTTCATCGTGCGAAGAGATGGAGCCTGCAGCTTTGCGGAGCGCCTGTGGCTCCGACACCGATGGTACAGCAAGCCAAGGATCGAGCGCGATCATGGAGTTCCGACATTTCGCGGCGATGCTGAAACCCGTTGCCACGGACCGATACGCATCGCCGGCGATCAGGGATCGGAACCGCCGTTCTTGATATTGGTTCACACGCATCGCTGAGGATACGCATAGACTACGAAACGCCGTTCGCGAAGAAAGCCGACAAGCGTCAGTCCCAGCTGCCGGGCAAGCTCGACTGCGAGGCTCGAGGGAGCAGACACCGAGGCAAGGATAGGAACGCCTGCCGTGAGAGCCTTCTGCACTATCTCGAAGCCGCCGCGTCCGCTCACCATCATCACGGAGTCAGAAAGGGGTAGGATGCCCTTTTTCAAGGCCCAGCCTATGATCTTATCGACTGCGTTATGCCGCCCGATGTCTTCTCGAAGGACCAGCAATTTACCCACACTATTGAAGAGGGCGGCGGCATGCAGACCCCCAGTTTGTCCGAAGACCTTCTGCTGCTCCCGCAGGCGAACCGGGAACTCACAAAGCAGTTCCGCCTTGATCTTGAAATCGGGGTCAGGCCGCGCGAGACCACGCACCCGAATGGCCTCGATCGACGCCTTTCCGCATATTCCGCAACCGGAAGCGGCGAAGAAGTTGCGCTGGTTTGCTTCGATGGCCAACGTTTGGCCGGCGAGCTCTACATTGATGATGTTGTCGCGGCCGCTCACTTGCGGAATGGCCCGCATTGCGGCGATCTGACTCGGCGCCTCGATGAGCCCTTCGGTCCAAAGAAATCCGGCAGCAAGTTCCTCGTCCTGGCCCGGAGTCCGCATGGTGACTGTGAGAGGTCTGCCAGAGATGCGGATCTCTAATGGCTCCTCTCCGGCTAGATAATCGTCGACAGGACGGCAGATTCCGTCTGCCCACTCCGTAACCCGGGTTATCTCGACCGGCGACTGAACTCTTGGCACCTATCACTCCGACAACAGTCTACTTGGATGCGTGCGTTGGCGGCGTAACGCTTCCCCACCCGCCACCGCCTGGCGACTCGATGCGCAGCCGGTCGCCGGCGTGCAGTTCGCGCGTGCACTTTCCGGGCAACGGCTCTTCCGCGTGGCCTCCTATCAGGGTCGATCGACCCGGTGCCGCGTCCTGTCCGCCCGCTAATCCCCATGGACGCAGTTCACGCCGATCGGCCAGCAGCGTGACCTGCGCGACGCCCAGTAGTTCGATCTCGCGGACCAATCCGTCGCCACCTCGATGCAATCCTGCGCCGCCCGATCCGCGTCGCACTGCGTAGCGAATCATCCGAAATGGATAGGCATACTCGAGAGCCTCAACAGGCGTGTTGAGAGAGTTGGTCATGTGCGCATGGTGCCCGGTTGCTCCATCTCCCTGCGGCGAAGCACCCAATCCGCCAGCGATCGTCTCGTAGTAGGTGTAGGGTCTTCGTGAACTCGCACCGGGTCGGGGATCGATGCCCCCGATGGTGAGATTGTTCATCGTGCCCGCGCTCGCGGCGGGAATCCTGTCTGGCAGCGCCTGGGCGAGGGCTCTCAGCAGCGTGTCGACGATACGCTGGGAAGTCTCGACATTGCCGCCGGCAACCGCGGCAGGTGGCGCGGCATTCACAACGGTTCCAGAAGGCGCGATGACTTCGACTGGACGCATTAAGCCTGCAGTTAAGACTGCTCCAGGAGGTAGCAGGCAGCGACAAACATAGAACGCCGCCGACCAAGTGATGGCATAGACCGCATTGAGATTGCCGGCCATCTGCGCATCGGTTCCAGTGAAGTCGACCGTGGCTCGCTTGCGTTTGGGGTCGTTGCGGATGGCAACGCGGATTCCAATTCTTCCGAGCCGCACACCGTCGTCGTCGAGAAAATCCTCGGCTCGCCAAGTGCCCGACGGCAGACCAGCCAGCACGCTTTGCATCATTCGTTCGGATCCCTCGAGCAGCGCGGTGATCCCCTGCCCCATCCGCGCCTCCCCGAAACGCTTGATGAGATCGAGCATGCGGACGATCCCTGTGCGGCATGCGCCCAACTGCGATCTCAGATCGCCTTCACGTTCCAGCGGGGTGCGCACATTGGCGAGCAGGATGGTCAGGATCTGGTCATCCAGCTTGCCGCCTCGGATCAGCTTGACAGGAGGAATGCGTATCCCTTCTTGCGCGATGTCACGGCAAGGGCCCATCGATCCGGGATGCATGCCGCCGACATCGGCGTGGTGTGCCCGATTGGCGACGTAGAATTGCGGCCGCGCACTGCGCCCAACGAATACCGGCGCAACCATGGTGATGTCGGGCAGATGGGTTCCGCCGCGATAAGGGTCGTTGAGCAGTGCGACATCTCCGGGCGAGAAGTCCATTGCCTCGAGTGCCGCCGCGACCGACATGGGCATCGAGCCCAGGTGGACCGGCATGTCGTCGCCCATCGCGATCAGATCGCCACTCGCCGAAAATACCGCCGACGAATAATCACGGCGCTCCTTGATATTGGGCGAGAGCGCTGTACGCCTGAGAGCGATGCCCATCTCGACCGCGACTGAATGCAGTGCGTGACCGATGACGGCGATCTCGGACGGATCAAGTGACGCTCTCCTCATCGGCGAGCTCCTGTTTTTAGCGCAGGCGTCAGAAGCAGATTGGCGAAGCCATCGACAAAGGCCGACCAGTGCGGAGGAAGATAGGTCGTCGCACTCAATTCAGTGATGACTGCAGGGCCGTGGATTCGGTCGCCGGCGTGCAATCGCGACCGGTCGTAGAGCGCCGAACTCCTCCAGCGACCGGCGTCAAAAACACGGTGCGGCCCGATTCGAGCCCTAGCACCGTCGCCTCGCCTGATTATTGCTTTCCGTACGCGCTGACGCTCGGAGCGGACGACTGCACCTACGCGCAGGGTCACGATCTCCACACTATGTTGTGGATCAGCATAACCATAGGCCTGCGCGTGTTGTGCATGAAAATGCGCAACGACATTGCGGCTCCAATCGACACGCAATTCGAATCCCTGGCCCTGGTAGCGCAAGTCGGCTTGTCGCGACAGAGCTGGCTTCAATCTCTCGGATTGGAACGCTGCACGAGCCTCCGCTTCGAGTTCGCGATAAACAGTCGCGATCTTGCGGCTATCGGGTGCGAGCATGACGGTGCGGGAAAACTCGCGGCGAAGATCGGAATCGAGAATTCCTAACGCGGACAAGGCGCCCGGTGCGGATGGAATCACAACCCGGCGGATTCGCAGCGATTCTGCCAATGCGCATGCGTGCATTGGCCCTGCTCCCCCAAATGCGAGGAGGGCAAAGCGCTGTGGGTCGAAGCCCCGCTCCACCGAGACACGGCGCAGCGCGCTCTCCATGCGCACGTTGGCCACGCGAAGGATTCCCTCGGCAGCAGCCTCGACACTCTCGAACTTCCCTGCTGCTCGAATTCGGTCCACCGCGCGCTGTGCGCGTTCGTTGTCGAGATGCATGGCTCCGCCGAGAAAGTGATCGGGGTGCAATCGGCGCAACACGAGGTTCGCATCGGTTACAGTTGCGTCGTCGCCTCGTCCGTAGCAGGCCGGTCCTGGATCGGCGCCGGCAGATTGCGGTCCCACCTGCAGAGCGCCTGACGCATCGATCCACGCCAGCGATCCGCCCCCTGCACCCGCAGTGTGAATATCCAGCATCGGCACGCGAATCGGCATGCCGGCGATTTCGCCCTCCACGCTTGTGGTTGGCTCGCGGGTCGTGTCGAGCAGAGCTACATCCGTGGAGGTGCCGCCCATGTCGAAGCTGAGCACACGATCAATCTTCGCGGTCCGCGCGACACTCAGCGCGCCGATCATACCTCCGGCGGGACCAGAGAGGATCGTCCTCACCGGCTCTCGCGCTGCAACCTGAACCGAGAGAATGCCCCCTGAAGACTGCATCATCTTGAGGTCAGCTCCTCCAGCCTTCATCGCTTTCTCGAGCTGGCCCAGATAGCTCTGCATCTTCGGGGCAAGATACGCATTCAGCGTGACGGTTGCGGCGCGTTCGTATTCACGGAACTCAGGCAGGATTTCATGGGACAGCGATAGCGGCAACCCCAGCGACCGCAACGCGTTCGCGATCTGCCTTTCGTGTTCAGGCTGCACGAACGAAAACAACAGCGACACTGCGATGGACTCCACGCCGGCGCTTCGCACGCGGTGATGTAGCTCGGCTAAGGCAGCAGCACTCGGCCGTTTCAGCACCCCTCCGTTTGCTGCGACGCGCTCCGGGACGCCAAGGCAAATCGCCGCCAGCGGCGCCGGACGATGCACATTCCAGTCATAGAGATTGGGCCGCGCCTGCCGGCCGACGGCCAGCGTGTCCTCAAATCCCTCCGTCGTCACAAACGCAACCCGTGCACCCTTACGCTCAAGCAGCGCATTGGTCGCGACTGTCGTGCCATGCCGAATTTCGCTCGCACGCAATCCGGTGGTCTCGGCGATGCGCTCCACAGCCTCAACAATCGCGCGCCCCGGATCTTCTGGCGTCGAGGGAATCTTCAGGACCTCGAGGCGTCCGTCCACTCGATACGCGCAATCGGTGAATGTCCCGCCGGTGTCCACGGCGATGACAAATCGCTTTGTACGACGGGTCGCCATTTGAAAGCAACCATATCAGGTGCGCACAGACATGCTTCCTGCGCGGCAGCAGCGGCGGCCAACCGGAACCCAATTGCTTGTGTGAATTAGGCGCGAGAGGGATCGAACGCGGAAAAGGACTCCGCCGTCAGTGCGACGGCGGCACATACTCCTGTGGAAGCGCGGAACCTTCGCCAAAGAAGAATTGCTCCATCTGCTCGACAAGAAACTGCTGCGCCTGCGGTGTCCACGGCTGCAGCCGATATTCGTTGAGAAGCATCTTCTGGCGGTCAACCCATTCCGCCCACGCAGCCTTGGACACGTTCTTGAGAATCTTCTGTCCGAACTCCGAGTCGAAGGGCGGCTCATCGAGCCCTTCCATCTCTTTCTTGTAGCGAACGCAAAAAACCATGTGCGCCATCGATCTCGAACCCCCACTGTCATTGTAGGGGATGACCGCGCCCGCCATGGACCGCCGATCTGCACGGTCTACTTGACTAACTCGGACTGAACAGAGATCTCCTCGTGGCGTCCAGCGCCAGGCAGATCCAGCGATCCGAGCAGCGTCGGCTTGTTCTGCGCCAACATCGCGATCCCCTCCAACGCCGTTTGTTGAATGACCGGATCCTGAGCGCCGGCCCCCGACCTCTCGTCGGCCACGCTGGATTGTTCTACCTTCGTGCGCAAACGCAGGGCATCACCCGTGCCTTCCAGTGCAGCTTCGATGTTGAGCCCCAGATCAAGGTATTGCACCTGCGAGGTTGGCTTGCCGCCATCCTGATCGCTCGATCCGGTCACGATTGGAATGCGAGTGCCCTCTTTCACTACCGTTTTGCCGTGCGCGGGAATGATCAGCTCCACGCGTCGAGTTCCACCAGGCTTGCCGTTGTCGACATCGGTGATCGAGTAAGTGATCTTGTAGACCTTGCGCTTGCGATCGAGCTCCGAAATCGTCTTCTCCGCCTGAGCAATCTCCTCTGCCGGCCCCTTGATAGAGAGCGCTCCCTGCGACTCTATGTAATACATGCGAGTGTGCG
>Ga0070735_10005777_pt1 | contig 10192 bp, 5 predicted proteins | sample Coa_R1_FD_66443 | JGI IMG/M metagenome (GOLD analysis project Ga0070735, IMG submission 66443) | Surface soil microbial communities from Centralia Pennsylvania, which are recovering from an underground coalmine fire - Coalmine... | ecosystem: Environmental > Terrestrial > Soil > Unclassified ... | reverse complement strand
CCTGTGCACGCTTGTCGCTGAATGTTTTCGGGGAAGCCGGATGCGGGAAATCTGCCAGTCCGGTTTGAGGAGGGGAGAGGCGGCAGCATCGGGCTGCCCCTCTCCTACTCGCCCGGTTCTTCTTTCCATTCGCCGCCTTAAAAAAAACCTTCGCGGCTTGCAGAGATTTTACAGGGAAGTCAGAGCCGGATTGCTGACTTGTCGCCGCGCGGTGCCTAAAGACTGCGCAGGGCAATCGACTGAGGAACTTACCAGAGCGTTTCGCCGACGACGTAAAGCGCAGTGCGGCAATGCGTTGCAATCGTTCCCCGCCTCTCCTTCTGTCGAACTGGCACGCAACTTGCCTTACCTCGCGCGGCGGCCGAGTTTTTCGTTCGCAGGCTAGTGTCGCGCGGGATGCTTCGACGCTCTTGCCTCGGCCATTCGAGGGGTAGTCCGGCTGGAGGTCTAGCCGGGGCGGCGTCATGCCGGCCTGGACGAGCGCCTATTCTTTCAGCCGGCTACTCTCTCTTTTTTTTATACGCCCCATTTCGGCGCCGCTACGCCAGGATCGGCAGGCTGATCGTTCCGCCGGCCTTCGTTTGGCGCTTCCGCCGAGGGAGGATCGCCTCGGCGTATTCCCAGAGTTGTTCGGGCGTTTCGAACAGCCGCTCGTGCAGCCCTTCGTCGTCGTATTCGCAATCGTGCGTGCTGTAGCGCCGGCAGATTTGCGGACGGTCGTCGTATTGGGCGCAGCGATGATCGCCCTGCAAGTGCTTGCAGTCTGCATAGACGCAGAGGTACCAGGTGCCGTCGTCGACATAGACGCTGATGCGCCCGTGCATCATGAACCACCGCAAGTCGTCGAAGTCTTTGCGGGTGGTGGGGGTGTCAATGGGAATCGAGAAATATCGGCAGCAGAGGGCCGTGCAGTACGAGCACAGCACTTCTCCGGGTGGAAGCTGGCCGCGCTGGATGGGGAATTCGGGCATCGTCCCATTGTACTCGCCGAGGGCGTTTTGAAAAGTTTGTCGAGTGCGGTGTACAGCGACTGAGGCGCGCCGGCCACGCGGTTGAACTGGAAAAGCCCCCTGCTATACTGAAGATTGAGAGCGAACGATTGCCCCGCGAGGGCGGCCGCGGCAAATCGCGCCGTGCGAGCGTCTTTTTGTTTCAGGACCAGACCTCATGAATACGGCAGTTGCCAAGGGAACGCCGGCGTCGACGGCCGTCAAAGGACTCAAAGGGGTCATCGCCGCCGACAGCGCCATTTGCCTCGTCGACGGCCTCGCCGGCCGGCTGATCTATCGTGGCTACAATATCCACGAGCTGGCCGAACGCAGCAATTTCGAAGAGGTTTGTTACCTGCTTTTGAAGGGTGAGTTGCCCAACGGGCGGCAGTTCCAGGAATTCAGCGCGCGGCTGGCCGAGCACCGCCGCCTGCCGCCGGGGGTCGTCTCGTTTCTGAAGTCTCTTCCTCGCGACATGTTGCCGATGGCCGCCCTGCGATCGGCCGTCTCGGTGGCCGGTCTGTACGACCCGCAATCAGAAGAGTCCACAGAAGAGGCCAGTTACCAAACCGCGTTGCGGCTCATTGGCGCCATGTCGTCGCTGGTTGCGGCGATTCACCGATTGCGGCAGGGGCAAGATCCGCTGGAACCCAAGCGAGAGCTCACCCACGCCGGCAATTTCATGTATCAATTGAACGGCCGGGTCCCCACGCCCGATGAAACCCGCGCCATGGACCTGATTCTGATCCTCCATGCCGAGCACGGCTTCAACGCCAGCACGTTCGCAGCGCGAGTCATCAGCGCCACGCTTTCCGACTGGTATTCGGTGATCTCGGGGGCGATCGGCGCCCTGAAAGGTCCGCTGCACGGCGGGGCCAACACCGAGGTGCTCAAGGCGCTGATGGAAATCGGCCAGCCGGCGAACGTGCCGGCGTACGTCGAAGCGGTGCGGGCGCGCAAGGGCAAGTTCATGGGGTTCGGCCACGCGGTGTACCAGGTCGAAGACCCGCGGGCCAGGCACCTCAAAGAGCTCTCGCGGCGGCTGGGGCTCGAACAAGGCCAGCCGAAATGGTACGAGATCTCGGCCGAGCTCGAGCGCGTCGTCAAAGACACGATCCACAAAAACTGCAACGTCGATTTCTATTCAGCCAGCCTGCAGCATTACATGGGCATTCCGGCGGAGCTGTTCACGTGCATCTTCGCCGCCAGCCGCGTCGCCGGCTGGTGCGCGCACGTCCTTGAGCAATGGGCCGACAACAAGATCATTCGCCCTTCGAGCAATTACACGGGACCCGCCGAACGCGCCTACCCGCCGATCGGCAAGCGCTGAAACACGCCAACCACCGTGAACCTCGCCTTTGTTTCGTATGAAACGCCGTTTGCTCCCTGCGGGGGGATTGCGGCCGTCATGGGGCGGTTGCCGCCGCGCGTGCAGGCGGTCTCGCACGTCGATACGATCGTCGTCACGCCCTTTCATCATCGCATCGAAAAGATGGCATCGCTGGGGCGCAGCCACGAGGGGACGTTCGGCGTGACGCTCGCCGGTCGCGTGGCTGTCTTTCATGTCTACCGCCACGACCACAAAATTCCCTACTATTTTCTGCTCCCCGAAGACCGCCGTTATTTTTCCGGCCGGAGGCATCCCTACGACGTTTCGGCGGACGACTTGCTGCGGGACGCTCTGGTATTTGGCGCAGCCATTCCCCGCGCCTTGCACGTCATCGACCCGGGCAAACGTTGGACCTTGCTCTTGCAAGATTGGGAGGCGGCCACCGCCGCGCTGGCGATGGCCGACGGCCCTGCGCGCTCGCGATCGTTCGTCACCTTGCATAATAGCTACGATTGCAACGTCGCCGGCGAACAGCTTTCATCGGTCGGCATCAATTCCGATTGCTGCCCCGGCGGGACGATCTTGCAACGTGCCTTGCCGCTCACCGAACTTCCGGTTTTCACCGTTTCCGAACAGTTCGCCCATGATTTGACCGAAGACGCTCTGCAAACGCAGGTGCTCGCGCCGCAGTTGCAGTTGACGCTCAAGCCGCGCCTGGTGGGAATCGACAACGGGCCCTTTGTCGATCTCGAGGTCGATCGGAAGTCGCTGGCCGAGGCCGAAGCGGGCCATTTCGAGTCATTGGCCGGTTGGAAGGAGGCCCACCGCAATTCGTTTCTCGAGGCGCTCGCGAAAATTCAACCGACCGACGATCAGCCCCTGTGGGGCGACGTCTCGATGTTCTCGCGCGATGACGCCCCCTGGTTCGTGATGGCGGGGCGCGACGACTCGCGGCAAAAGGGCTATGACGTGCTGGCGCGAGCCGCCGAAATGTTTCTCGAAAATGAGGGGCAAGCGCGATTTCTGTTCTTTCCCATTCCCGGCGATGAGGGCCGCGCGGGGCTGGCATTTCTACGCAAGCTGGCCGAGCGATTCCCGCACAGCGTGCTGGTTTTTCCGTTCCTGTTTCGCGAGGGCTTTCTGGGCGCCTTGCGGGGGGCGACCTTCGGCGTCATGCCCTCGCTTTACGAGCCGTTCGGGATGGCCAACGAATTCTACCTCAACGGCACCGTGGGAATCGGCCGCGCCACCGGGGGCATCATTCAGCAGATCATCCCCTTGCGGACGCCGCCCTCGTTCGGAAAGCAAGTCGAGCGGCAAGCCGACCGCTGGCATGACGTGGGAGCGGCGCCCACCGGCTTTTTGTTTCGCGAGAAAGACGACCTTCCCTCCGAGACCGAAGATTGGCGCGCGATCAATGCCGCCAACTACGACCGTGAAGGAGGCAGCCTCGATCGCGTTCAGGAGCGCCGCCAGTATCCCCTGTTCCAATCGATGGCAGATGAATTGCACCGCGCGCTGTGCGATGCGGCCGCTGTTTTTCGCGATCAGCCCGAAATCTACTACCGCCTGCTGACGGTCGGCATCAACCACATTCAGCGGAATTTTGGCTGGGACCGCTCGGCGCTCGAATACATCAAGCACGCGGTGCAATAGCGCGTGGTGGCGGGCGAAGCCTTTCGCTCAGACGCTCTCGGCCAGCACAAGTTCCGGCCGAAGGGGAACGGCCGCGTCGATGGCGTAGCGCAACAGGTCCGGCCGGCTGATGAGGCCCACCAGGTTGCCCCGATCGACGACGGGCAACCGGCGTATGCGATGCACGACCATCTTGTTGGCGACTTCGGTGAGAGGCGCCTCTTCGCCGACGCTGACGACGCCTTTGGTCATGAAGTCGGCCACGCTTTCTTCTTTCGCGTCGCTGTTGTACACCACGACCAGAAGTTGGAATTCGCTGATGATTCCCACGACTTTACCGCTTTCGTCGACGACCGGAGCGCCGCTGATGCCGTTGAGCAGAAGGATATGGATCGCCTCTTCGACCGTCATAGCCGACGAAATCGTGATCACATTGGTCGTCATGACATCGCGGGCGGTCAGCATGCTTTTCTCTCCGGTCGATCGTATCGAGCGATTCGGTTGGGAATCCGGCGCCGCGTCTCGGGGGCGGCAGAGCAAATCTAGTTCACCTCCGCCCGGCGGCAATGAAAAATGACCGATTCTGCCGATTCCATTGCGCTCTGTAGCGGATAAACCGATTCAAGCGAGCGGCACGGCGAATCATCACGCGTTGACGCCAGTCGCGTGGCTGCATAGACTCAAATCATCTCACCGCGGGGCGTAGCTCAGCCTGGCTAGAGCGTCTGGTTTGGGACCAGAAGGCCGCAGGTTCAAATCCTGTCGCCCCGATTATTTTCAGAAAGAAGCCCTTCGGCGAGAACGTCGAAGGGCTTTCTCATTTCAGGGACAAGAGTTACGGCTCGACAAGCGCGTTCTACTCGCAAGGTTCGAAAGAGTCATCGTTCGAGTGAATCGACGGAACTCTTTTCCGTATCCGAGAATGCGTAGTTCAAATCCCGTCGCCAGTTCGGGCAGCAGGAAATTCACAAGAAAATGTTCTCCTGAATTCGTTCGGCAAGATTATGGTTTTTCTTCTGACCGGGCAGACCGACGTTGACTACGTCCAGTTTTCGGCATGGCGGGACCTCATCACTCGCTGCATCAGCCAAGACCCACAACAACGGCCCGTGATTGGAAAAGTAATCGAGGAGATCGCGTCGATGCCAGCATAGCGGCTGAAAGACAGCAGTAGGTAGGATGCGTATGGATTGATCTTCTCCCGCTCCATAACGGGGTGACTCTTTATGACCACTGGAGGTTCCTGGAAATGGCCAATAGCCAGAGCAAGGACGGCGGAGATTTGGGGAAGCACCGACCGCAAGTGCAGTCTTCCGATCCCGCGGCGAAGACGACGGCTGCGGCTGCAGGATCCAATCGCGGCGACACAGCAGCACCCAGCGGAAGCAACGGCCGCACGGAGCTGCCGTCCCAGTTCGGACGCTATCGCGTCAAGAAAAGGCTGGGCGGCGGCGGCATGGGAACCGTTTACCTGGTGGAGAATACCGAGCTGGAGCGTGAGGAGGCGCTCAAGGTCCCGCACTTTGCCGAAGGCGACGACGCGCAGTTGCGCGAGCGGTTTCTCCGCGAGGCGCGGTCGGCAGCCAAGCTGGACCACTTAAATCTGTGCCCGGTCTACGATGTCGGCGTGCAGGACGGCATCTACTACCTAACCATGCGCTTCCTCAAGGGCAAGCTGCTGTCGGACTACACCGGCAAGGCGCAGCCGGCGCGCAAGGCGGTCGAAATCGTGACCAAGCTGACCCAGGCGCTGGAGGCCGCCCACGCCAAGGGCGTGATCCACCGCGACCTGAAGCCGAGTAACGTCATGATGGTTGCCGGTGTAGGCCCCGTGGTCATGGACTTCGGGCTATCCAAGCAGTTCCGGCTTACGGACCAAAAGCTGACCCAGGAGGGGTCGATGTTGGGTACGCCAGCCTACATGCCGCCCGAGCAGGTCAACGGCAACCTGGAGCAGATGGGTCCCGCAAGCGACGTTTACAGCCTGGGCGTAGTCCTCTACCAACTCCTGACCGGACGCTTGCCGTTTGAGGGCACGATGGCGGCGATCTTCGGCCAAATCCTCTATGCCGAGGCCCCGTTGCCGTCAGCGCTGGTGGCGGGGCTGAACCCGGAACTGGACGGGATCTGCCGGAAAGCGATGGCCAAGGCATCAACGGAACGTTATCCCTCGATGAAAGCCTTCGCGGCGGCCCTTATGAACTACTTGCGTTCGACGGCACCGACGGACGGTGCCGGCAACCTGGTGCCGACCGTCGTGGGCAAGGCCGACATTTTCCAGGCCGCAACGGTAGCGCAACCCAGGAGTTCACTTCCGCCGACGCAGACGGGAGCAAACGTGCCCTCGACGATTCGCAAGCCCGATCGCTCGCGCCAGACCCACCTCGGAGCGAGGCGTGCGGACGACGACGAAGGGGAGGAGAGACGCGGGTCGTCGTTCGGGACGATCCTGGTGCGTGGCATGATCCTCATGCTGGTCCTGGCAACAATGGTTGGCGGCGGCTGGCTGACGTACGTCGTGATGCAGAAGACGGACCAGAAGTCCGACCCGGTGGCGGAAGCGACACCTCCAGCTTCCTCAAAAGAGGCGGACGCTAAGCAGCCGTTGGCAGAAGCGACACTTCCAACTTCCTCAAAAGAGGCGGACTCTAAACAGCCGGTGGCGGAAGTGACACCTCCAACTTCCGAAAAAGAGGCAGACTCTAAACAGGTAGCTGTAAAGCCGGCGGAGCCCTCGCCGGATAACCAGGAGGACGAGAAGGACGAAATCAAGTATGATATGGATTACCTCGAAAAGGGCTTTGGCATGAAGTTGAATGCAGTCAAACTTCAACCGGTGAATACCAAAGGCGACATGCAAATCACGTTGACCCTGGAATTCACGAAGAATCTAGACGATCGGGCCTTCATTGGGCCAAGCAACAAGGAAATAGTGCAGAATGCATTCGCGGGGAAGCCGTGGGAGGATCTTTTCGGCAGGGGCAATAGAGGGTCGGCCCGGGTGGTACTTCGGTGTTACTTTTTTGACGTAGATGGCGTGGTCTTCATCAAGCAACTGCCTGGAAAGATCCAAGGCGAAGTGAGCGGAAAGAAAGGCGATTCCTTTCGCATTACCCAAACCATGCCTAACGCTGTTTTGGAGAAGACAAAGAGGATCTCCTTTCGCAAGGAAGAACAAGAATAAAGCCACGGCCTTAATCGGGTGCGAGGAAGAATGTTGCATTCACGTTCCCAACGTCAAGGACCATCAAACGTTTTCACGCCATCACAGCTTGCTCGACATCAACCCGGCCGAGGGACGCATTTGCGATCTGGGCAGCCGCAGCGGGACATTCGTCAACGGCCAGCTAATTCGCCACGAAGTATTCAGTGTGAATAGACGCCGTTGGGATTCTGGGGTCTTCGGCGTTATTTATCTCCAGGGAAGGCGGCACGGCGCCGCGATACCTGCGAGCTTCCGTAAAGCAGTGAATCTGGGAGAATTCGACAATGGACCAATGGCACATCGCTCGCGGCAAAGTGAAGAAGGGCCCCTATTCGTTCTCCCAGCTTCAAAAGGCGGCGGCCAAGGGCTCGATTCACGCCACCGACCAGGTGCTGCAACCCGGGGCGCAAGAGTGGGTCGCGGCCCGCCAGGTCTCCGGCCTCTTTCCTGCGCCGCCTGCAAAACCGGCGGATGCAATTCCCGCAGAAATTCCAGTCGCCACAGGGGCAAAGCCCGTTTCGCCGATAGCCGCCGTGGGCATATCGGAGGAAGAGACGGCGATCAGTCCGCCGAAAAAGAGTGACTGGCTTCAAACGACACGCGGTCTTCTGGGCAGATTTGGCGGGAAGCCCGAAGCCAATCCCGAGTTGCACGGCGCGGCAGGACGCCGATCGCGGGTTTGGCTGGGGGTCGCGGGCGCAGGCATCGGGCTGTGCTTGCTGGTGGTTGTTTCCTTCGTGATCTTCGGCGGCAAGTCCGGCGCTGTAGTCGGTGACAAGTCCGGCCCTGGAGTCGGTAGCAAGTCCGGCCCTTCCCAGACCGTCGATTCGCCGGCGTCCGGGTCCCCGGACGTGGAGCTGCCACCGAAGACCGTCGCTGCGCCGGCCATCAAGCCCCCGCAACTGGAGCTGCCGCCGGTTGGTCCGACCAAGCCGCCCGCCAGGGATGTCGTGATGCAGGAATTCAAAGCCGCGCGCGCTGAATACCGGGCGGCCCTGACGAAGGCGCGGGACGACTTACGCGCGCAATACCCCAGCATCAAGGCACAAATCGAGAAGAGCAACCTCGACCCCCGGGAGAAAGCCACCTCCCTAAAGCGGCTGCTTGATGAGCAGGGGAAATTCACCCAGGTGGAGTCCAGCGGTGGAGGGCCGATTCACACCCATCCCGCGATGCAGCCGGCCGTCGCGGAGTACGTGCAGGCTCGCAAAAGCGCCGCGCGGAAGTTTGGGGAGGTGGCCGACAAAGGGTTGATTGCCTACGAGAAAGCAGGTGTCACGGATGAAGCCAAGCTGCGGCCGCTCCAGGCCGCCCGGCTGGTGGGCGAGCACCCGGACCTCATCGGCATCTGGGAGGGCACTCCGGGACAAGGCCAGCGTCCCATGTTTGTGACACAGACCGTTCAAGAGGTCTGGCACATTGGCGTCGACGAACATACGGGCGGCTGGCTGATCAGCGGCTACGAAGCCCAATACGGTTTTGCGCCGAGGGCCGCCTATCTCGGGGAGCACATCGAATTCAAGGACGGCGTGCTGACTTTCAACGCGCTCCCGGTCGACGAGGAACACACGAAACCCAGGCAACTATTTCCCACCGCGCCGCCAGCGCAAGGAGGCGCGCCCGGATTTGGGAACGCGCCCGGTCTTGGCGGGCGGGCTGCCCCAAAATCCGCGCCACCCCCTTCCCGGGTGCGGAAAGAAGCCGCCAAGGCGAAACCCGCTGTCAATGCCGCGGGCAACGTTGTGAAGCTGAAACTGCGCGACGGAGAGATCCACTGCGAGACCAAGGGGAGGCCAGAGCTGGCAGGACTCGTTCTGCATCGCACAGACGAGGAACGACATCATTACTATTTCGATCGCTACGAGAAGAAGGCCATCGCCCGTCCCACGGATGCCCCGGCGGAAGTTGCTGACCTGAACGACGCGAATTACGTGTGGCGCCGGGTCGCGCAGCTCGCGTCGTTCGCCTACTATCGTTCGAGGGACTGGTCTCCCCTCGAACACGAGGCGCTTTATCTTCCTTACCGCCGGGATCATCTCACCCCGTCGGAGGACGGGAGCGGAGGGCTCCTCGACATGATGACGGCCAGCGCGCCGGGCGCACGGAAGAATCAGAGTCGCGGCGAGGCGCTATTGCGCGCCTACGAGAGCCTCTCCGCGGCGCCGCATCCCTACCTGAAGCGGATGACCGACCAGGCCGCGGCGATCTGCAGGAGCCGCCTTCAGCTCGCCATGGCGGACGATCAGTTCGGCAACACCGTCGGGTCTTCGATCCGGGAGTTCCAGCAGACCGTGCTCATCCCCGGCGTGCAGGTCGCGATGCTGGAATTGGCAGACGAGGCTAGGGTGCGCGACTCGCTGCAGCGGGAGTATCCCCAGTACCACATCATCGTGACGGACGCTCCCATGTCGGAGGAGACCAAGGCGAAGTGGGGCGAGTTGATGAAGGGTGCCGGCAACATCAAGAAGGACATCGAGCAACGCGGCGTGGTGAGCGGCATGCTGGCTTATGCGGACATGGCCCAGGTGGATCATGCCGTGGCATTCTGGCAAACCTGGTTGCTGCCGCTCGCCAAGCGCTGCGGCGGCCCGGTTGCCGACAAGCCGCTCGTCAACGTCGAGGGTGCCTGGGCGCCCAAGAAAAACTTCCAGCGGCTCTCCTTGTTCTACGTGAAAAACGCGTCCGGACAGGACCTGACCCATGTGGTCATGGAGCTGATTGCGGAGAACGAGTGGGGCGAGAAGGCCGCGCACTATTGTCACTTCGACCAGCTTGAGGTGGGGGACTTCGTGAGTATCGTACCCCACTTTCGCTGGGAAAAACGCCGCCTCGACTTCATGAACACCATCAACGTGACATGGTCGTTGTGGGCCGACCAAGCAAGCGAAGTCGGCCGCAAAGTGAAGCTGACAAGCCCGACGCCCAACCCCGACCCGGCTGGCTGGCGGAAGGATTACCTCAGCTACGATCAACAATACCAGGCCGAGGGCGAAGCCGTGGGCGCTCTCATGAAAACCATGGTCTCACTGCCTT
>Ga0070735_10005776_pt1 | contig 10192 bp, 6 predicted proteins | sample Coa_R1_FD_66443 | JGI IMG/M metagenome (GOLD analysis project Ga0070735, IMG submission 66443) | Surface soil microbial communities from Centralia Pennsylvania, which are recovering from an underground coalmine fire - Coalmine... | ecosystem: Environmental > Terrestrial > Soil > Unclassified ... | reverse complement strand
ATACCGGCGTGTACCTGCTGCCGCTGCGCCATCCGGTCCTGGTCGCCCGCCAGCTGGCGGACATCGCCCACATCGCCCCCGGCAGGCTCGTCTTCGGCGCCGGGATCGGCGGCGAGGACCGGCACGAGGTCGCGATCTGCGGCGTCGATCCGGCGACCCGCGGCCGCCGGATGGATGAATGCCTGACCGTCGTGCGCCAACTCCTGACCGGCAAGGCGGTCACCTTTTACGGCACGTTCTTCGACCTGGACGAGGCCGTCATCAGCCCGGCGCCCGCCATTCCCGTCCCGATCGTCGTGGGCGGCCGCTCGGACGCGGCGATCAGGCGCGCGGGCCGGCTCGGCGACGGCTGGCTGGGCATCTGGAACTCCCCGCGCCGCTTTGCCGCCGCCGTCGAGATCGCCGCCGAGGAAGCCTCCCGCGTGGCCCGGCGCGACCCGCCGCGCCGGCACGCGATGCAGGTGTGGTGCGGGCTGGCCGACTCCAGGTCCGCCGCCCGCGCCTGCCTGGCGCCCGCCATGGAGGCGTTCTACGGGCTCCCCTTCGAGAGCTTCGAGCGCTACTGCCCGTACGGAACCGCCGACGACGTGGCCGAGTTCCTCGCCCCGTACGCCGCCGTGGGCTGCACGGAGTTCAACCTCATCCCGCAGGCAGCCGACCCGGGTCAAGCCATCGCCGGCGTGGCCGCCGTGAAGCAGCGCCTGACCTAGCCGCCGTAAATCAGCTGTCAAGCAGCCCCAACCGAGCCGCTGCGAAACGAGCCGCCGTGAGTCGGCCGCAGCTTACAGGCCGAAGGCCCGATAATGTCGCCATGCGGGGCGAACTGACACGCGGCAGGCTGACGGCGATCGTGGCCGCGGGCACCGTCGCGTTCGGGGCGGCGGCGTGGCTGCTGCTCGGGCCGGTGTGGACGATCGCCGGGGTAATCGTGGGCCCGTTCGTTACGGTCGCCGTGTTGGCGGCAGTGCGCATCTTCACTGCCCCCGACGCCGCCACCCTGCTGCACAACGACAAGCCAGACGAGGCTATGGCCCGGCTCCGTAACGAGCTGCCGAGCTGGCGGGCCCTGGCCCGGATCTGGCCCAGCCAGTTCCGCGACGCGCTGGCTAACCGGCTGATTGTCCAGTCGAGCGCGCTGCAGGCCATGAATCGGGATGAGGAGGCGTTGCGGATCGCCGACGAGGCGGTGGCGATCTACCAGGACCTGGCCGCCGAACGGCCCGGCAAGTACGGACCGGACCTGGCCGACGCGCTGGACCACCAGTCGCGCCTGCTGGCCGCCGACGAACGCCTGGCCGAGGCGCTGGCGGCCGTGCAGGTGGCAGTCCGGTTGTACCGTAACCTGGCCTCCGCCGAACCCGAGCGGTACCTGCCGTCGCTCGCGGAGTGCCTGACCTGCGAGGCGGGCTGGCTGGCCGACATCGAGCTGGCCGGCGACGCGCTGGCCGCCGTCCATGAGGCCACCGAGATCTGCCAGGACAAGCTGCCCTGGCAGCAGCTTCCGTCCTGCGCGGCCCGGGCCATGCTGCTGGAGGGCGAGCTGCTGTGCGGGCAGTCCCGTTACCGGGAGGCGGCCCGCCTGCTGGCCAAGGGCTGGCGCATGGCCGACGGCCAGCACCTGCAAGACGTGCTCCGCGACGTGGCACCCGCCATCCGGTCCGCCTACCGCGCCGACCCCGACCACTTCGCCACCGCATGGCACGCCGAAACCGGTGCCGAACCCCCAGACTGGCTCACCACATAACTCAGCCCAGAACGATGTCGCCGTCGGCGCTGACCAGAAACGCAAGCTGACGCCCTCCGATCAGAACCCGCAGCCGGTACCACCCGCCGGAAGCCGGGCCAACCACAGCGCCAACCACAGCACCAACCACAGCGCCGACCGGAACACCCGGCGCCGTAGGCACGATCAGCGTCAAGATCGCGGCGCTGCGACCGGTGCCATCCCGGCATTATGGCCGCACCGCAAACGCCTGACCCCGGCCGTAATAAAGCTGCGGCCGGGGATCAGACGGCGGGACTCAGCGGACGAACAGCTCGCCGGTCTCGCACTCGGTGAACTCGGAGCTGGCCGGGATGTCGGCCAGGCCCGCCGCCTGGAACGCGGGGAACAACTGCTCGGCCGCCCACCGGTCCATGTGCGCCTTGGACTCCCACAAGGTCACCACGTGCAGGCCGGCGTCGTCCGAGCCGGCCGCCCAGGCGAGCAGGCCGTCGATGTCCTGGGGCGGATTGTGCTTGGCCGAGACCGTGCGGAAAACATCGATCGTGCGGCCCTTGCTGCTGCTGATGTGCATGTAGCCCATGGCGGGTCCTGCCTTTCCATATTGCGTCTGCGCTGGCAGGAATGACGCTACGGAAAATCCGGGCGCCGGCCATCCGGGGAAGTACTCAGCTGGGTACTCATTGAGCAGCACTCATTCAGGAGAGCCGCGAGACCACACAGCGATCTGACTGCGGTTGCTGAACCCGAGCTTGACTAGGATGTGCTGGACGTGGTTCTCCGCCGTCCGTTCGGAGACGAACAGCGCCTCGCCGATCTGCTTGTTGGTGAGCCCGCGCCCGACCAGCCCCGCCACCTCGAGCTCGCGCGGGCTCAGCGACGAGCCGGAAGGCGGCGAGCCGGCCGGCCCGAGCCGGGACCGCAGCGCCGCGATCCGCTCGGCGAACGGCTCCATGCCGAGCCGCTGCGCCTCGACCGCGGCGCCGTCCAGCACCGCCCGCACCCGGGAAAGATCGCCAGGAGCCTGCCGGCGGGTCAGGACCGCGGCGAGTTCGACCCGGGCCTGCACGGCGTACCCGCGGGCGCCGTTGCCGTCGCAGATCGAAACGGCCGCGGAAAGGTCGGCCACCGCCGCGTCCAGGCGGCCCAGCGCCGCGGCCGCTAGGCCCGCCTGGAGCTCCACGGGCCCCATGTACACGCCGGGGCCGGCGCCGTTCGCGACATGCTGACCCCGGAACGGCTCGAACCGCGACGCCAGGAACTCGATATCCGCCGTCCGCCCCAGGCCGATGACGACCGCGAGCGCATGGCCCCAGGCCGCCATGCGCATCGCCGCGGGCGGCGTCCAGGACCGCATCGGTCCCGCCAGCGCGTAGGCCGCCTCGGCACCGGCCCGGTCGCCGTGGTCCAGGCGGATCAGGGCGAGGGTGAGCGCGGGGAAGACGGTGGCGATCCCCTGGGTGGTGTCCACGGACTCCGGCCGCAGGGGCGCGGGGATGAGGCCGAACGCCTCGGCCACGCCGGACCGGTCCATCCCGATGTGCAGGCCCGACTGGGACAAGATGACCGCCAGGGCGCCGATCGCGGCCGGGTGTCCCATGTCGTTGAACAGCTTGAACCCCTCGCGGGCCAGCCGCGCCGCCTCGGCGAAACGCCCGGTGGCCAGCGCGAGCGTGGCGGCGCTCTCCAGGTACTGAAATTGCCCGACCGGGCCGCTGAGCCGGTCCAGGCACGAGCCGAGGTCGGTGAGCTCACGCTGGATGGGCCGCAGCTGACCAGTCTCAAACAGGGTGTCGATCCGCCACATCCGGCCCCACATCTCGGCCCAGGCGCTGCCCAGGGCGTCGGCGGCCTCGAGCATCCGTCCCGCCAGCACGATCCGTTCGGCCAGCCCTCCGGGGGCGGAACAGGCCAGCTGACGGGCCCGCAGCGCGTCGACCAGCGCGGCCGGATCCCCTGTCGCTTCGGCGGCGGTCAAGGCGTCCCGGCTGACCTCCTGCGCCCGGTCGTACTCGCCGCGGTACACCAGCGCCTGCGCGTACCGGGCGGACACCCGCGCCCGCAGGTCATCGGGAAGCTCGTCCCCGGCATCGGCCCTGGAGTCGGACAGCGCCTGCTCGCACAATCGGCAGATCTCGCCGTCCCACTCCGGGACGCCCGAGGCCTCCATGACCAGGGCCGCCCGGGCCAGTCCCGCTCGGTCGCGCCGGCGTTCGGCCCGGCGGCCGACCCGGGTCGCCGTCTCCTGGGCCCCCGCCAGGTCGCCGCCGCGGTGCAGGGCCGAGGCCAGGGCGAGTTCGAGCCGGGATAGGTCATCCTCGCCGAGTTCATCCGACCCGGCCGACAGCGCCTGCCGGTACAGCCGCACGGCCTCCTCGAACGCCAGTGCCTCCCAGGCCACCAACGCGGCCGCCTCGCACGCCGCCACCGCCCGGGCCCGGTCGGTCCGGTCGCCGGGCCGCGACGCCTCGACCCGGTGCCGTGCCACCTCGGTCAGGTGCAACCGCAGCTGTCCCTCGTACAGCGCCTCGATCGCGTCCGCCGCCGCGGAATGCAGCCGCCGCTGGTCTTCGGCGTTCAGCTGAGCCACGACCGCGAGCCCGCCGGGCGCCGCCGCCCGCGCCAGCCGCCCGCGCGCCTCGGCAAACAACGCGAACCGCTGCGCCGCTCCGGAATCGGCGCCCAGATCGACGGCGCCCGACACGGCCGGCCACAGCTCAGAACCGGAACCGGAAGCGGAACCCGGAAGCACCGCGGGATCGTCGAGCACCAGCCGCCACAGCCCGTACGGGGGCGAGCTGTCCGGACCGGCCGCCCGGGCCCAGGCCACCGCGACCCCCCGGCCCGCGGCCGCCGCGGCCAGCTCCTCGGCCAGCCGGGTCTTCCCGATTCCCGCCTCGCCGGTGCACAGCACCAGCCGCCCGCGCCCGGCCAGGGCGTCGTCGAGCAGGCCGGTGACCCGCGCCAGCTCACGGTCACGGCCCACCAGGGCCAAGTCACCCCCCACGGGGTCACCATAAAGGCCGCGGCACCGGAAAACCAGAACGAAACCTAGGACGGGTCAACCAGCCCCAGCGCGTACGCCCGGGCCGCGGCCTCGCCCCGGCTGGCCGCCCCGAGCTTGCCCAAGATGTTGGACACGTGCACGCTGGCCGTCTTGGGCGAGATGAACAGCTCGTTGGCGATCTCCCGGTTGCTCCGCCCCGCCGCCACCAGCCGCAGCACCTCCAGCTCCCGCCCGGTCAGCCCGGAATCCGCCGGCCCGCGGTCAGGCACGCCATCAAGCACGATCCGCCCCCGCCGCCCCAGCAGCGCGATCTGCTCGGCCAGCAACACCGCGCCCAGGGAGGAAGCCAGCCCCGCCGCTGAACGCAGCCGCTCCGCCGCACCGTCCCGGTCGCCGTCCGCGAGCGCCGCGGCCGCCGCGTGCCACAGCGCCTGCGCCCGCGGGTACGGCTCGCCGACCGCCGCCCACCCCGCCGCCGCCTCGTCCCAGGCAGCAGCCAAGCCAGAAGAAAACGCCAGGAACGTCAGCCGCCCGGCCTCCTGCACCGGCCCGAACACCTCCAGCTTCTCCACGATGATCCGCAACCGCTCCATCAAAGCGTCACCGTCGGCCGCGTCCGACGCTGCCGAAGCCGCGGCCACCACCATCGGCCACGCGTACCGCGGGCCGCCGCCGGACAGCTCGAACCCCTCGACGGCCTCCACCGCGGCAGATAGCGCCGAAACCGGCCCGTCCGCGGCCAGGCGCAGCAGGATCTGCAGCTGGCCGAGCGGCAGGTGATACTCGTCGTCGACCGGCGCGCCGCGCAGCAGCCCGGCCGCGGCCGAGTAAGCCGAAGCCGCCGCCGGGACGTCGCCCCGGGCCAGCGCGCTGAGCCCGACCAGGACCGCGAGGTTGGACCGGTGCAGCGGCAGCGAGGTGTACTGGAAGTCCCGTGCGGCCTGCGCCACCGACAGCGCCTCGTCCCACCGGCCCAGCGCGTACAGCGACTCGGCCTGGTTGATCGCGAGCAGGATGCGCTTGGTCGGGGGCAGGTAGGGCTCGTCCGACCCGGACACGCCCCGGCGGGCCGCCTCGACGGCCAGCTCGTGCTCGCCCGCCCCCTCGAGCAGGTGGGATTCGTTGATCGCGGCCTTGGCCAGCAGATCGGGCCGTCCGGCCCGGAGGGCCATCTCGCGTGCTCGCCCGATCAGCTCGATCGGATCGCTGCCGGCCCCGGCCTGCTGCCCGGCGCCCGCCCGGAACATGGCCAGCGTCATCAGCGCGTCCGCCTCGCTCGCCTCGTCCCGCGACGCCCGGGCCAGGTCCAGCGCCTCCTCGGCGTAGGAGCGGTCCAAGGAAACCGTAGGCACGCAGCGCGCCGCGGACAGCAGGATCGGGATCCGCACGGCGGGCACGTCGGCCGGGGCGATCGCCAGCGCCGCCGCGAAGTCGTCGGAGAAATCCTTGCGGCCCAGATGCTTCTTGAAGTGGCCGCGGGTCTCCAGCAGCCGCGCGACGCGGACCGGCCAGGCCGAAGGATCCAGCTCCTTCAGCGCCGAGCTGGACAGCGCGACGCCCCGCTCGAACTCCCCCGCGTCAGAAGCAGCGCAGGTGGCTTCCTCCAGGACCCGCGCGTGGTCGGCCTCGATCCGCTCCGCCGCGTCCGGCACCTGGTCCCACAGCTCCAGCACCCGGGCCAGCAACGAGAGCCGCTCGGCGGGGGCCACCGCCCGGCCCGCCTGCGCCGCCGCCCGCCACGCGCCGATCAGCGCCCAGACCGAGTCGTGCGCGGCGTGCCAGTGGTGGGCCATCTCGATCGCGGCCCGGCCCGGCGGGACCAGCCCCGGGTCGGCGTCGATGGCCTCGGCGAACCGGCTGTGCAGCCGTCCGTGCTCGCCGGGCATCAGGTCCTCGTGCACCGCCTCGCGGATCAGCTCGTGCCGGAACGTGTACCCGCCGGCGTGCGCGCGCAGCACGTTGGCCGTCACCGCCGGGCGCAGCGCGCCGGTCAGCGCCGTGTCGTCCAGCCCGGTGACCGCCGCGAGCAGGCCATGCCCGGTGGTCTCGCCGCCCGCGCTGGCCACCCGCAGCACCTCCTGGGTGTCCTCGGGCAGCCGCCGCACCGCGGCCAGCAGCAGGTCACGCAGCGACTCCGGCAGCTCGCAGGTCAGCTCGCCGTCGCAGCCGAGCAGCGTCTCCACGAACAGCGGGTTGCCCTCGGTGCGCCGGTACAGCGCGTCGGCCAGGTCCGCGGCGAGTTCGCGGCCGAGGATCCCCGCGGCCAGCTCGGCGGTGTCCTGGCTGGTCAGGCGGGGAAGCTCGATCCGCTCGACCCAGGCGATCCGGTCCAGCGCGGCCAGCAGCGGCCGCAGCGGGTGGGTCCGGTGCAGCTCGTCGGAGCGGAACGTCACCACGATCAGCAGGCCCCTGATGGCCCGCTGGTTGCCGATCAGGAAGGTCAGCAGGTCCCGGCTCGACCGGTCCGCCCAGTGCGCGTCCTCGATGACCAGCACCACCGGCGAGTGCCGGGTCAGGTGGTCAAGCGCGCTGAGCACCTCCTCGAACAGCCGCGCCCGCGCCTCGCCCGGGTCCCCGAAAATGTTGGAGCTGATGTCCGGCTCGCCAAGCTCGGGCAGCAGCCGGGCCAGCCCCCGTGTGGTCCGGCCGGGCAGCATCGAGGCCACCTCGTCCGCGCCCAGCTCGTGAACCAGGTCGCGCAGCACCGCGGTGAACGGCGCGAACGGCAGCCCGTCGGTGCCCAGCTCCAGGCAGCCGCCGGTCAGCACCCGCGCCCCGGCCGCGACAGCCGCCTGGCCGAACTCGCTGACCAGCCGCGACTTGCCCACCCCGGCCTCACCGCCGAGCAGCACAGCCGTAGGGCCGCCCTGGCGCGCGCTGCCGAACGCGGCGTCCAGGGCGGCCATCTGCTTGTCCCGTCCGACCAGGACGGGACAGGCGGCTCGCCCGCTCATCTCTCCTGTCAGCATGCCATGCGGCCCAGAAATTTCAGGCCCAGGCAGTCCGGGAGGAACGAGCGCCGGGACGGTCACCGGCCCGCCTCAGGCTGCGTGGCGGGCGGCGGGCACGGCCGCCTCGGTGGCGAACGAGCCGTCCACGTAGTCCGGGATGGCGGGCGCGACGAACGCGTCGGCCTCGTCCCGGGCGTGGCGCCTGGCGGCCCGCCGCCCCTTGCTGACGGCCCGGGCGAGCTGCGCCTGGTCCGCTCGCTGCCGCAGGTCACGGCCGCGCTGCGCGTTCAGTTCACGCAGAATCTCGGGATGCATGGTTCCTCCTCGGACCCCCGTGGGAACCGGTCTGGTTCTCACATCCTCAAGATTCGCCGTAAGACCCCACCCCCGGCATCGGACGTATTCCTTATCTTGCGGGCCCGGGAAGGCCTTAGGCCGGGCGCCGGCCCCGAGCATCCGTCTAAGCCGGCTTAGGCCAGGTCAAAGCCCATTTTTACGGAACGGGCCGTGGTTCCCGCGGTCGCCACCCGGTCAGCTCACGCGCCGCGCGGCCCACGCCGTGAGCTCGGCCTCCAACCGCGCCGCGGGCCAGTCCTCGGTAACCGCCCGGGTCAGGATCTGCGCCTGGGTCGGCGGCGCCAGCCCGTCGACCGGCTGGTCCCGGTCCAGGTTGGTGGGGAAGGAATAGCCCTCCGCGCACGCCGCGATCACGTTCGCGATCAGGTGTGACTGGTTCGGGGCGGCCGCGGTCCCGGCCGCGCGCATGGCCCGCAGCGCCGGGAACACCGCGGCCGACATCGCGGTCCGGTCGACCGCCTCCATGGCTCGGCCGAACGCGGAGGACACCTGGAGCAGGTTCGCCATCCGGTAGACGTCGGCGGTGTGGTTGGCGCCCGCGCCGTGCAGCAGCGCCGGGTTGAAGAACACCGCGTCGCCCCGGCGCAGCGGAAGCTGGACGTGGTGCGCCGCGAAGTACTCCGCGAACTCGGGCCGCCGGAAGGCCAGGTAGCCGGGCAGGTACTTCTGCGAGTGCGGCAGGTACATGGTCGGGCCGGCCGGCACCGGCATGTCGGTGTGCGCCACCGCGCCCTGCAAGGTGAGCGCCGGTGACAGCAGGTGCACGTGGGCCGGGTACCGCGCGGCCTGCTCGTCGGACATGAACCCGAGGTGGTAGTCGCGGTGCGGCTGCTGCGCCGCCCCGCCCGGGTTGACCACGTTGACCTGCGAGGTGACCTGGTAGCCGGGCCCGAGCCAGGCCTCGCACACCGCGGCCAGCAGGTCGTTGGCGTAGTAGGCCGCGAACACCCGCGGCGCGCGCCGGGCCAGCTTCTCCAGCGCGTTCCAGATCCGGTCGTTCTGCCCGGCCGCCGCGAAGTGATCCCCGGCCGCGCCGCCCGCCGCGTGCTGCGCGGCGATGATCGCCTCGAACTCCCGCGTGGCCGCCTCCACCACCGCCAGATCGCCGAACGCCCCGGCCAGCACCACGATGCCCGGCCCGTCGCGCAGCGCCCGGACCCACTCGTCCCGGACCCGCCGCCGCCAGCCCGGGTCGGCGACCCCGCCGCGCAGCCGCTCGCCGTCGTAGATCAGGACGTTCTGCTCGACCCTGCTCGCATACGGGTATTCGCCCAGCTCGGTCGTGGTCTCGACCAGCTCAATCAGGTCCGCGAGGAATAGAACATCAGGCACCCTCATTAGACTAGAGTCAGCCACTCGATCCAGTGGCAGCTCCCGACACCGAACGAACGAGACTCACGCATGCCCGTACCGCACCAGACCACGATCCAGGACGACGTCCTGGCCATGCGCGATGACCTGCGCAACGTCGCCATCGTCGCGCACGTCGACCACGGCAAGACCACGCTGGTCGACGCGATGCTGTGGCAGTCCGGCGCGTTCCGGGCCAACGCGAACGTGGCCGAGCGGGTCATGGACTCCGGCGACCTGGAGCGGGAGAAGGGCATCACGATCCTGGCCAAGAACACCGCGGTGCACCACGGCGGGCTGACCATCAACATCGTGGACACGCCCGGCCACGCGGACTTCGGCGGCGAGGTGGAGCGCGGCCTGTCCATGGTGGACGGGGTGCTGCTGCTGGTGGACGCCAGCGAGGGGCCGCTGCCGCAGACCAGGTTCGTGCTGCGCAAGACGCTGTCCGCCGGCCTGCCGGTGATCCTGGTCATCAACAAGGTCGACCGGCCGGACGCGCGCATCGCCGAGGTGGTGGACGCCTGCTACGAGCTGTTCATCGACCTGGACGCCAGCGAGGAGCAGATCGAGTTCCCGATCGTGTACGCCTCCGCCCGGGCCGGGCGGGCCTCGCTCAACCGTCCCGGCGACGGCGAGATGCCCGACTCGCCGGACCTGGAGCCGCTGTTCGAGACGCTGAAGGCGACCGTCCCGGCCCCGGTCTACGAGGTCGGCGCGCCGCTGCAGGCGCACGTGACCAACCTGGACGCCAGCTCCTACCTGGGCCGGATCGCGCTGTGCCGGATCCGCAACGGCACCATG
>Ga0070735_10005775_pt1 | contig 10192 bp, 9 predicted proteins | sample Coa_R1_FD_66443 | JGI IMG/M metagenome (GOLD analysis project Ga0070735, IMG submission 66443) | Surface soil microbial communities from Centralia Pennsylvania, which are recovering from an underground coalmine fire - Coalmine... | ecosystem: Environmental > Terrestrial > Soil > Unclassified ... | reverse complement strand
ACTCGATCTGGACACAGGACCATGCCTGGATCCGCTGGCATGCCGCCCGTGTCACGGCCGACTGGCTGGTCAGGAACCAGACGCGGATGGGGACCTGGCCGTATTCGTTCATCTACGTGCCACCAGGCGGCGGGCAGACGTTTGCTCCCGGATGGCTCTCCGCGCTCGCGCAGGGGCAGGCGCTCAGCCTGTTGGAGCGCGTGTACCACACCACGCGCGACAACCGCTACCTCGCCGCCATCGCCGCCGGGCTGTACTCGCTCGAGACGCCGGTGCGAGAAGGCGGTCTCGAGCGCACCTATGACGGCGGGCTCTATTTCGAGGAGTACGCGACCGTCGGTCCAAATCTGTCGCTCAACGGCGACCTACAGACCCTCATTGGGCTCTACGACGCCGCTAGCGTCGCACCCGAGGCGGGCCGTCTCTTCCACCTCGGCGTCGACTCGCTGGCCGGCACGCTCCAGCTGTGGGACTCCGGGCACGGATACAGCTATTACTCGCTCGCTCAGCGCGCGCCCGCGCCGCCGAGCTACAACGAACTGATCCGAGTCGAGCTCCGGATCCTCACCTCGGTGTCAAAGCAGCCCAGCTTCGCGCGGTACGCGAACCTCTGGAGCGCGCCTTAACCGGCGGAGTTCGTTTCGGCGTGCCGGTGTGCTGCAGCCGGCCGTTCGGCGGCTCGCTAGATTGACGGCCGTGCGCAGGCTCCCCACACGCCTAGACGGCCCGATCCTCCTGGAGGCGACCGCCTACGGAGACGAGCGCGGGTTCTTCATGGAGAGCTACCGCCGGACCACGTTCGCCGAGCTGGGCATCGATCAGGAGCTCGTCCAGGACAACCACTCCCGCTCCCGGCGCGGCGTCGTGCGGGGGATGCACTTCCAGCCGGGGATGGGCAAGCTGGTGCGCTGCGTCCGCGGGCAGATCGTCGACGTGCTCGTCGACATCCGCCGCGGTTCGCCGCAGTTCGGCCGGTGGGAAGCGTTCGAGCTCTCAGACGAGAACCACCGCCAGGTGTTCTGCCCCGACGGCTTCGCCCATGGGTTCTGCGTCCTCAGCGAACTCGCCGACGTGGTCTATGGCTGCACGACGTATTGGGATCCGCAGACCGAGGGCGGGTTTCGCTACGACGATCCGGAGGTCGGAATCGAGTGGCCTCCCGGCCTGACACTGACGCCGTCCGCCAAGGACGCCGGCGCGCCGACGCTCGCAGAGATCGCGGACACGCTTCCGTTCGAGTTCGCAGCTCAGACGGTCTAGCACGCCATGGCCACAGCGATCATCACCGGCTCCGGAGGCCTGATCGGCTCGGAGTCGGTGCGCCACTTCGCCGCCGCGGGCTATGACGTGATCGGCATCGACAATGACCTTCGGGCGAGCTTCTTCGGCCCTGACGCCTCCACACGCCCCGTCAGCCGGCGCCTGGTCTCCGAGCTCGATGGATTCACCTGGCTCGAGCTCGACATCCGCGATCGCGACGGCATCGAGCGGGTGTTCCGTGAGCATCGCTCCGATGTCGAGCTCATCGTCCACACAGCGGCCCAGCCTTCCCACGACTGGGCGGCGCGCGATCCGCACACGGACTTCGGCGTGAACGCGCTCGGCACTCTGAACCTCCTGCAGGCCACCCGCGAGTACGCCCCGGAGGCCACCTTCATCTTCTGCTCGACTAACAAGGTCTACGGCGATCTGCCCAACCATCTGCCGCTGATCGAGACCGAGACCCGGCTCGAGCTGCCGCCGGATCACCCCTGGCACCCGGGGATCGACACAACGATGTCGATCGACTCCTCGACCCACTCCCTGTTCGGCGTCTCCAAGGCCGCGGCGGACCTGCTCGTCCAGGAGTACGGGCGCTACTTCGGGATCCCCACCGTCTGCTTCCGCGGCGGCTGTCTCACGGGCCCCCACCACGCCGGCGCCCAGCTGCACGGCTTTCTGGCCTACCTGATGCGCTGCACGGTGACCGGCGAGCCCTACACGGTGTTCGGCTACGGCGGCAAGCAGGTGCGCGACAACATCCACTCCGGCGACGTCGTTCGAGCCTTCGAAGCCTTCCATCGCTCGCCGCGCGTGGCCGCGGTCTACAACCTCGGCGGCGGGCGCGAGAGCAATTGCTCGATGCTCGAGGCGATCTCGCTGTGTGAGCAGATCGCGGGCCGCTCGCTGAGCTGGGAGTACTCCGAGCAGGCTCGGGTCGGCGACCATCGCTGGTGGATCTCCGACCTCTCGCAATTCCAGGCCGACTATCCGGACTGGGGGCTCACCTACGACATCGAGGGGATTCTCAAAGAGTCCTACGAGCACAACTGCGAGCAGTGGCTCGCGGCAGCGCGCTGACCGAGTGGGCGGGATTTCAGCGCGCCGAAGCCCTACGATTGACGCGGCGATGCGCAGCCGCTTCACCGTCACACCCGAGCGCTTCCGGATCCTGGCCTACGTCACGCTGGCCGCGCTCACGCTGATCGTGCTCACTGGCGCCGCCGTGCGCCTGACGAGCTCCGGCCTGGGCTGCCCGGACTGGCCGAAGTGCTACGGGAAGGCGCTGCCGCCGCTCTCCACGCACGCCCTGATCGAGTTCGGGAACCGAGCGATCTCGGGCCTCGTCGGGGTGCTCACGGTGGTCGCGTTCATAGCCGCGTGCGTGCGCAAGCCGTACCGCCGTGACCTGATGTGGCTCTCGCTGACCCTGCCGCTCGGCGTCGTCGCCCAGGCCGTGCTCGGGGGGTACACGGTCCGCGAGCACCTCGCACCCGGTTTCGTGATGGGCCATTTCGGCCTCTCGATGGTCGTGCTGATCGGAGCCGTCGCCCTGGCCTGGCGCAGCAGGAGTGAGGTTGCGCGAGGGTCGCGGCCCGCCTCGGATGACCGCCTCGCGGTCTGGTCGGTTCGCTCACTCGCCCCGCTCGCGGCGATCGCGATCGGGCTGGGCACCGCGGCTACCGCCGCCGGGCCTCACTCCGGTGGTGCATCCGGGCAGCGGATCCACCGCCTGAACTTCAAGGGCGCCGACACCCTGACGTGGATGGTCCACCGGCACGCGACGTTCGCAGCGGTGTTCGGGATGGTGGTGATCGGGGTCTGGCTGCTGATCCGTCGGCGCGGGACGATCGAGCGGGCGGTCGAGCCGGTCACGATCCTCGGCGTGCTGATGGCCGCCCAGGGGCTGGTCGGCAGCGTGCAGTACGAGCTACGGCTGCCCGCCGACATGGTCTGGGTCCACGTCACACTCGCCACGTTGACCTGGCTGGTCGTGCTCTGGGCCGTCGCCGAAGCAGGCCGGCTGGCGCCACGGGAAGCGCTCGTGCCGGTGGAGGAGCCAGCCGCTGCGCCCCGCAGCCTGGAGGTTGTCGGGCGCGCCGGGTAGGCGCGCCGATAGGATCGGGAGCACCAGATGGTCAGCGAGCGCACAGCGTCCCCGCCGTCAGCATTGCGCAGTCCCGACACCTCGCTCAGCATCCTCGTCGTGGACGACGAGTCCGACCTGCGCGACATGCTCACCCGCTCATTCGCTCGCGAAGGGCACCGGGTGACCGCTGTCGCGGACGGTCGCGCAGCGATCGATCGGGCGGGCAGCGAGCACTTCGACATCGTCCTGCTCGACGTCGCGCTCGGTGCCGGCCCGGACGGCTACGAAGTCTGCCGCACGCTGCGCAGCCGGCGAAACGTCGTGCCGATCATCATGCTCACGGCTCTGGATTCCGAGGCCGACGCGGTCCTCGGCCTCGAGGCGGGCGCCGACGACTACGTCACCAAGCCGTTCGGGCTCGCCGAGCTGCGCAGCCGGATCCGAGCTGTGCTGCGCCGGGCGGGCACCCGGGCCGCCGCGGACGAGGTGCTGACCGTGGGGCCGCTGCGGCTGGACCGGGCGCAGCGGGAGGTCACTATGGACGGCAAGGCCGTCCGGCTGACGTTCTCCGAGTTCGAGCTGCTCGACGCCCTGATGGCCGACCCCGGCCGGCTCCTGAACCGTCAGGAGCTGCTGCGCGCGATCTGGGGCGACAGCGCCTACCGTGACCCGCGGGCGATCGACGTCCACATCCGCCACCTGCGCGAGAAGCTCGAACCCGAGCCGGACAAGCCGCAGTACATCCTCACCGTGCGCGGTGCGGGCTATCGACTGCGAGCCTCGTGATGCCGCACGCCGGAGCACCGTAGTGCCCCATCCCCGCGCTCTTGGCCTGCGCGGACGGATCGTCGGCGCGGTGCTCGTGACCACCGTGGTGACCCTGCTGGTGGCGGCGCTGGCGATCCTCGGCCCGCTCGAGAACAAGCTCAAACAGGCCGAGTTCAGCACGTTCAAGGATCAGGTGGGACCGGCAACCGCCGCCCAGTTCGCAAACCTCTACCTGGGCCAGAAGCAGGCGAAGGGGGATCTAACGCTGCTGCTGCAGGCCGCGCTGAGCCCCGCCACCCCGACGAAATCGACCCTGCCGAGCGAGGCGGCCTATCTGAGAACCGAAGCTCAGCTTCAGCGCAGCGGCCAGCGGGCCAAGGACCATCTCGTAGCGATCGAGAGCCAGCTCGCAAGCCGGCTTGGGGCCAGCGAGGTCGCGATCCTCGGGCTGCCGGACAGCGCCGGAAACCCCAAGATCTCCGTCCACCCGCTCGACGAAGATCTCGCGTCCTCCGACTTCCTCCAGGACGCGATCCACGTGTTTCGCTCGCACACGACCGCGCCGCGGTACTCGAAGGGCTCGCTGGACGGCTCGGAATATGCGCGGGCGACTGTTCCCTTCACGACCCCGTCGCCGGTCATCGTCCAGCCCGGGGTGCACCAGGGGCACGTCTCAACCGCCCCGGCGCGCTGGGTCCTGGTGGTGCGCAAGCCTTTCGCCAACGTCACCGAAGCGGTGGCGACCGTGCGTACCGCTGTCCTCGACGCGGCCGTGGCTGCGCTGGCGCTCGTGCTCCTGCTCGCGATTCCGCTGGCCTCGAGGGTCGTTCGCCGCCTGCGCCGGCTTCGCCATGCAGCGCTGGAACTGGCCGAGCACGGGCCGTCCGTCGAGATCCCGGTCGACCGCGTCCACGACGAGGTCGGGGACCTGGCGCGCACGTTCGCGCTGATGCAGACCCAGCTGCGCAACCAGGAGGAGGCCAGGCGGGCGTTCGTCGCGACCGCCTCACACGAGCTGCGTACGCCGCTGACCTCGCTCGAGGGAATGCTCGAGCTCGTCGAGGATGACCTCGCCGGCGCCGATCCGGACCTCGAGGACGCTCGTTCGCTGCTGCAGCGCTCGCGGGCTCAGGCACGACGCCTCAGCCGGCTGGCGGCCGACCTGCTCGACCTGAGCCGGATCGACGCCCAGGTGCAGCTGCGCTCCGAGCCGGTTGAGCTGGGCGAGCTCAGCCGGGCCGTGATGGCGGAATTCGAGCTCGGAACGGGCGAGCGCCAGCTCCGCTGCGAGCTCCACGACGGCGGCAAACCGGTGTGGGCCCTCGGCGATCCGGGCAGCGTCGCTCGCATCCTGAGGATCCTGCTCGACAACGCGGTGCACGTCAGCACGCCCCGCTCTGAGATCACGGTCGAGCTGCACGGCGGCGAGCGGGCCTCGCTCAGCGTCTGCGATGAGGGTCCGGGCGTCCCGCCCGAGGATCGGAACCTGATCTTCGAGCGCTTCCAGCGCGGCCACGCCACCGGCGGGCAGGCAGGCTTCGGGCTCGGGCTGGCCATCGGCCGTGAGCTCGCGCAGCGGATGGGCGGCGAACTGGTGCTGGAGGACAGCGAGGTGGGGGCCAAGTTCACCCTGCGGCTGCCCGCCGCCGCCGCTCCCGCGCAGGACCCGCTGAGCGTCGTGTAGAGCGCGCGGCCCGGAGTCGCGGACTCCTACCTGCCGGGATCAGCCGCCAGCAGGACTCGAATTCGCCATCACGGCGGGTCGCTCGGTGGCGATGGTGACGTTTCCGGTCCGTCGTGCCCCGCGAGCGCGGGGCGCAGACCACCAGATTCATCGCCCGTTCAGCTCTGGGCCGCTACGGTTGATACATGGCATCAGAACCCCAGACCGAAACCCCGCGCGGGGTCGAGCGGAGCGAGGAGCAGTGGCGTGAGCGGCTGACTCCCGAGCAGTACGCGGTCCTGCGCCAGCAGGCAACCGAGCGGCCATGGACCGGCAAGTATGTGAACGTCAAGGAGGATGGCGTCTACCGCTGCGCCGGCTGCGGCGCCGAGCTGTTCGACTCGAACACCAAGTTCGAGTCCGGCAGCGGCTGGCCGAGCTTCTACGAGCCGGCGGTGGCCAAGGCGATCGAGATGCGCCCCGACCGCACCCACGGGATGGTGCGCACCGAGGTCGTCTGCCGCAACTGCGGAGGCCATCTGGGCCACGTCTTCGACGACGGCCCGGCTCCGACCGGCCTGCGCTACTGCATCAACTCCTGCGCGCTCGAGCTCGAGCCGCAGCCCCAGCCGCAGCAGACGCCCGAGTCCTGAGGACTCACACCACCGGAGCCTCGCGAACCAGCTCGCCGAGCCGAACGGGCGGTCCACCGGCCGCCCCGGCCTCGGCGTGCGCCGCCTTCCAGTAGGCCCGCATCCGGCGGACGAACGTCCCCGTGCTCTCGGCGTACACCCGGCGCCCGGACGAGAAGGCCTGCTCCCGCAGCTGCTCGCGGCGATGGTCGATCAGCGCAAGCACCGGACCCACGTCGGCGGTGACCTCAGCGGAGAACGCACCGATCGTGTCGCGCAGGACAGCCAGGTCGTGGTCGTCGCCCAGCAGGTCCGCCAGCTCGTGGGCAGCCTTCACCTCGCCGCGCAGGATGCGCGGCGCCGTCGGCTCGAGCAGCCGCAGGTCATACCAGAGGTCCTTCGCGCGCTTGCGCCACTCATGCAGGTTCTCGTCCGTGGGGTGGCGCTGCGCTCGAGCCAGTCCCCGGCGCCCGCGGCGGTAGGCCCATCGCACACCGCCGGAGATCGCCTTCCAGCCGCCGGCGTCCAGCTTCCAGTTCTCGACACGACCGCGGACGGCCCGTAGCTGCTCGGTCACGGTCTCGATCGCCCGCGCTCCGTCGCGCTCAGCTGTGAGCCGCTCCCGGTCGGCCCGCAACCGCGCCCGGATGGCCTTGACGGTCGCCGCCGGGACCTGTCCGGTGTATCGCTCGGCTAGGTCGTCGAGAGCCTCGACCATCACGTCGGCGTCCCGAGCGCCGGACAGCAGCGCTGCCGCGCCCCGCAGGGCGGCGTTCTCGCGGCGGCGAAGGCCGGGTTTCAGGCCGGTTCGGACGAGCCGCAGCAGTGCCCGCTCCATCTTCAGCGCCTTGCGCGCTTCGTGCACCGCCTCGACCGGATCGGCCTTTACGCCCTCGGTCAGCTCTCGGATCGCGCGGTCGAGTTCGTCCCGGGCGCAGCGGCGAAAGCTCTCGCGCGTGGACTCCTCCACCTCGAATCTGTAGGCCATCGCTTCCCTCTCCAGGTTCGTTCGCTTGCAACAGAGGAACTACCCCGGCGCCCGCCGGCCATGCGCTCAGTCCGAGCTGCGACGCTCGCGCACCTTGAAGTAGATGAGCGTGCCGACGATCATCAGCCCGAGGACGATCGCGCCGCCGATCCCGACCTGTCCGAGCACGTTGGCTGCGGCGTGGCCGCCGTAATAGCCGACGAGCCCGAAGGTGATCGCCCACGTGATGCCACCGAGGGCGTTCCAGATGAAGAACACCGGGAAGCGCATGTGGTTGATTCCGGCCAGCCACGCCGTGGCGACGCGGATCAGCGCGATCCAGCGCCCCAGGAACACGGTGAAGCCGCCGTAGCGCTTGAAGAACCGGTCGCCGGCCTCGAGCGCACGCGCGCGATAGGCATGGAAGGGACCGCGCGCAGACAGGACCTCACGGCCGACCCTGCGGCCGAGCAGGTAGCCGATGTTGTCGCCGACGATCGCCGAGGCGGCGCCGATCACGATCACGAGCCAGATCTGGAGCTTGCCCTGGCTGGCCAGCACCGCCGCTGCCACGAGCGCGGTCTCGCCGGGGGACGGGATGCCCATCGACTCGAGCCCGATGATGGCCGGCAGCAGGTAACCAAGGCTGTTCGAGATCCCGAAGATCGCGCCGACGGCGAGGCTCGCGGAGACCGCGGCGCTCACAGCGAGCGCGCGGCCGCCGGGTTGGCGAGCACCGCCAGCAGCGACAGGCCGGCCGGGAGGGTGCGGCCGCGCGCGAGCAGGGCCGCCTCGAGCGCCAGCGGTCGCTCCAGGACGGAGTTCAGCCACGCTGGGCCGAGCTGGAGGTCCGGCTTGTAATCGGAGGGTGAACGCCAGCGCTGCAGCAGCCGCACGGCCGCGGCTGGGGGGAGCAGGAGGCTGTTGAACGATGTGATCCGGCTCACCGACCACCCGGCGTCGGTCGCCGCGGCCCGGAGCATGCGCCGGTTATAGCGGCGGAAGTGGTGGTTGGCCTCATCGTGCTGCGACCACAGCGCCTGGTAGGCCGGAACCGTCACGAGCAGATGACCGCCGGGCTTGCACACACGGCGAAGCTCGCGCAGGGTCACGCGATCGTCCGGCGTGTGCTCGATCACGTCCAGGCAGGTGATCAGGTCGAAGGTCGCCTCCGGCCAGGGCAGCTCCTCGAGCCTGCCCTCGTGCACCTCGCCGGCACCGCGGGCGCGGGCGGCCTGCGCGGCCTCGGGATCGAGCTCGATCCCGAACACCGTGCCGTACCTGACGAGCTCCTCCAGCGTGCGCCCAGAGCCGCAGCCCGCGTCGAGGATCTGGGCGTCGGAGGGCAGGGCCAGCCGGTCGAGCTCGGCTCGGATCACCTTACGGCGGCCGCGGTACCACCAGTGGTGCTCGTCGACCGCGAGCATCGTCTGCATCAATCGTTCATCCATCGGAGATTGATGCTGTCAGGCGCGGGGCTTGGGCGCGGCGTGGCCGGCATGCGAGGATTGCCCGCATGAGCCACATCAGCGTCTCGCGGCTGGCCTACGCCCACCCTGGCGGTGAGCTCCTGTTCTCAGACGTCTCCTTCAGGATCGGGCCCGGTCAGCATGTCGGCCTCGTGGGGACCAATGGCGTCGGCAAGAGCACGCTGCTGAGGATCCTCGCGGGAGAGCTGAGCGCCGACGAGGGTGAGGTCGCGCTCGGGGGGAGGATCGGCTACATGCCGCAGGACGTCGGCGTGGCGGACGAGGAGCGCACGGTACGAGGGCTGCTGCTCTCGCTCGCGCCCGCGGCGCTTCGCTCGGCGGGAGAGCGGGTGCTCGAGGCCGAAGCCCACCTGGCGGCGGGGGACGCCGAGGCCGGCATGCATCTCGGGACCGCGATCGCCGACTACGCCGGGCTGGGCGGCTACGAGCTCGAGGGCCAGTGGGACGCGGCGTGCCGGCGGATCGTCCGGGCCCCCTTCGAGGAGGTCGCCGACCGGCCGGCGGTGACGCTGTCCGGCGGGGAGCGCAAGCGGCTCGTGCTCGACCTGCTGATGAGCTCGGACGCCGAGGTGCTGCTGCTCGACGAGCCCGACAACTTCCTCGACGTCCCCGCCAAGCTGGCTCTGGAGCGCCAGGTGCGCTCGTGCAAGCAGACCGTGGTCATGGTCTCCCACGACCGCGAGGTGCTGAACGGCGCCGTCGACGTGATCGTCACGCTCGAGGGCAGCGGCGCCTGGCTTCACCATGGGCCCTACTCCGCCTACCCGCAGGCTCGCGAGGAGCGCCAGCGCAAGCTCGGCGACGCCGTCACTCGGTGGCGCGACGAGGAGCGGCGGCTGTATCGGCTGATGAAGACCTTCAAGGAGCGGGCGCGGTACTCGGCTGACTGGGCGAAGAAGGCCAACGCCGCCGAGAGCCGCTGGCGGCGCTTCGCGGAGGGCGGTCCTCCTCCTGCCCCGGTGGTCGACGCCTCGATCCGGGTCCGCCTGCGGGGCGGGGACTCCGCCCGGCGAGTGCTCGACCTGCGCTCGGTCGGCATCGACGGCCTCGTGGCCCCGTTCGTGGACGAGATCCACTTCGGGGAGCGCGTCGGGCTGATCGGGCCGAACGGCTCGGGCAAGACGGCGCTGATGAGGGTCATGGCCGGGGAGCGCGCGCCCGACGCGGGCGAGGTCGTGGTCGGCCCTCGTGTGTCCACCGGCTTCTTCACGCAACTGCAGAGTCGCGGCGACTTCGCGGGCCGCAGCGCGATCGACATCGTGCTGGCCCGTGTGATCGGGGGCGGTGGCGTCCAGGCGGCGATGGGCGCGCTGGCCCGATACG
>Ga0070735_10005774_pt1 | contig 10193 bp, 9 predicted proteins | sample Coa_R1_FD_66443 | JGI IMG/M metagenome (GOLD analysis project Ga0070735, IMG submission 66443) | Surface soil microbial communities from Centralia Pennsylvania, which are recovering from an underground coalmine fire - Coalmine... | ecosystem: Environmental > Terrestrial > Soil > Unclassified ... | reverse complement strand
TGCGGAAGTAGTTCTCAAAGACGAGTTAACCCAGCTTCGCACTGGGTAGGTTCGCCTGTGTCTGAGGTAAATTTCGCCGGGACGGGCTACGCCCGTCCTTTTTTATTACAATCAAGTCCGGGCTTGCTTCCGGCGTCGGGCTAGACTTGGACGCGCTGAGCAGACTTCCTTTCGCATGAACGATCGAATTCTTGTCACGGGCGGTGCGGGATTTATCGGATCCAACTTCGTTCTGCAGCAATTGCAGAATGATTCCTTGTCCATCATCAATCTGGACAAGCTGACGTATGCCGGAAACCTGCGAAATCTGGAGAGTATCGAGGGCTCCCGCCGGTACGAGTTCGTGCAAGGCGACATTGGCGACCGGGAGTTAGTCCGGCAGTTACTGCGAAAGCATCGACCGCGAGCAATCGTGCACTTCGCGGCCGAGAGCCATGTGGACCGGTCCATCCGCGGGCCCGAGGAGTTCATCCAGACCAATGTCAATGGGACCTTTGCGCTGCTGGAAGAGGCGCGGGCGCACTGGGCGGAACTGTCGGGCGACGATCGCAACCAGTTTCGTTTTCTGCATGTTTCTACGGATGAAGTGTACGGATCACTGGGGCCGAAGGATGCTCCGTTTAGGGAAACGACCGCCTACGCGCCGAACAGCCCCTATGCCGCGTCAAAGGCCGCTTCGGATCATCTGGTGCGCGCCTATCAACATACCTACGGACTGCCCACACTGACCACGAATTGTTCGAATAACTACGGACGGTTTCAGTTTCCCGAGAAGTTAATTCCGTTGATGATCCTCAACGCCCGCGACGGCAAGCCGCTGCCCGTCTATGGAGATGGAAAGAATGTCCGCGACTGGCTTTACGTGGAGGATCACTGCGAGGCGATCGCGACCGTGCTGCGTCTCGGCAAGCCCGGAGAAACCTTCAACGTTGGAGGCTGGAACGAAAAACCGAACATCGAGATTGTGCAAAGCATCTGCGATCTGGTAGATGAAATGTCGCCGCGGCCGGGTTCGCGGCGGGAGTTGATTACTTACGTGAAGGATCGGCCCGGGCACGACCGCCGCTACGCCATGGACGCCAGCAAGATCGAGCGCGAACTGGGATGGAAGCCGAAGGAAACGTTTGAGACCGGTCTCCGCAAGACCGTACGCTGGTATCTGGAGAATGAAGCATGGGTGCGCGACGTGACCAGCGGCGCTTACCGGCAATGGATTGCAACGCACTATTCCGGGCAGTGACCAAAACCTGAGACAATTACCGCTAACATGAGCGAAAGCACGCGCTACAAAGGCATCATTCTCGCAGGAGGATCGGGGACGCGTTTGTATCCGGTGACGCAGGCGATGGGAAAGAGCCTGCTTCCGGTCTACAACAAGCCCATGATTTACTACCCGCTGTGCACGCTTATGCTGGCGGGAATCCGCGAGATCTTGATCATCTCTACTTCTGAAGACGTCCCTAAATTCCAGATGCTGCTGCGGGATGGCAGCCAATACGGAATTCAACTTCAATATCAGGTGCAGCAGAAGCCTGAAGGCATTGCGCAGGCATTTCTGCTTGGGGAGAAGTTTCTGGGCGGCAGTCCGTGTGCGCTGGTGCTGGGCGACAACATCTTTTATGGGCACGATCTGGCGAAGGACTTGCGCGAATCCGCTGCGAAGGTCGACGGCGCCCGAGTGTTCGCCTACCGGGTGCATGATCCCGAGCGTTACGGGGTGGTGGAGTTCGATGAGCACGGGCGCGCGCTCAGCATTGAGGAGAAACCGAAGCAGCCGAAGTCCAGATACGCTGTAACCGGCCTGTATTTTTACGACAGCCAGGTTGTGGAAATTACGAAGACGATGAAGCCCAGTGCGCGCGGCGAACTCGAGATCACCGACGTCAATCAGGCGTATTTGAAAAAGGGACAACTGGAAGTGGTCGTGATGGGACGCGGCATGGCATGGCTGGATACCGGAACGCACGAGTCTCTGATGGATGCCGCCCTTTACATTCAGGCCATCGAAAAACGGCAAGGGCTGATGGTCGCGTGCCCGGAGGAGATCGCGTTCCGGTCGGGTTACATGAGCGCAGCCGAGGTGGAAAAGATCGGACGCTCGATGCGGAACAGCAGCTACGGCGCGTACCTGCTGCAGCTATTGCGGGAAAGGGTATTCTGAAGAACGCGGTGTCGCCACTGCTGCCTGCCATGGACGCAATCAAGAAAATTCCGACGTCGTTGCCGGGCGTCTTCGCGCTTGAGCCGCGCGTGTTTGGCGATGAGCGTGGATTCTTTTTCGAAAGCTACAACGAAAAGGCTTTTAGGCAGTTGGGGATCGACGGGCCGTTCGTGCAGGACAATCATTCTTATTCCCAGCGCAACGTCGTACGCGGGTTGCACTATCAGATCCAACATGCCCAGGGAAAACTAGTACGGGCCGGAGAAGGAGAGATTCTTGATGTCGCGGTTGATTTGCGCCGCAGTTCGCCCACGTTCGGCAAGTGGGAAGCTGTCCGGCTTTCAGGCGAGAATAAACGCATGCTGTGGATTCCCGCCGGATTCGCACACGGGTTTCGCGTGATCTCCGCGTCGGCGCATGTACTCTACAAGGCGACGGACTACTATGCTCCGGAGTTCGAGCGCACTTTAGCGTGGAACGATCCAGACTTGAAGATCGATTGGGGATTGCAAGGCGAGCCCATCGTGTCGGCGAAAGATCAGCGTGGCGCTGCACTGCGGGATGCCGAGACCTTCAGCTAGTTGCGGAAATCAAAAAATGAAGGCAATGATTTTAGGAGCCACCGGACTTCTGGGCAAGGCGCTGGTTCGCGAGTGGACGGGAGATGAAGTAATCGGCCTCGGCTCAGGTGCCGTCGATATTCGCGACGCGGCCCGAGTTCGGGAGGCGGTCGAGAAATCACTGCCGGAGTGGATTGTGCTGGCGGCGGCTTACACGGATGTGGATGGATGCGAGGCTCACGCAGACGTCGCTTTTTCGGTGAACCGCGATGGAGCGGTAAATGTGGCGCAGGCCGCGAAGCAAGCGGGAGCGAAACTGCTTTTCCTCAGCTCGGACTATGTGTTTGACGGCAAGAAAACCTCGCCGTACGAAGTAAGCGATGTACGCAATCCGCAAAGCGTGTATGGGCGGTCGAAAGCTGAGGCGGAGGTCCGGTTGCTCGAAGTAATGCCGGAGGTCTGCATCGCGCGCACTTCCTGGTTATTCGGCACGGGCGGCAAGTGTTTTCCGGATACGATCTTGAAACTGGCGGCGAGCCGTCCGGCGCTGGATGTAGTAAACGATCAGCGCGGATGCCCGACATACGCTGTAGATCTGGCGCGAGCTATTATTTCCTTGTGCCGCACGGGCGCGTGTGGGATTGTGCACGTGACCAACTCCGGGAATTGCTCGTGGTTTGAATTCGCGCAAGAGATCGTAAAAGACGCCGGAGTCGCGGTCGAGGTGAGGCCCGTAAGCAGCGCCCAAATGGCGCGTCCGGCGCCGCGTCCGGCATATTCGGTTCTGTCGGCAACGAGCCTTCAGCACTACGGCATCGAAATGCCAGAGTGGAAGGATGCGCTGCGCAGATATTTGAAAGAGCGGGCAAGTTGAGGTCATCAGGGAATTGCTTCGTCCCGTACAGGCTGTTACGATTCGCCGGGGTTGACGCCACGTGAAGTCTATCCACAACTACATCGATGGGAAGTTCGTGGCTGGCAAGCGCGAGTTCGCCGACGTGAATCCGGCGGATGGAACCGTGATCGCGCAGGTCACGGAAGCGGATCGGAACTTGGTCGATGCTGCGGTGCAGGCTGCGCGTAGAGCATCGCTAGGCGAATGGGGCCGGCTGAGTGCGCGGGATCGTGCCGCACGGTTATACAAAGTTGCCGACGCGATCGAGGCGCGGTTCGATTGCTTTGTGGCGGCGGAGGTCGCGGACACGGGTAAGCCTATCGCGCTGGCATCTCGGCTGGATGTTCCGCGGGCGGCAGCAAATTTTCGAGTGTTTGCCGATTTGATCAAGACCGCGGGACTGGAGTCGTTTCAGACTGAAACTCCCGATGGGAAGAGCGCCCTTAATTACGCGGTGCGCAAGCCCCTTGGTGTGGTGGGAATCATCACGCCATGGAATCTTCCGCTTCTGTTGCTGACATGGAAGGCAGCGCCCGCGCTGGCGTGCGGCAACACGGTGGTTGTGAAGCCGTCGGAGGAGACGCCAGCGACCGCGACGCTGCTGGCCGAAGTGATGCAGCAGGCGGGAATTCCCGATGGCGTCTACAACGTGGTCCACGGATTCGGGCCGAACTCGGCGGGAGAATTTCTGACGCAGCATCCGGATGTGAATGCGGTGACCTTCACCGGTGAGTCGCAGACGGGCGCGGCGATCATGAAGACCGTTGCGGCTTCCGTAAAGCCCGTGTCCTTTGAACTCGGGGGAAAGAATGCGGCCATTGTTTTTGCCGACTGCGATTTTGAAGAGACCGTCAACGGCATCAGCGAGGCCGCATTTCTCAATACGGGACAGGTTTGCTTGTGCGCCGAACGGGTCTACGTCGAGCGCGCGATTGCCGATCGATTTGTCGCGGCGCTCAAGCGCAAGGCCGAGAGTCTGCGCATTGGGTCGCCGCTCGAGAAATCCACTGAAGTTGGGCCGCTGATCTCTGTCCAGCATCGTGAAAAAGTTCTTTCCTACTATCATCTCGCGTGCCAGGAAGGCGCAACGGTCGTGACCGGAGGAGGAGTGCCCACGTTCGACAATGCTCTGGACAACGGCTTTTACGTGCAACCTACGATCTATACTGATCTGAAAGAGTCCGCGCGCTGCGTGAAGGAAGAAATTTTCGGACCGGTGTGCCATGTCGCTCCGTTCGACTCAGAAGATGAAGCCGTGGCCCTGGCGAATGACACGAAATACGGCCTGGCAGCATCCGTTTGGACGACGAATTTGAAACGCGGACATCGTGTGGCACAACAGATGAATGTGGGGATCACGTGGGTAAATTGCTGGTTTCTGCGCGATTTGCGGACGCCGTTCGGCGGCATGGGACTGTCGGGAATTGGCCGCGAGGGCGGCGTGCATTCCCTCAATTTTTATTCGGAACTGAATAATATCTGTATTAGGCTTTGAGCCGCTGCGCCGGCGATACAAAATGGGGAAAGTCGAAGGTAAAGTGATTGAAGACCGCGCTAAACCGCGCGGGAAATATCCGCACGTGAAACGCGCGGGCGACTTTCTGATTGTGTCGGGCACGAGCGCGCGGCGCGCCGACAACACGATTGCGGGCGCGGAGGTCGACGAATTTGGAACCACGCATCTCGATATTCGCATGCAGACCAGAGCCGTGATCGAAAATGTGCGGGAGATTTTGCGGAGTGTGCAGGCCGGCCTCGAGGATGTCGTGGAAGTGACTTCGTACCTTGTGAGCATGAATGATTTTGCGGGATACAACGAAGTTTACGGTCAATACTTCAGTCACGACGGCCCGGCCAGAACGACGGTTGCCGTGCACCAGTTACCGCACCCGCATTTGCTGATCGAGATTCGGGCTGTCGCGTACAAACCGGAGAAATAGGAGACGCTATGCCGTCCATCAGAGAACTGAAGGCATTTAATTTTCAGCAGTGGATCGAAGACAACAAGGAAAAGTTCAAACCTCCGGTAGGGAACGCGCAGGTCTGGGAAGACGGTGAGATGATGGTTACGGTGGTCGGAGGCCCGAACCAGCGCCGCGATTATCACGACGATCCGACAGAAGAATTTTTCTACCAGTGGAAGGGCAACATTGTTCTTCGCCTGATGGAGAGTCCGGGCAAGCCGCCGCTGGAAGTTCCCATCAAAGAAGGGGAGATTTTTCTTTTGCCCAAGCACATGCGGCATTCACCTCAGCGGCAGGCGGGAACGCTGGGCGTGGTCGTGGAGATGCCGCGGCCAGACGGCGCTTTGGACGGATTCGAGTGGTATTGCCAAAACTGCCACCAATTGCTGTATCGCGCGGAAGTGAAATTGAAGAGCATCGTGCGCGATCTGCCGCCGCTTTTTGAAAAGTTCTACAGCAACGAGAGCCTGCGCAAGTGCAAGCATTGTGGCGCGGTCCATCCCGGCAAACAGTAGAAATGCCAGTCATCGACATTCACAATCACTTCTTCCCGCAGACCTGGCCCGACCTGGCCGAGCGCTATGGCACGCCAAACTGGCCGTGGATCAAGCACACCGAGCCCGGCAAGGCCGAGATCATGATAGGAGATCGATTCTTCCGCCACATCTATTCTGCCTGTTGGGATCCCGAGGTGCGCCTGCAGGAAATGGATCGCGACGGCGTCGAGATGCAAGTGCTCTCGGCGACGCCCGTGTTGTTCGCGTACGAGCGGCCGGTGGAGCATGCGTTGGACTGTGCGCGATTGTTCAATGATGCTGCGCTCGAGTTGTGCTCGCGGGGCAAGGGCCGGCTGAAGTCGCTTTGCCAGGTTCCTTTGCAGGACATCGATGCGTCGTGCACGGAGTTGAGCCGCTGCATGCGCGCGGGCCACTTGGGCGCGCAAATTGGAAATCATGTTGGCGAAAAGAATCTGGACGATGCCGGCATTGTGACTTTCCTGCATCACTGCGCGAACGAGGGTGCGGCTGTGCTGGTGCACCCGTGGGATATGCTCGGCCAACCGCGCATGCCGAAGTACATGATGCCGTGGACCGTCGGCATGCCCGCCGAAACGCAACTTGGGATCGTGGCGATGATCCTGAGCGGGGCGTTCGATAAACTTCCGCGGAATTTGCGAATTTGCTTTGCTCATGGTGGTGGAAGTTTCGCGTTTCTGCTGGGCCGGTTGGAGAATGCGTGGCAGCATCATCCCGTTGCGCATGGGGTGTGTGAGTTGCCGCCCAGACAATATCTAAACCGTTTCTATGTAGACTCAGCGGTTTTTGATCAGCGAGCGCTGCAGTTGTTAATCGAGACCATGGGAGCGGAGCGGGTGATGCTCGGCTCGGACTATCCGTTTCCGTTGGGCGAACATGGCATCGGAAGCCTGATTCGATCGAGCCGTTTGAGTGCTGAGGCGAAGTCGCGGCTGCTGGGCGGGAACGCCCTCTCCTTTCTCGGGCTCAACAAGACCGAACCGGTAACTGCGAAGGACGCGCCTTCGGCAATTGGCTCGCCCACTCACTCGCACGACGATCAGCTTACATACAGTTCATATCTGAAAGTTCCAGAACTGCTGACGCTGCAAGATCCGCAGTCCACGCCGCAACATCACGATGAATTGCTGTTCATCATCGTGCATCAGACTTACGAACTCTGGTTCAAGGAATTGCTGCATGATCTCGACGGGGTGGTGGCGAACTTGCAGGCGTCGGAAAAGAATCCGCAGTCGCACGATGAAGTTTACGAAGCGGCGCGACTGCTGCGGCGCTGTACCGAAATCACGCGGGTGTTGATCGAACAGTTCACGATTCTTGAAACGATGCTGCCGACGCATTTCCTGGCCTTCCGCGGAAAGCTTGAGCCCGCCAGCGGATTCCAGTCGGAGCAGTTTCGCGAGATCGAGTTTCTGTGCGGGTTGAAGGACGAGAAGATGCTCCGGTACCATCGGCCGACGCCGGAAGCCTATGCACAACTGGAACGCCGCTTGCGTGAACCATCGTTGCACGACGTGTTTTTTGAAGCACTACGCGCAAAGGGATGCCTGCACATTGACGTCAACGCCTCCGAAGCCGATCAATTTGCCGCTCGCGCCCGGGCAGTGCTGTCGCTGTATAAAGACGAGCACAGCAACCGCGACTGGATTGATGTCTGTGAGCGGCTCACCGAGTTCGATGAACTCGTGGTGAGCTGGCGATTGCGGCACATCCAGTTGGTCGAGCGCGTCATCGGCATTCGCATGGGAACCGGCGGTAGTGCGGGAGCATCGTACCTGAAACTTACGCTCGAAAAAAAATTCTTTCCGGAATTGTGGGAAGCGCGAACGTTGTTAACCCAATAGCAGTGCCGATCTGAGCTGGTTCACTCTTCTCATGGTTCGTCAATCCGAAACGGTTACGCTGATCGGCGCCGGGCTCAATGGGCCGCTGCTGGCGCTCGGGCTGGTGAAGCGCGGGTTCAACGTCGAGGTCTATGAGCGCCGTCCCGATATGCGGCGCGTGCGAGTGAGCGCCGGTAGATCCATCAACCTGGCGTTATCCACCCGAGGGATTCATGCGCTGACACAGGCGGGACTCTGGCAAGGGATGCAGAACATCATCATTCCGATGAAGGGCCGGATGATGCATTCGCCAAGTTCGGACCTGACGTTTCAGCCCTACGGCAAGGACGAGTCTGAGGTAATCAACTCGATTTCGCGTGCTGAGCTGAATATTGCGCTGATGAATGCGGCAGAAGCGCAGGGAGTGAAGATTCACTTTGATCAGCGATGCACGGGAATCGACTTGCAGACAGGTGCCGTTAAGATTCGCGACGAGCAGAGCGGAATCCAGCGAACGGTCGATGGCGGAGTTGTCATTGGGTGCGACGGATCAGCGTCGGCGATTCGCAACGCGATGCTCAAATTGAACCGGTTCAACTTCTCACAACAGTATCTCGATTACGGATACAAAGAACTGACCATTCCAGCAGGGGCCGGGGGAAAGCATGTACTCGAGACCCATGCTCTGCATATCTGGCCGCGTGGGAACTTTATGCTCATCGCTCTGCCCAATATCGACGGGACGTTTGCCTGCATTTTGTTCTTGCCTTTCGAGGGGAACGACAGCTTCGCGCAGTTGAATACGTCTGCGGCCGTGACCCAATTCTTCCAGGCGCGTTTTCCGGACGCGGTCCCGCTCATGCCGGACCTGGTGGATAATTTCTTTGCGAATCCGACCGGTTCGATGGTGACCGTCAAATGCTCGCCATGGTATGTGGAAGGCCGCGCGTTGCTGCTGGGGGACGCGGCGCATGCCATTGTTCCGTTCTTCGGCCAGGGAATTAACTGCGGTTTTGAGGATTGCACAATTCTGCTGGAATTGATGGATCGGCACGGCGCAGACTGGGAGCGCGTCTTCGGCGAATTCGAGCGCTCGCGCAAAGTGAATACCGACGCGATCGCCGACCTTGCCGTCGAGAATTTCGTCGAGATGCGAGATCGCGTAGCCGACCCACATTTTCTTTTTCGCAAGAAAGTGGAGTTGGCGCTGGAAACAAAATATCCCAGGCTATTTGTGCCGAAATACGCGATGGTGACGTTTCACCGTATTCCGTATGCGACCGCGCTAAAACGAGGACGCATCCAGGAGGCGATGTTGGCGGAGCTTTGTGACGGCATCGAGCGCATCGAAGACCTGGACTGGGAAAAGGCAGACCGCCTGGTCCACAGTGAACTCACTCCGCTGGAGCTCTCTTGAGCGCTACTCGATTTCAGGTTGGCGAAGAGTTTGCGCGGCAGATGGATGCCGCCGATCCGCTCGCGCATTTTCGCGATCGCTTCTATCTTCCAAAAACAAAGACTGGTGGAGAATGCCTTTATTTTTGCGGCCACTCTTTGGGGCTGCAGCCGAAGTCTGTGGCTTCGTACATTCAGCAAGAATTACGCGAATGGGCTGAACTCGGCGTCGAGGGGCATTTTCACGCGAGAAATCCCTGGATGCCGTATCACCGCCTGCTCGCGCAACAAACCGCTGATCTGGTCGGAGCAAAGCCCGGCGAGGTTGTTGTGATGAATTCTCTGACGGTAAACCTGCACTTGATGATGGCATCGTTCTACCGTCCGACAAAACAACGACATAAGATCGTTATCGAACGTGGCGCGTTTCCTTCAGATCAGTACGCCGTCAAATCGCAAATCCTATTTCACGGCTTCGATACCGCCTCTTCGCTGGTTGAACTCGCAGCTCGCGACGGCGAGTCCTGCATTCGTGATGAGGATATAGAGGAAATTATCGAGCGCGAGGGCGAGTCGGTGGCGCTTATTCTTTTTGGCGGGGTCAATTATGCGACAGGCCAAGTTTTTGACATGCCCGGCATTACAAAGGCAGGGCACGGTAAAGGATGCGTCGTAGGTTTTGATCTCGCGCATGCCGCCGGAAACATTCCGCTGCGTCTTCATGATTGGGGGCCGGACTTCGCAGTTTGGTGCACCTACAAATATCTAAACGGCGGCCCGGGCTGTGTTGCCGGTTGCTTCGTGCACGAGCGGCACGCGCGTGCCTGGAACCTTCCGCGCTTCGCCGGCTGGTGGGGAC
>Ga0070735_10005772_pt1 | contig 10197 bp, 6 predicted proteins | sample Coa_R1_FD_66443 | JGI IMG/M metagenome (GOLD analysis project Ga0070735, IMG submission 66443) | Surface soil microbial communities from Centralia Pennsylvania, which are recovering from an underground coalmine fire - Coalmine... | ecosystem: Environmental > Terrestrial > Soil > Unclassified ... | reverse complement strand
CAGGGCAATCCCCTCAAGCTGCAAAAAGACTTTGAAAAAGCTGGCGCCAAAATCACCGCCGTCGAAGAAGACATTCGCACCATCTTCCTCTCGCTGCCCGGCAACGCCCGCGCCGAAGTCAGCATGGCGCGCACCGAGCGCTTCGAAAAAACCGGCAAGCCTCCCATCGTCATGCCGGCGACCATTCACGAAGACCTGCGCCGCCGCGACTTCACCGTCAACGCCATGGCCCTCTCGCTGAACGAGGGATCGCGCGGACTTCTTCTCGATCCGTTCAATGGCGTCGCCGATCTCGAAACCAAGACCATCCGCATTCTCCATAATTATTCCTTCCTGGAAGATCCCTCGCGCCTGATCCGCGCTACGCGCTTCGCGGCCCGCTTCCACTGGCCGCTCGAAGAACGCACGCAGGCCCGTTACGACGCCGCGAAAGAAGGGAAGTACATTGACCACATTTTGCGTTCTTCCATCGGACACGAGATCGCCGCGCTCGCCCACGAAGACGATCCGCTGAACGTCGTCAAGATGCTCGAGAAGGAAGGCTGGCTGCAGATTCTGCACGACCGCTGGACCGTCGCCAAGGTTGATACCAACGGCCTGAGTACGCTCATGAAGACTCGCCAGCAGATGGTCGACCTCGGCTACACTCCCGACGCGGGCCCTGCCGTCATGTATTTCCTGACGTCGCACTTCTCTGACAAAGACGTCTCTGACATTCAGAAGCTGATCCCACGCAAAGATCTGGTCGAGGCCTGGCGCGACATCGAAGATCATGCCAAGGAATTAGCCAAGCGCCTGATGGGCAAAGAAGCCGCCACACCTTCGCGCACCTGGCAACTGCTGAGTTCCGCGCGTCCTGAGATGGTGCTGTTCCTGGCGGTGACGGCGAAGCAGCAATCTGTCGAACAGAAGATCAAGAATTATTTGACCAAGTGGCGCCAGGTCCAGCAAAAGCTTCCGTTGCCGGAAATGACGGAGTTGCTGATCACTCCACAACTGCCCATCTATCCCAAGCTGGCGCACGATGTCTTCATGCTCCTGCTCGATGGCAAACTGCGCTCGCGCACCGAGACGCTGAAGTATTTGAAACCGTTTGCGCCTCCGCCTCCTCCACCGCCGCCTGCGCCACGAAGAGGACGCGCAGCAAAGGCTGCCGCCGATGCTGCAGCAGCAGCCACTGCGGCGCAAGCGGCCAAGCCTGGCCCGAAAGGGAGGAAGGGCAAAGCAGCGCCACCCGCACCCGCTGCCCCGCCTCCGGCCGCAGTTGCGAAGCCGGAGCCTAAGGCAAAGCCCCCGCAAAAATCCAAGCCCGCGCCCAAGCCCGCGAAAAAGGCGGCTCCCAAGCCGACCGCAAAGAAAACCAAGAAGAAGAAGTAACGATCGGACGCTTTAGACCAGCTCGGGGGACAGCCTACGGCACATTCCTCATAACAACCAGCTAAAGATTGACTTCCGATTGGCCCGTCCTCCACCCAAAGTCGCGGTTTGACCGCGTAATCCGTTCTATAAGCGATTGAAATTGAATGCGGTGGGATTCCTGTCTGCCGTCGCCTTTTCTCCCCTTGCACTTCTACAGCAGCTGGCGTAACTTCTTGTAGAAGCACTAGGGGAACCTGATGCCATCTCGATCCATTGATCTTCCGCAGGGCACGCTGGACCTGCTCATCCTCCGCACCTTATCGCTTGAGCCGCTTCACGGCTGGGCCGTTTCTGAACGTATCCAGCAGATTTCCAGCGATGTCTTGCGTGTGCAGCAGGGCTCGCTTTATCCCGCGCTGCACCGCCTGGAGCGCCGCGGCTGGATCAAAGCCCGCTGGGGTACATCAGAGAACAACCGCAGAGCAAAGTTCTACGAGCTCACCAAAGCCGGACGGCGCGAACTCGAGATCGAGCAGGATGCCTGGCAGAAGCTGACGGCAGCCGTGAGCCAGATCCTCGAAACTGCCTAGGAGGTCGCATGTTGCTGCACGACTTAGTCTTCCGGTTGCGTACCTTGATGCGGCGCCCTGCCGCAGAGAACGAACTCGATGACGAGCTGCGTTTTCACCTCGAGCGGCAGACCGAAAAATATGCGAGGTCGGGAATGACCGAAGCCGAGGCCGTTCGTCGCGCCCGGCTGGAGTTTGGTGGACTCGATCAAGTCAAGAATGAATGCCGTGAGGCTCGCGGTGTCAGCTTTGTTGAGTCGATGGCGCAAGACTTGCATTACGCCGCTCGCACACTGCTTCACTCGCCCGCGTTTACCACTTGCGCCGTGCTGACGCTGGCACTCGGGATCGGCGCCAATACGGCGATCTTCAGCGTAGTCAATCGGGTTTTGCTGAATCCGCTCCCATATCGCAACTCGCAGGAGTTGCTGGCTGCCCGGCAACACGATTCGCTGCCAAATCTTGAAGACATTCAGCGCCAGACCAAGTCATTCGCTAGCAGCGGTGGAATCAATATCGAGCCTATGGACTTCACGGGCAACGGTGAGCCGGTGCGCGTGCACGGTGCCTATGTTGATGCGGGTCTTTTCGTGACGCTCGGCATCCAGCCGATGTTGGGCCGTTGGATCTCAGCCGATGAAGACGTAAAAGGTGGGCCACGGAATGTGGTGGTGAGTTATTCGTTCTGGCGGGACTTCATGGGCGCCGACCCCAATGTGCTGGGCAGAGCGATCCGGCTGAGCGACAACCGTTATACAGTCATCGGCGTGATGCCCAGGGATTTCACTCTGCCGAAGGAGCTTGCAGATGTCTTCGTTTCCTTGTGGGTCGCATATCCCGATGCGGCTGCCGAGCGCGACGTGCATTTCATGCACACCTACTGGCGGTTGAAGCCCGGCGTGCCGCTGGCGCAGGCGCAAGCAGAGATCGCACAGGTGGACCACCGGCTTGCCGAGGCCTTTCCCGACACAGAGAAGGAGCGCGGCACGGTTCTGATACCGCTGCATGAGTGGCTGGTCGGGGATGTCCGACCGGCGCTGCTGGTTCTGTTCGGCGCCGTTGGGCTAGTCCTGCTGATTGCCTGTGCCAATTTCGCGATGCTGCTGATGGCACGGGCCGTGGCACGCCAGCGCGAACTGATGATTCGCGCTTCGCTGGGCGCACGGAACGGCCGCCTAATTCGCCAAAGGCTCACCGAGAGCACCCTCTTGGCGCTGGCCGGCGGAGCTGTAGGACTAGTGGCTGCCAAGGCGGGCATAGCCTTGTTGCTGGTATTGAAGCCGGAGGATCTGCGTCGCTGGGACGCAATTCCCATGGATGCGCGGGTTTTCCTGTTCGTATTCGTCATCTCGCTGCTCACAGGGCTGCTGTTCGGACTTCTTCCGGCATGGTCTGCCTCTCGCGGCGATATCGCGGAAGCGTTGCGGGAAAACGCACGCACCACCGCTGCCGGCGTTTCGCGCAGTCCATTGCGCAGCTTCCTGGTAACCGCGGAGCTTGCCCTGGCGCTCATTCTGCTGGCGGGTGCGGGATTGCTGATCAAAGGCTTTCTGCACCTGCGATCCGTCGATCCGGGATTCAATCCCGCGAACGTTATCACCATGTACCTTCAGCTGCCCAAAATCCGCTATCCGCACTTTTCGTCGCAGACGAATTTCCGCCGCGAGTTGCTCGCGCGGATTAACTCCTTTCCCGGGGTGAAGGCGGCGATGATTACCGATCTTCCCCTGGCCGGAAATTATGTAGGCCATCGCGTCGTAATCGACGGTCAGCCGACACCTGCGCTGGGAACCGAACCACTGGTGCAAACGCTGTCTGTTATGGGGGATTACTTCGGGGTTATGCAGATTCCCCTTCGCGGCGGCCGCGACTTCAGCGCGATGGACCGCGAAGGACAACCGCGGGTGGCGATCGTCAACGAAACGTTCGTGCGCCAACTCCTTCCCGGCCAGAACCCAATTGGGACCCGGATTGACTGGGCCCGATCTAACCAACCCCACGAATGGATGACGATCATCGGGGTTGCAGGCGATGTGAAGCATTCCGGGCTGAACCAGCCAGTCGATCCCGCGGTCTACGCTCCATTCAGCCAGAATGACGAAGCGTGGCGAAGATTTATGACCCTGGCGATCCGAACGCGCATTCCACAAGCAGGCTTGGTCGAAGACGTGAAGAAGCAGGTCTGGAGCCTGGATAACCAGATTCCAATCAGCAGTATTCAATCCATGGACGATCTGTTAGCGGTCTCGGTAGCACAGCAGCGCTTCAACATGTTGTTGCTCGGGAGCTTTGCCGCACTGGCGGTGGCACTGGCCGGAGTGGGCATCTACGGTATGGTGGCGTATCGGGTCAATCAGCGCACGCACGAAATCGGAGTTTACATCGCTTTGGGTGCGCAACATCGTGATGTCCTGCGGCTGGTCATGAAAGATGGAGTGAAGCTCGCGCTGCTGGGCATCGTACTCGGGCTTGCCGGCGCAATCGCGCTTACACGGGTGATGGTCAGCCTGCTTTTCGAAGTAAAGCCTACCGATCCCGGAACGCTGGTTGGTGTGGCGCTGTTGCTTGCGGCAGTCGCCATGCTGGCGTGTTATATCCCTGCACGGCGGGCCTTGAGCATCCATCCCATGACTGCCTTGCGCCGCGAATAACCAGCCTCGTACTGGACAGCTTCAGGTGATCTGCAGATTCAATTGGTCAGTCGTTGGCCAACCGGAAGTTACCGCCGGAAACCGGCCCAGAAGGGGTCACCGCCCTGCTCAAGTTTGCCGGTACACACCCAGAACCACAGGAGCTCAATTCCTGGGCATCTCCTGAACGGCCCTGAACATTCAGAAAGCGTCGGCACTTTTGATAACATCTTGCACGCGACGTTTCAGGAGGCTCCGTTGCCTGAGAACTTCATCTCCGAACGCGAATCCGCTTCCGCTGTGCAAGGCAGCATACATCTTCGAGTGCTGGGCATCGTACTCGCCGGCGGCAAGGGAACACGGCTCTTTCCTCTCACCCGCGAACGCGCCAAACCCGCCGTTCCCTTCGGCGGCAAATACCGCATCGTCGATTTCGTCCTCAGCAACTTCGTCAACTCCGGAATCCATTCCATCTACGTGCTTACTCAGTTCCGCAGCCAGTCGCTGCTGCAGCACCTCAGTGAAGGATGGCAATTCAGCGGCCTGCTAAAGAGCCACTTCATCATCAATGTCCCGGCACAAATGCGTTCGGAAAACGAATCCTGGTACCAGGGAACTGCCGATGCCATCTTTCAGAATATGAATCTGATCGAGCAGTCCGACCCGCACCTGGTTGCCATCTTCGGAGCCGACCACATCTACCGCATGAATGTCGCGAGCATGATTGATTTTCACCGGGCAAAGCAGGCAGAGGTGACCGTCGCCGCCATTCCGGTCCCCCGCGCGCAAGCCCGCGAATTTGGCGTCATTGAAGCCTCCGATGATGGACGCATCGTGGCCTTTCACGAAAAGAAAGCCGATGCCCCGACTATTCCCGGCGATCCCAGCCGTGTCTACGCCTCCATGGGTAACTACATTTTCTCCACCCGCACTCTTCTCGGCCTCCTCAAGGACGACGCGAAGCAAACCGGCAGCCATCACGATTTCGGCATGGACATTTTGCCCAAGCTCGCCGGCAAAGCGCCGATCTACGCCTACAACTTCGAGAACAACCGCATCCCCGGCGAGCCTGAGGATTCCATCCCTTACTGGCGCGATGTCGGAACCATCGAGGCCTACTACGAAGCCAACATGGACTTGAACCACGTGAAGCCCGAGCTCAATCTCTACAATCGCGAGTGGCCGGTACGCAGCACCAGCTATCCCGACCCGCCGGCCAAGTTCGTCTTCGATGACCCCAATCGCCGCGGCGAAGCCTTGGACAGCATCGTCTCCGGCGGATGCATTCTTGCCGGCGGTATCGTGCGCAAGTCGGTCCTTGGACGCGGCGTTCGCGTTCACACTGGCGCGCTGGTCGAAGGCTGCGTCATCATGGACAATTGCGATATCGGACGTCACGCCAAACTTCGTCGCGCCATACTCGACAAAAATGTCCGCATTCCGGCGGAAACCCAGGTCGGCTACGATCTCGAAGCCGACCGTGCCCGCGGCTGGCACGTCACCGATTCCGGCATCGTCGTCATCGGCCGCCAGCACAGCCCGGTACCCATGGCCACCATGTCGGCCTGATCCGGATTCGTACTGCGGAGCCACGAGAGTAGGGTCTAGAGTGTCGAAGCCCCGGTTTGTCCATTTCCGGACGGCTGATTCCACGACCGCACACGCGGCAGCCTAACAGTGCCGAATCGCGCCCCTGTTTGCCCATGAAATCAGCCGACTACCGGACTGAACTTTGGCCCACCGTATGCATTCGATCGACCCATGGAAGCCGTAGCCATGCCGGAAACGTACTCAGCCTCGTCCCCTCAGACCGTGCGCGTTCTGATCGCCGACGATCAGGTGCACATTCTGGAAGCCCTTCAGTTCCTGTTGCGTGGCCGCGGCTTCTCCACGAAAGCTGTAACTCATCCTGCCCGCGTCTTGCGCGCACTCGAAACAGAACATTTCGACGCTGTATTAATGGACCTGAACTATTCCCGCGGAACCGTCGAAGGCGAAGAAGGACTCGAACTGGTTTCTCGCATTCGCTCCCTCGACAGCCTGCTCCCCGTCGTAGTCATGACCGCTTGGAGCAGCGTCGACCTTGCGGTCGAGGCCATGCGGCGCGGCGCTTCAGATTTCGTTCAGAAGCCCTGGGAGAATCAGGAGCTCATCGAAAAATTGCAGCATCAGCTTTCCTCTGCGCGGGCCCAGCGCAAAGTGCAACGCCAGCATGACGAAGAACTCGAGGAAGCCCGCAGGATTCAGGACAGCCTCCTGCCCAAGAAGTTGCCGAAAATCTCAGGCTACGAGATCGCCGCCATGACGCAGCCCTTGCGCTTTGTCGGCGGCGACTACTACAACGTCGCTCGTCTCAGTGAGCACCAGACCGCTGTTTGCATCGGCGATGTCGCGGGCAAGGGCCTTCCCGCAGCCTTGCTGATGTCCAGCCTGCAAGCCGCGCTCAAGCCGCTGATGTGGCAGAAACTGGCGCCGCGCGAACTGTGCCACCGTCTCAACCGCATCTTGTGTGATGTCACTCCTGTAGGAAAGTTCATTTCATTCTTCTACGCGGTGCTCGACAGCACGAATCATCGCCTGACCTACTGCAATTGCGGGCACAATCCACCACTGCTGGTTCGTGCTGATGGCTCCAGCATCGAACTCGAAGCCGCCGGCGCGGTCCTGGGACAGTTCCCGCAGTGGAGCTACGAGCAAAGCGAACTGCAAATCCACGCTGGAGACAAGCTCCTGATCTTCACTGACGGTCTGGTCGAAGCCTGCAACGCGAACGACGAATTCTTCGGAGAACAGAGCCTGATCCGCATCGCCCGCGAAAACCTCAACTCCGGCGCCGATGATTTAATGGCGACATTGATCCGCGCCGCGTCGCAGCACACCCACCAACATTTTCAAGACGACGCCAGCCTCATTGTCTTGAAAGCCGGCGCAGCAGAACTTTAAACAGTACGTTCGATGCGTCTCGGGCGGGCATGTGGAGCCGAGTATGTGGCGGGCGCCCTCGCCCGCGCTGCCCGAGGGTAGCCAATAAATCCCTGCGGCAAAAAGGGTGGAGATAACTTGGATATAAAAATGACATCCGCCGCCGGAAAACGGGCCTATAATAACTCTGTATGCGCCGCCTGATTTTCATCACGGCGTTCGCTCTTCTCCTTGCCGTACCTCTCTGGGCACAGCGTGGCGGAGGTCACGGCGGGGGCGGTCACGGAGGTTTTGCCGGCGGTCATGGCGGCTTTGGCGGAGGCCACGGCGCCTTCTCCGGCAGCCACGCTGGTGGCGGCCACTTCTCCGGTGGAATTCACACAGGCGTCTCTCACGGTTTCAACCGCCCCTCGCGCTCTGGCTTCTCCCGCGTCCCCTATCTGCACAACGAATCTCACAATGGTTTCCGCAACGGATTCAACGGACGCCATCGTGGCGACCGCGACCGCTTCCACTTCGGACTTCGCACCAGCAATTGTTTCGGCTTCGCCTGCCGTGGAGGGTTCCCTTGGTGGGGTTGGGGCTACGATCCCTGGGTCTGGAATTGGTGGGACGACAACTCTTCCTACAACAACGACTACAACGAGAATCTCGCTATCGCTAACGAGATGAACCAGCAAAGCCTCGAACAGCAGCGCATGTTCCGCCAGGAAGAAGCTGACGGGGATCAGGATGTTTACTCGCGCCCATCCTCCGCTTCTAACTCCAATTCAAGCGCGAATGCTCCCCCAGACCCCATCCTTCCCGCCACTGTTCTGGTTTTCCGAGATCAGCGCCAGCAGGAGATCCGCAATTACGCCATCGTCGGCCAGACTCTTTGGAACTTCGCGCCGCAACACACGCAGAAGATTGCGCTCGCCGACCTCGACCTCGCCGCTACCGAAAAGGCCAACGACGACCGCGGCGTCACCTTCCGCGTTCCTTCCTCCGGCGAAGCCCAGTAGCCTCTCCGCCCCATTCACCGCACCCCATCCCCATTCACTGCATCCAACAGTGCATTGACCCCTTCGGTCTTTCTATTTCGCATGGGAACTAGTACATTCAAATCAAGCATTTAGGCCAAATTCAAGTGGGACGGGGAACCTGCTGCAACACGGGGTCGCTCCACCGAAGATCCATGTCCCCTGATAAAATATAGAGAACACCCAAACTATGCCGTTAAAGACACTGTTTTTGAATCCTCCTTCGTTTGAAAACTTCGACGGGGGCGCTGGCTCTCGTTGGCCGGCGACTCGCGAAATCGAAAGTTACTGGTATCCGGTGTGGCTGGCTTATCCCGCGGGCATGCTTGAGGGTGCCCGCCTGCTCGATGCGCCGCCGCATCACGTCTCCGGCGAGGAGACCATCCAGATTGCCAAGGACTATGAGTTCCTTGTGCTCTTCACCTCGACCCCCGGATTTCCCGGCGATATTCGCCTGGTGCGCGCTATCAAGACAGCGAATTCCAATATCAAAATTGCCTTTGTCGGCCCGCACGTAAGCGTGCTGCCCGAAAAATCTTTGCGGGATTGTCCTGAGATTGATTTCGTCTGCCGCAAGGAATTCGACTTCGCCGTCACCGATTTCGCCAAGGGCAAGCCCCTCGCAGAAATCCCCGGCGTCTCGTTCCTCCATGATGGCAAGGTCGTGCACAATCCGGATGCGCCGCAGATTCAGGATCTCGACGCGCTGCCTCACGTCACCGATGTATACAAGCGCGATCTCGACGTCACCAAATACAACGTGCCGTTCCTGCTGCATCCCTTCGTCTCGCTCTACACCACTCGCGGTTGCCCGGCACAGTGCACCTTCTGCCTGTGGCCCCAGACCCTGAGCGGACATCCCTGGCGCAAGCGCTCTTCCGACGATGTCGCACGCGAAATGGCCAAGGCCAAAGAAATGTGGCCTGAGGTGAAGGAATTCTTTTTCGATGACGACACCTTCAATATTCAAGGGGCTCGCACCATCGAACTCTGCACCAAGTTGAAGCCGCTGGGATTAACCTGGTCGTGCACCTCGCGCGTTACCACCGACTTCGAAACTCTGAAGGCAATGAAGGAAGCGGGATGCCGGTTGCTCATCGTCGGCTACGAATCCGGCGATCAGCAAATCCTGAAGAACATCAAGAAAGGCGCAACTGTCGAACGCGCCCGCCAGTTCACCAAGGATTGCCACAAGCTTGGCTTGGTCATTCACGGCGACTTCATCATGGGCCTGCCCGGCGAAACGCACGAAACCATCAACAACACCATCGCCTTCGCCAAGGAACTCGACGTCGAAACCATTCAGGTTTCCGTGGCGCACGCCTATCCCGGCACCGAACTTTATGATCATGCGGTGAAGAACGGATTCATTGTCGGCGACAACAAGATGGTCGACGAAGGCGGGCATCAGCTCGCCCACATCCAATATCCCGGCCTGCCCGCCGACGATATCCTCTCCGCCGTTCATCGCTTTTACGACGAATATTATTTCCGTCCGAAAGCAGTCTTCCGCATCCTTAGGAAAGCGGCCTTCGACGGCTACGAACGCAAGCGTCTCTACAAAGAGGCCAGGACGTTCCTGAAGCTGCGCTCTGCCCGCAACAAACTGGTGAAGCAGCACGCCGAAGACGCCGCCGCGGCCCGTCCCGCAAGCGCGGTGGGAATGTCGGACTAAGTGCCGAGTGATCAGTGCGC
>Ga0070735_10005771_pt1 | contig 10198 bp, 8 predicted proteins | sample Coa_R1_FD_66443 | JGI IMG/M metagenome (GOLD analysis project Ga0070735, IMG submission 66443) | Surface soil microbial communities from Centralia Pennsylvania, which are recovering from an underground coalmine fire - Coalmine... | ecosystem: Environmental > Terrestrial > Soil > Unclassified ... | reverse complement strand
GAGGGCAAAGCGAAGCCCAGCCTCTTCAAACGCGTCGCTGTCGCGAACGATTCGGATGCCGATCTCTTCCTTTCGATCCACCACGATTCGGTGCCGGACAAATTCCTCGAGGATTGGGAATTCGAAGGCCAGAAAAGCCACTACAGTGACCGCTTCAGCGGCTACTCGGTCTGGGTGTCGCACAGCAATCCGGAATTCAAGACCAGCTTCGCCTTCGCCGAACTGATCGGCAAGGAGATGAAGGCGCGCGGCCTGCAATACGCCCAGCAATATACGATGCCCATCATGGGACACTACCAGCACGAGCTGCTGGACAAGGACACCGGCGTCTATGCCCATGACGAACTCGTGGTGTTGCGAAAGACCGCGATGCCGGCCGTTTTGCTGGAAGCAGGCTCCATCATCAATCGCGACGAAGAGCGCCAGATGGATTCGGCTGAACGCAGGGATACCGTCACCGACGCGGTCGTGGCGGCGGTGAAAAATTTCTGCGTTCCGCAAGCTGCCCCCTCCGCGCAGAACGCCGCCCGCCCCTGAGTGTCACGAGAACTCTCGCAGGGCGGATGCTCACGCCGCACCGCGAAGCCTTGCGCGCGAATGAATAACGCGCCTCGTCGCGGCCGCGACCGTTATCGGCCGCAACGAGAGCTCCTTCGACCGGCTTCGCAAACACGAAGGCGAAGCACGACGTGCATGACGCCGCTGATCACATCGAGGTCGATCAGCCTTGTCGGCCGCCTCGACCGCCGCCGCCTCTGCCACCGCCGCCTCTGCCACCGCGATTGCCGCTTGGCCTGCCGCCACCCGGACGGCCTGCGCTTGGCCTGCCACCGCCCGGGCGGCCTGCGCCGGGGCGATTACCGCCTGGCCTGTTCATACCCGGACGATTGCCACCAGGCCTGTTGACGCCTGGACGGTTACCCGGCCTGCCTGGCCTGTTGATGCCTGGCCGTCCCGGTCGGATTCCCGGCCTGCGCCAACCGCGCCATCCTATCGGGCCACCCCAGCCGAAGCCGCGCCGCCAGTGATAGCCGCACCAATACCAGCCCGGCCCGTGCCAACCGTCCTCGTACCAGCAATAGCGTCGGCCTCCCCAATAAAATTGAACGCTCTCCGTGCCGACAAGATCATCGGCGATCGCCCGTACAGCGTTGGCGTTGAGCGCTGCGCCGTTGACCACGGCGGCGTGGGAGCGCCCGGCGACCATTGCACCGACGATCACGAGTGTCGCGGTCAGTATCAGGTTGAATTTGCGCATGCTTCCTCCTCATCGCGTTGTCTCAAGGGATCATTGCGATATCTCAATGAGACCGGTCATGAGACCGGCTCGCGCGGCAGCATCGTTCTTCGCGAAACTTCGGCCGCAGAACTTTGAACCCGGTGGCAAAGGTCCCGTTGCTAAATCACAGATAGTTGAAAGCAGAAGGCGTCTCGTCATGGGCGAGAGCGGGCTTGCGGCAATCGCACGATCTGGACGGGATTTTTTCAGCAGGCCAAATGCCCAATGAAAGCCGCCACGTCAGCAAACTTCCGACACATGATCGCGGCGAAACGGGACACTCCAGCATCACGCCGCGCGCGAGCGTAGCCCCTAGTCCGGCGTTACGCGCAAACAGATTCAATTTCGACAAGAGGCCTTCGTGTCGCAAAAGCTCGTCTCCGCGATCCTGCTCGCCTTTGCTCTCTTCACCACACAGGCTTTCGCCCAGTCCAATGCGCCGGCGACTGGCGACAAGCCGGCGGCCGTCGCAAACAAGCCCGACGCACTGACGCCTGAACAGGCGAGGCAAGCGCTCGACACGTTGCAGGATGACGGCAAGCGTGCACAGATGATCGAGACGCTGCGGGCGATCGCCAATGCGTCACCGCAGACGCAGGCGGCGCCGCCCGCGGGCGAAAAACAATCCGCGATTCCGCTCACCCAGGACAGCCTTGGCGCCCAGCTCCTTGAGATGGTGTCCGACCAGATCGGTGACATTTCGCGTGAAGTCGCCGACGTCGCGCGCTCGCTGACGCACTTCAGAGCGTTCTACTGGTGGTTTTTCCGCACAGCCAACGATCCCGACGCATACGGCCAATTGCTCGATATCGCCTGGAAGCTGGCGCTGGTGTTCGGCTGCGCCTTCATTGCTGAATGGCTGGTCTTCCGCCTGATCAAACGGCCGGTGTCGCTTCTGGAGGCGCACATTCCGCAGGCCGCAAAGGCGCCGGCGCAGACGCTCGCAATGGTCGATCCGCCATCCTCCGTGGCCGATGTGATGGCAGGACAGGAGCAGCACCGCCGCCGCCTCAGCTTCGCGCGCGCCTGGCAATCGGTGATCCGATTGCCCTTCGTGCTGGGACGACTGTTGCTCGAATTGCTTCCCGTCGTCGTCTTCGTCGGCATCGCAACCTTGCTGCTTGGCACGCAGATCGGCGAGGTGCGGACCACGCGGCTTGTGATCCTTGCCGTCGTGAATGCCTACGCGCTGTCACGCGGACTGATCTGCGCCGTGCGCGCGCTGGCCGGTCCATATGGCCTGCTCCGCGTACGCGCGGAGACCGCGGCGTATATCGAGATCTGGGCGCGTCGCATCGTCGGCGTTGCGGTCTCGGGAATTGCGTTTGCCAACGTGGCGCTGCTGCTGGGGCTGCATCACAGCGGCTATGCTGCGCTGCTGCGACTGGTGATGCTGGTCGTCCACCTCTTCATCGTCGTCATCATCCTGCAATGCCGGGCGCAAGTGGCCGAGCTCATCCGCGCGCCGAGGGGACGCGAAGGCCTCGCCGCCAGAGCACGCAATCGCCTCGCCGCCGTGTGGCATTATCTCGCCATCGTCATCGATATCGCGCTGTGGGCGGTGTGGGCGCTGAATATCCACAACGGCTATTCGCTGCTGCTGCAATATTTCGTCGGTACCATTGCGGTGATCCTGATCGCGCGCATCGTCACCATCGTGTCGCTCAGCCTGATCGACCGCGGCTTCTCGATAGGCCCTGAAATCCTGCAGCGCTTTCCTGGCCTGGAAACGCGCGCCAACCGCTATCTGCCGATGCTGCGAAGGATCGTCGCCGGCATCATGGCGTTCATCGCCTTCGTCGCCGTGCTCGAAGTCTGGGGCGTGGATGCCATCGTCTGGTTCTATGGCGGCCAGATCGGCAGCCGATTGTTGTCGGCGTTCGCAACCGTCGGTATCGCCGCGCTGGTTGCGGCGGCAATCTGGGAAGTCTCCAATGCGCTCTTGGATCGCCAGATCAATGCGCTGTCGCACGAGGGTCACTACGCGCGGGCCGCGCGATTGCGCACGTTCCAGCCGATGCTGCGCACGGCGCTGCTCTGCCTGATCGTCACCGTCGTCGGCCTGACGGCGTTGAGCGAAATCGGCGTCAATGTCGCGCCGCTCCTGGCCGGCGCCGGCATCGTCGGCATCGCCATCGGCTTCGGCTCGCAGAAACTGGTGCAGGACCTGATCACCGGACTGTTTCTGCTGCTGGAGAATGGCGTCCAGGTCGGCGACAATGTCAGCGTCGCGGGCCTCACCGGCAATGTGGAGAATGTGTCGATCCGCACCATCAGGCTTCGCGCCGGTGACGGCTCGGTCCATATCGTGCCCTTCAGCGCGGTGACGACCATCACCAATGCGAGCCGCGGCGCCGGCAATGCCGCCGTCAGCGTCAACGTCGCCTACAAGGAAGACACCGACCGCGTCAGCCAGATCCTTCACGACATCGTCGCGGAGATGCGCAAAGAAGCTGAATACCGGATGTTGATCCGCGGCGATCTGGAGCTGTGGGGCATCGACAAGATCGACGGCGCGATGGCGACGATCGTCGGCCAGATCCGCTGCACGGACGGCGGCCGCTGGCCGGTTCAGCGCGAATTCAACCGCCGCATGAAGCGCCGCTTCCAGGAATGCGGCATCGAGATCGCCAGCACCGGCCAGACCATCCTGATGCAAATCCCCGCACCGGCAGCAGCCGAGGGCAACCCTGAGGCGATGCGGCGACGCTCGGCAGGCTGATTGCCTTGTGCCAAAACAGTCCGGCATTCCCTGCGCGATGGTTTACGTCCTGCTCCGCGCACCCTGGTGATCGGCTTTTTGTCAGTATCGCCGACGGATCATCCAGCCGACTTGATGCCAGCGTCGCCAGCCGAACTCTCGTCCAAAGTTCGGGATGCTCAAGGAACTTTCCAGATAAAGAGCGGTTCTCGCTCAAGCCAAGAGTTCCGCCATGCGCAGCATCCGCTGGCTCGCCGTCATCCCGTTTCTGGCGTTGATCGTCGGCCCGTTTTTCGTCAACCGAGCAACGCCGGTCATTCTCGGCCTGCCGTTTCTGCTCGCCTGGATCGTGGCCTGGATCCTGCTGACCTCCCTCATCATGGCGGTGATCTACGCCGCCGATCCGGCCAACCGGGAAGACGAGACATGAACGGCGCGCTGCCCTTCATCGCCGGTGCCGCGCTTTTAGCGCTGGTGCTCGGCTTTGTCGCCCGCCGCGGCAAGAACATGAATCTCGAGCAGTGGACGGTGGGCGGGCGCGGCTTCGGCGCGATCTTCGTCTTCCTGCTGCTTGCCGGCGAAATCTACACCACCTTCACCTTCCTCGGCGGCAGCGGCTACGCATACGGCAAGGGCGCGCCGGCCTTTTACATTCTCTGCTACGGCACGCTCGCTTACGTGCTCTCCTACTTCATGCTGCCGCCGATCTGGCGCTATGCCAAGGACAACCGGCTCTACTCCCAGTCGGACTTTTTCGTCCGCAAGTATGAGAGTCCGACGCTCGGCGTGATCGTTGCGCTGGTCGACATCGTGGCGCTGATCCCTTACCTCGTGCTTCAGTTCAAGGGGCTCGGCATCATCGTCGAAGTCGCCGGTTACGGCGCGATCTCCTCGACGCTTGCGATCTGGATCGGCGCTGTCATCGTTGCCGCTTATGTGATGGTGTCCGGCGTGCATGGCTCGGCCTGGACCTCGGTCGCCAAGGACATCATGATTCTCTGCGTCGTCATCTTTCTCGGCCTCTATCTGCCGTATCATTATTACGGCGGGCTGGGCCCGATGTTCGAGGCGATCGAGAAGGCCAAGCCAAACTTCACCGTGTTGCCGCCGCGTGGCGAGAGCCTGTGGTGGTTCGCCTCGACCGTGCTGCTCACGGCGCTCGGCTTTTTCATGTGGCCGCACACTTTCGGATCAATCTATACCGCCAGAAGCGCCAGGGTGATCCGCAAGAACGCGATCCTGCTGCCGCTTTATCAACTGATCCTGCTGTTCGTCTTTTTCGTCGGCTTCGCGGCGACCTTGCAAGTCCCCGGCCTCACCGGTTCCGACATCGACCTCGCGCTGTTCAAGCTGTCGGTGAAGACATTCGATCCCTGGTTCGTCGGCGTAATCGGCGCAACGGGCGTGCTCACTGCGCTCGTACCCGGCTCAATGATCATGATGACGGCGGCGACCTTGATCGCCAACAATCTCTACCGCGCCGTCAAGCCACAGGCCGACGACCGGCAAGTATCGCGGCTTGCGAAATTCCTGGTACCGCTGGTGGCGCTGGTTGCCGTTTTCTTCACCCTGAAGGGTGGCGAGACCATCGTGGCCCTTCTCTTGATGGGCTACAGCTTCGTGACCCAGTTATTTCCCTCACTGGTGCTCAGTCTCGCACAACGAAACATCGCTACGCGCGAGGGTGCGGCTGCCGGCATCATCGCCGGCGTCGCCACTGTCGCCAGCCTCAGCCTAACCGGCGCGAGCCTCCACAAGCTGTCCTGGCTGCCAGGCGAAATCCAGGATCTCAACATCGGCATCGTCGCGCTGGCGGTGAATTTCATCGTGCTGATCGCGGTCAGTCTCGCAATGCGATCCGCCGCCGCGCCGACGCATGCGGCCGCCGAGTAGGTTCGAGGAGGGATCGTTATGTCTGTGACAACAGCGGGCTCTTATTCCAGCCGCTGGGGCCGGCTGATACCGATCGCGTTCATCACCTACAGCCTCGCCTATGTCGATCGAGCCAATTACAGCTTCGGCGCCGCCGGGGGCATGGCGCATGATCTCAAAATCGACGCTACCGCGGGCTCGCTGCTTGGTGCGCTGTTCTTCCTCGGCTATTTCTTCTTCCAGGTACCGGCCGCCTATTACGCGGAGAAGCGAAGTGCGAAGGATCTGATCTTCTGGAGCCTCATCCTGTGGGGCATCTTCGCCGCCGCGACCGGGCTGTTGAGCGACATCCGGCTGCTCTACCTGGACCGCTTCCTGCTTGGCGTCATGGAAAGTGTCGTGTTACCGGGCATGTTGATCTTTCTCGGCCACTGGTTCACCAAAGAGGAACGCTCGCGCGCGAATACCTTTCTCATCCTTGGTAACCCGATCACCGTACTGTGGATGTCGATCGTCTCCGGCTATCTGGTCCAAGCCTTCGGCTGGCGCGGCATGTTCATCATCGAGGGCGCGCCGCCCATTATCTGGGCCTTCGTCTGGCGCGCCATGGTCGAGGATTGGCCGCGCGACGCGGCCTGGCTCGATCCCGATGAGCGCGCCGAGCTCGAACGCAAGCTCGAAGACGAACAGCGCCAGTTCGCGCCGGTGCGGGACTACGCGGCGGCGTTTCGCACGCCCGCGGTGATTGCGCTTGCGATCCAGTATTTCTGCTGGAGCATTGGCGTCTACGGCTTCGTCATCTGGCTGCCATCGATGCTAAAGGCGGCCGGTGAAAGCTCGATCGTGCTGCTTGGCTGGTTGTCGGCCGGGCCATATCTTGCCGCCGCCGTGTTGATGGTCATCGGCTCGTATTTTTCGGATGCCAGCGGCGACCGCAAGAACTTCGTCTGGCCGTTCCTGCTCATCGGAGCGGTCGCGTTCTACGGATCCTACCTGGTGGGAACGTCGAGCTTCTGGCTCGGCTACTACCTGCTCGTCCTCGCGGGTGCCACGATGTACGCGCCCTACGGCCCGTTCTTCGCCTGGATCGCCGAGATGCTACCTCGCAACGTGGCGGGCGGCGCGATCGCGCTGATAAACTGTTTCGGTGCGCTTGGCTCGTTCGTCGGATCGTATTTCGTCGGATGGCTCAACGGAGTGACGGGTGGTTCAGGCGCGTCATTCCTGTTCATGGCGGCAGCCCTACTGGTTTCGGTGGTCCTCACGCTGACGCTGCGTCGCCCCGGCAACGTCGAAATGCCCGCTCGCACGGCAACCTGATCGCATTGGCGTCAATTTGCGAAGTGCGCGGCGACTGGTGGCGGCTCGTGACAGCTGCGAATCCCCTGAAACGTGATCGTCGCCGGCGCGAAGGCATATCCGCCGGCATAAGGGTCGCCTCGCCCTCGCGGCGGCGCAATCGGCTTTCGACCGAGCGGGTAGCATTGATCTAAATCAGAAGAACCTGACCGGCCGTTCTGCAAATTCGACTTGCGCCTTGACCGCTAGGGCGATAGCCGAAAGGAGCAACCTTATGGCCTCGACGAGAATGCCATTCTGGCTTCGAGCGGCATCGCTCCTTGGCGTCGTCGTTTTTTGCACCGGCGCAGGCCTGTTGGGATATCGCTGGTTTACTCGCCCGGTGACGTTGACGGTCGCGGTTGGCTCACTGGATGGTGAGGCAGCCAAAGCGATGTCAGCGATTGCTAGCCAGTTCGTCACGGATGGCGCGCCGGTGAGGCTGAAGGTTGTTGACACGGGCAATGCTGTTGAATCCGCCAAATCATTCGCAGCCGGAAAGGTTGACCTCGCCGTCGTTCGCGGTGACGTTGGTGATTTGTCTCAGGCACAGGCGATCGCCGTTCTGTCGCACCTGACCGTGCTCCTCATCGCGCCTCCCGGCTCGGCGATCGACAGCATCGAGAAGTTTTCAGGCCGAACCATTGGCGTGCTCGGAGGCGATACGAACGCAAAGATCGTCGACGTCCTGAACAAGACCTACGACCTCCCCCGCAACAAGGTGGCTTTCAAGACTGTGAACCTGCAGGACGCGCGCCAGGCCGTTCAATCGAAGCAGGTCGGCGCCCTGCTCGTGGCAGTACCTTTGACCGAAAAATATCTGACACTGGTCAAAGGATTTTTTCCGCAAGGACCAAAATCACTGCCAGTCCTGATCGGATTCGAGTCAGCCGCCGCCATTGCCGCGGCCAATCGGGCCTATGAGAGTTTCGACGTGCCCAAAGGGACGTTGCGCGGATCTCCTCCTGTCCCGGAAGACGACGTGACCACTTTGCGGACGTCGCTGTACATCGTCGCGAAAAAGAGCCTCAATTCCGACGCGGCGACAAATCTGGTTCAGTCGATCATGAAAGTTCGCAGGGAGCTGTCGCGCGAGAATCCGCTATTCGCCCAAATCACCGCGGCAAGCGTGGAAGCGGACTCCTATCTTCCTGTCCATCCCGGCGCCGCTGCCTTCTACAACGGCACGCAGCAAAGCTTCATCGACGAATACAGCAACTATATCTATCTGGCTCCGATGTTTCTGGGCGGTATTGCGTCACTGCTTGCCGCCGGCTGGAAATTCCTGGGGATCGGACAGCCCAAATTCCGGGCGGGACCTCTCGACACCCTTTACGGTTTTTCACGTCGAATACGCAGCGCTGGCTCGGAGGCAGAACTGTCGAGCATTGAGGAAGACATCGACAATATTCTCAGGACTGAACGCGTGAAAGCGGAGAGCGACGACGAAAATGCGGTCGACACCGCAACTTTGAACGTCGTCGCGCATCGACTTGAGAACCTGATTCATGACCGGCGCGCGATCCTCGTCGCGAAGCCAGTGGCCACCGTTCTCGCATGAGTTCCAATGGCGCGAGGGTTCGGGCCAATGGTTGGTGGTCCTTGGAACGTCTGCTCACCCGATCGCAACGCCTCCGCCGACGGTGCGGTTGAGCACCTGCGTGGTCTTCTCGATGCGGTCGGCGGCGGCGTTGAGCGCGCTCGCCACCGCGGCCTGCGTCGCCCTGGCGCGGTCGGCGGCGACCTCGCGCACATCGGCGAGCGCAACCAGTTCCTGCTCGAGGCCACGGATGCGATTGCCCGCATCGGAGAGCTCGTCGCAGACCGTGAGCGCGGCCATCACGGTGAGCCGCGCGTCGCCGATCTCGCCGAACTTGCCGCGCAGGCTCTGGATCCGCGATTCAAGGCTTTCGGCGAGACGAAGCAGCCGCGTCTCCTGTCCTTCCTCGCAGGCCATGCGATATTGCCGGCCGTTGATGGTGACGTTGACGTGGTTCATGACATCTCTTCTCCCGCCTCCAGCACCTCGCGGATGGTGCCGATGGCCGCATCGAGCCGTTCGGCGATCTCGCGGTTGGAGCGCTCGAGCCGCTTCGACCTCACCAGCGATCCGTCGAGTTCGTCGGCAAGACGCGCCCGATCGGCGCCAAGCGCCTGGATTCGCGCGGCAAGTTCGTCCTCGTCGCGATCGGCGTCGCGCCGCCGCTCCACCGCCCGCTCCAGCGCATCAAGCGCCGCCATCAGGCGGCGCGTGGCGGCATCCAGATCGGCGAAAGCAGGCTCCGTATGGGTCGAACCGTTGACCGTGTGATCGTCCATGTCATCGCTCAGCATGCTTCCGGCGGAGCCGGATGCTTTTTGCAAAATCAAGCGCTTGGGAGGAGAAGCTTACGTAACGACCATGGCCAGTGCAACGCCGCTTCGGAACTATGCACTGCAAAGCAGGTTTTACCGTCGCAAAGCCCGCCACTTCCTTTGACTTTGGCAGATCAGGTGCTAATCCACCCTCGACTTCAGGTTCCATTCGAGGCAACCGCCTCGGCCTATTCACCCAAGCACCTCATTATCTGACGGAATTTCATCATGACGCAGGTCGATCACGTCCGTATGGCCAATGCGATCCGGGGCCTTGCGATGGACGCGGTCGAAAAGGCGAAGTCCGGGCATCCCGGCCTGCCGATGGGCGCCGCCGATATCGCGACCGTTCTGTTCACGCAGTTTCTGAAATACGACGCGGCGAATCCCGCATGGTCCGACCGCGATCGCTTCGTGTTGTCGGCCGGCCACGGCTCGATGCTGCTTTATGCGCTGCTTTATCTCACCGGCAACAAGGACATGACGCTGGACGAGATCAAGCGCTTCCGTCAGGTCGATTCGATGACGCCCGGGCATCCAGAGAATTTCCGAACCAAAGGCATCGAGACCACGACCGGTCCGCTCGGCCAGGGCATTTCCACCGCCGTCGGCATGGCGCTCGCTGAAAAGATGCTGGCGGCCGAGTTCGGCAA